>OGCG01000087.1_pt1 | contig 60182 bp, 68 predicted proteins | sample 1570061 | NCBI WGS metagenome assembly OGCG01 (sample SAMN06268698, study PRJEB24515) | hot springs metagenome | isolation source: Joseph's Coat, Yellowstone National Park, Washington, USA | place: USA:Joseph's Coat, Yellowstone National Park, Washington, USA
ATTAAGGATTTAGATGGATTTCAGGATAATTGATAAAACGAAAGACAAGTCTCTCCTCCTCTAGGGGCGGGGTAGAGGCTTTTTGACCTATTACATGACACATGTTAAACTCGCTTACTCCCCAGTTTACCCGAATCTTGACTATAACGTTCATTGTTAGCTCTCGTTTTCCCAGAAAATTGGCCTCGTCAAATGCCTATAATATCTCGATTGATATGTTCCAATGGATATACGTCTGTGATATTCTATAGGGATTTTTTCCGAGTTAAACCTGTAGTTACATCTCCTACACCTGAAACCCTTATTTTTCCCCAGGGATTCCGAAGAGTTTCCGCACTTGGGGCATTTGGGATTGAGGTATTTAGTGACACTCGATAGCCGAAGGACTTCAATTCTTTCTGGCTCTATAATCTTGCCGAAACTCACGGAAGGTTTGACGGCTCCATATACCCTTATTACGTCGCCCTCCATAAGCTCTCTAGCCATATCGTTTAACTCCCCAGTTTCTTTGTAAACAATCATGGTTCCGTGGGTAGAAAATATTATACAATCACCCCCAGGCATGATCTTTACATCCTTTACCTCAACTTCGGCTATGATGCTCTGATATGGTTTATCACCTATCCTCAGGAAATGATGATCTGTACCCTGATTAGTCTCAAATATCATAAAACCATCTATCATCTCCGATACCTCTATCATTTTTAATCCCTCTAAAAGTACGGAAGGATTTCTTCCTCTGATCCCGAAAAGTACTGGGTCTCTCCCGTGGGAGAGGATGAGTGGCTTACCATTAATGTAGTCCACGTTTGCGTAAACGTCTGGGAAATACCTTTCTTCAAAGTTTATCAGTGACTGCAGGTCAACTTCTCTTCTCTTTTCCCAGTTTTCTGGCAACCTGTACGTGAGCAACTCCAACGTCTTCCCTTCCCCCCGGAATCCCATGGAAGACACGGATCCAACGACTCCTCTACCTCCCTGAAATAAGACGCCCGTTTTGACGGCAATCTTCTCCACAAGATCCCTAGTTACCACGTCAGTGACTGCCTTTCTGTAGAGCCAGCCTAGTTCATTAGTTTTAACGTCCTTTACTATTGCGACCCCTGGGGACCTCCCGTATTGCGTGCCTTTAGAGATCTCTGAGACATATTGTAAGGATTTGTCCCATATCAGATCCAGGACTTCTGAGGGGTCCCTGTCAGTTTCTACGGTGAAGTTCACTGCAGCGTTTCCCCTGGTCTTCCATGGTATGTTGGGGTTAAGTCTTACCAATCTAGGAAAACCTACGAGTTTAAGTCCCTCTCTTTCCAGTTCTTTGATTAATAGAAATGAAAAATGAGTGGTACATCCTGCTACGGGCGAGTCGTGATCATCCAATCCTATGGTATATCTCTTCGTATTCATTTTTTCTGTGTCTTGCCCTCCATAATTATCATGGTTAATGTGGATCTCACTTTAGGGAGTTTTCTTATATTATTACTAATGAAGTTCCTTAAAGTGTCCATGTCAGGCGCATCCAGCTTCGTCACTATATCATATACTCCGTAAACAATGTAAGTCTCTGAGACCTCGTTCATCTGCTTTAGTTTATTAAATACCTCCTCCTCGCCTCCTGGGTCAGTATTTATAAGGACTATCGCGGTTACCAAGTTACTTCCCATTAGCTTTAATAAATATAAAGTTATAAGAACTTTACGATAGTTATTGCCCATTTTCGTCATGGAGTTTTCAGAAGACGATCCTAAGAAATGTACGGGCCGAAAGATGGTGAGAGCTGGTTTTGCGGTGAGAACAAACCGTCCTATCGGAGTCGTCCTAAACCCTATGGCTCATCTCATTATATCAGTTGAGGACAGGGAAGTAGCCATAAATAAGGGGATAACTATCATCGACTCCTCCTGGAACAAGTCTGATGAAAGGTTCTTTAAGAGGTATCTTAAATACGACAGTAGAAGATTACCGTTACTCCTAGCAGGAAATCCGGTAAACTTTGGGAAACCATTTAAACTCTCCTCTGTTGAGGCAGCCATCGCATCATATTATATTTTGGGAGATTTAGAGATCGCCTTGAGGCTCTCCTCCCTCGTCAAATGGGGAAGGACTTTCGTGGAACTGAATAGGGAACTCCTAGAGGCCTATAGGGGGAAGGATAGGAAAGGGATAGAAGTGGAGGAGAGTGAGATCATAGGCAAGATATTAGGGGAGCCAAGGCAATAACCCAGCTTCTGTATATGAGGGATTCCGCTTAGCGTACTTAGAGGAACTCTCGGCCCCATCACGGTTCCTCTGACTTGCTCAAGGGGAGATCTGCCGTTTCAACCCCGTCAGGCTCTCTCGCCAAGTTCCCCCGTCACCGGAGGAACCATCGGTTCCTATTCATCTGAACCTGACGAGGTCTCGTTTCTGTGCAGTGGTCGGAGGCACTACCCCCGTCCCTCATGGGACTCCCCCTGGCCTAGAGGCTGGAGTTTCCTCAGTTTCCCGTGGCCCTCTGCCTGGCTCCCCTGTCATTTCTTAATGAGGAAGGCTATTAAATCGCTTCTCGTTATTATCCCCAAAGGAAAAAGACCCTCCTCAACTACCAATGTGACCGAGTTCTTAGTGAGGAGTTTCATGACCTGGTTAACTGGGGTATTGGGGCTGACTAAAGGAGGAAGGGGAGCCACAACCTCGATTGCTTTAGAAGGCCTTTGGATTATCGATGCTAATCTCTTCATGAGCACGTAGTCGTATATCATTCCGACCAGTTTTCCGTGAGAGTTAACTATCGGTAACTGCGAGATGTTGAACTTCTCCATCCTCTCGACTACTTCCTGGATTCTCTCATCTGGGTAGGCTACTATCACTGGAGAATGCATTATCGTTGACGCAGTTTCGGAGGTCTCTATCAGAGGAGTTAATTCCTCCATTATGCGCCTTACAAGAGACAGCTTAGGATCTATTCTTCCCTTCTCAATCTTAGCTATGAGAGATTGAGAGACTCCCAATCTTTTAGCTAACTCCGACTGTGTGAGGCCTGCTAGCTCCCTCATTCTTCTTAATTCAGATGGATCTATGAGCAATTTAGCTGACCTACGGTGGTATTATTTTAGTAATAAGGACAACTATTGATACTAACACGATACTACCTATTATTACATAAATGGGATCAATCTTAAACTTTTCGTGCTCTTCCTCATAATACCTTATTAAACCCGCCATGGACATGACTGGGACATTTTCTTTCTTTTTCTTAGTCGCGGGCATTCAGTACCCCACCCTAAGGTTCTGAATAGCTTCTATTATTTTTAATGCCCTTTCAGTGTCGTTCTCTATAACGTTACCTGTAACTATGGCCTTAGCGCCTGCTCTCACTATCTCCACCGCCCTCTCTGGAGACCTGATTCCTCCTCCCACTATCAGGTTAATCCTAGAGACCCTGCTGATGGTACGGATCATTTCAGGTCTAACGGTCTCTGGGGCCCCAGACCCAGCCTCCAGGTAGAGATAATCCATGCCCATAAACTCTGCAGCTAGGGCGTAAGCCGAGGCCAACTCGGCATTATCATATGGAATTACACGCGCCCGACCTATGTGTGCAGCGGTCCCCCCGTGACCTACTATCAGGTATCCGGTGGGTATAGGTTCCAATTTCATCGACTTGACAATGAAGGATGCAGCAACTTGAGCGCCAATAACATAGTACAAATCGTCTGAGTTGAGAAGAGACATGAAGAGTATGGCATCAGCCTTCTCAGATATTAAGTTCACGTTGCTGGGGAAAATTATCTTAGGAATGGGGTAATCGTTGAGTATCTCCAGGATCCCGTCAAGCCTCTCTTTAGATACTCCAAGAGTTCCTCCAACTAGAAACGCTGAAGAACCAGATCTGTAGAGTTTGGTTGCAACATTCTGCAATATTTCCAGGTCTGTTACCTTGTCAGGATCTATAAGCGAAAAATGTATGGGGGACCCTTCGTCAATTAGTCTCTGAAGATAACTCGCTACCTTCCCCTTCAGGTTCATTATGCTCATCTGATGTATCCTCTTTTTCCTCTTTTATTTTCAACTTCCCCTCTAGGTATAGGTCTATGAAGCGTCCGTAAGCGTTTGCCTCATCAAAGACCGAAGGGACCTCAATCTCAGCATTCAGACCACAACTTCCACACTTTATTTCTGCCACTTTTGTTCCATCACTTGCCTCGTCGAATTCCACACTTATCGAAATCCTTCCGCACCTAGGACATTCAAACGCTTTTGGAAGTTTTGGTTTAGGTCTCACGATCTTAGTTCTTTTCTTCCTCTTACCTCCCATGTGTTACACCTCTCTTCCTCCTTTCTCCCCTCACTGACTCCTTCTTAGCTGGTAGAGGCACGAGTACGTCGGTGAAAGTGAGATACACCACACTCCCTATGAGTACCACCACCGATGCTATCATTATGGCCTGGATCGTTGATAGGTCGAACATTAACTTGAGAGTAATTTTCTAAGCTTTAAGGATTTTCCGTAAACGTATATTTCCGTGAGGATTTCTTTCAGCTCCGTCTTGGATAAAACTAATTTAACGTAATTCTCCCCTTCTGTTGCTTTTAGAAATGCTTTTATGTGAACGCAAGGTTCTCCCTCCTTTAACACGTGATTAAACAGGAAACTCTCACAGTCACAATGCTTTCCATTTATCACATGGTCATTATGTCTACCCCTCTCAGAGGCCACATATAGATATATCGAGATAGAACCGTCTGGAGTAGTTAGCTTGACTATCCTGCCTTCCTTTACGTCAGCTTCTGCTCTTTTCCACGATCTCCACATTTCCGGTCGGATCTCCTAAAATGATGACATCGTAAAGCTCTTCACAGAACACCCCCGTCTCTATTACTCCTGGTATACTCTTCAGTCTCTTATCAAGATGACACAAATCCTTCGTTTCCACAACGACATCCATAACCACATTTCCATTATCAGTGAGGACAGGACCTATTTTCCCCGTTCCTTCTCTCACTTCTGCCACTACCTTCATGTTTTCCAGGCCTCTAAGAACGTAGGAAAGGGCAACCGGAACAACCTCTATTGGTACCTTTATTGTACGGCCTTCCCACAATTTACTCTTCTCACCTAGGAACACTCTCCTCCTAGAGGAGTAAGAGAGAACCTTTTCCCTAAGTAATGCCCCTCCACCTCCCTTTACCAGGGTCCAAGAGTTCCCCCCTTTCACTAACTGATCAAAACTATCGAAATATACGTCAGGAATCGAACCTGAAACGAGTGACAAAACAGAGTCTGGAAACGCTTTAGCTATCAGGAGTTCAGTATCTAGGGAGCTCGCCACCACTTTCTTGCCATTAAGTAAACCAGCCTCTTGTAAGACCTCAATTAACTTCCTTACTGTCCTACCTGTGCCCAGACCTACTAACTTGGCGTCTCCAATATACTTAAGCGCGTGTCTAGCTACTATCGCTTTTGGATCCTCCATCGAATCTAAATATTCTACCAAATAATTATTTCTTGTTAGGACCCGTAGCTCAGCCAGGACAGAGCGTAGGCCTTCGGAGCCTATGGTCCCGGGTTCGAATCCCGGCGGGTCCGTCCCGTGGAGTTATGTGACTACTTTTCTTGGATCTATACTTCGTGTCAACTATGCAATTTGGAGGACACGCATAAGTTCCTAAACTGTATTAAGACCCTTGTTATCGGGAACGCGGGGGCAAGATGTTATGAGTAAAGTAGCATTGATTATGATTAGCTTGAAAGTGTCCGAGACAACTAATCTTTAGGTTAGTATTTCCTGGCGACGAAAATTATAAGTACCATTCAAATGAGGATTGTGTGGTGTTGCGTTGATGGAGGAAGACTGGGAGGAGATAGAAGAGGAAGACTGGGAGGAGATAGAAGAGGAAGACTGGGAAGAAGACGAGTGGTAACTTACAGGAAATTTTAACTATTTTTGTATTTATAACAAGGAGGTTTAGAGCAATGAGGGTTGCAGTAATAGCTTATGATTCATGTAAACCTGATAAATGCGGTATCGAGTGCGTCAGGTTCTGTCCAATAAATAGGTCTGGAAGTAAAGCAATAGAGCTCTCTCAAGAGGCATCAGGAAAACCAGTAATCTACGAAGAAACATGCATAGGATGCGGTATATGTGTCAAGAAGTGCCCCTTTGACGCAATCTCCATAGTCAATGTACCAGATAACTTCGAGAAAGAGGTAATACATAGATATGGAATCAATGGCTTCGAGCTATTCGGGTTACCTATATTGAAGCGAGACAACATCATGGGTTTGCTGGGAAAAAACGGTACCGGAAAGACTACCATATTGAAGATCCTAAGTGGAGAGTTGATTCCAAACTTTGGTGACTTGGAGCATGAGCCAACTCCAGAGAAGGTTCTACAAAGGTTCAAGGGAAAAGAGCTCTACTCTTACTTTAGCGACCTTTATAATAAAAAAATTAAAGTAGTACATAAAATTCAATACATAGAGTATGTCTCGAAGCTTCTAAAGGGCGAAGTTGGGGGTCTACTTAAAAAGGTCGACGAAAGGGGAAAGTTGGATGAAGTCAAAAGTCTTCTCTATATGGACAGCTTTTGGAATAAAGATGTATCAACGCTCAGTGGAGGAGAGCTTCAAAAAACCATAGTAGGAGCTGCCCTGCTTCGCAGCGCTGATGTGTACGCATTTGACGAACCGTCCTCTTATCTGGACGTGAGGGAGAGGATAAATTTAGCAAAGGCCATAAGGGAGCTAACCAAAGGGAAATACGTGATAGTTGTAGATCACGATCTCATTGTTTTAGATTATATAGCAGACATGATATCTATATTGTATGGGGAGGGGGGAGTCTATGGAAAGGTCTCCAAGACTTATTCCACAAGAGTAGGAATAAACAGTTTCATAGATGGATACTTACCCGCTGAGAATATGAGAATAATGGATTATAAAATAGAATTTTATTTAAAAGATATAACTGATCTTGATGTGAGAAAGGACGTAAGTGAGAAATTACTTTGGCAAAGAATGACGAAGGCGTTAGATAGCTTCTCCCTTGTAGTGGAAGAGGGTAAAGCAAGGGAAGGAGAGATAATAGGATTACTAGGCCCGAATGGCATAGGCAAGACAACTTTCATAAGGATGATAGTGGGGGAGATCCAGCCAGATACGGGAGTAATATTTCCGCAGGGCTTAACCTTGTCTTATAAGCCACAACGAATAGTTCCCAACTTTGAAGGCACGGTAAGAGAGTACCTAGAGCAGGCGAGCAAGGATATCCTCTCCACGTCTTCGTGGTTTTACGAGGAAGTGACCAGGAGACTGAAGTTGCACAAGCTATTGGACTCATACGTCAAAAACTTAAGCGGAGGAGAGCTGCAGAAGCTGTATGTAGCTGCTGCCTTGGCTAAGGACGCCGACGTTTACCTATTCGACGAACCGTCATCCTATCTAGATGTAGAGGAAAGGTACGTGGTCGCGAAGGCCATAAAACGAATTACCAGAGAGCGGAAGTCTGTAACGTTTCTTGTGGATCACGACTTAGCCATTCACGATTATATCTCAGATCGAATAATGGTATTTTCAGGGATTCCAGGAAAGGAAGGGCACGCCTCATCTCCCTTAACTCTAAGTAAAGGGATGAACATGTTCCTTAAAGGAATAGGCCTAACCTTTAGGAGAGACGCAGATACTGGGCGACCCAGGGCTAACAAGATCGGAAGTTATCTAGACAGACTCCAGAGGGACAGGAACGAATATTACTCCATGGAGACTATAAAGGATTAGAATCTGGGAGAAACTCATCCGTCCTGAAGCAATTTCTCGTTGTTTTGGACATTTCAATTTTCTCAGGGAATATCGTCGATAGGCTCCCTAAAACTCAAAATCAAGCGTACGATTAAAAGAAGGCTCAAGGTCGGTTTCGATAACAATCGAAGTAGCTCGCAATGCAGTTCTCACACAAGATTTTTATGTTCACCGATCTAATCTCGATTCATGAGAACAACAGTTAGTGTTATAAAGGCTGATATAGGTAGCCTTGCAGGACATCACGTAGTTCATCCGGATACCATGGCAGCAGCGAACAGGGTTCTAGCTGAAGCTAAGAGACAATCGATAATCTTGGACTATTACATTACTAACGTAGGAGACGATCTTGAGTTAATAATGACTCACACTCGAGGTGAACTGGATCAGAAGGTTCACGAAGTGGCCTGGAATGCATTCAAAGAAGCAACTAATGTAGCTAAGGAGCTAGGACTTTATGCAGCAGGGCAGGACCTACTCTCCGATACCTTTTCTGGAAACCTTAAGGGTATGGGACCTGGAATGGCAGAACTAGAGTTAGAAGAGAGGCCTTCAGAGCCAATAGCGATTTTCATGGCGGATAAGACTGAACCTGGAGCCTTTAACTTACCTCTTTATAAGATGTTTGCGGATCCGTTCAACACACCAGGATTAGTGATAGATCCAACAATGAACGAGGGTTTCAAGTTTGAGGTGTTGGATGTATACGAAGGAAAGGCAGTAGAACTTAGTTGTCCAGAAGAAATTTATACACTCTTAGCGTTGATAGGAACTCCTGCTAGATACGTGGTCAGAAAGGTTAGGAGGAAAAAAGACAACATGTTAGGATCAGTAACTTCCATAGAGAGATTAAACCTCATTGCAGGTAAATACGTGGGAAAAGACGATCCAGTACTGGTGGTTAGACTGCAACACGGCTTCCCCGCACTGGGAGAGGCACTGGAGGCCTTCTCATTCCCATATTTGGTACCAGGTTGGATGAGGGGAAGTCATTATGGCCCGCTCATGCCGGTATCCCAAAGAGACGCCAGAGCAACTAGGTTTGATGGTCCTCCGCGGCTCATAGGTCTAGGTTTCAACGTGAAGAATGGGAAACTCACAGGGCCGTCAGACTTATTCGATGATCCAGCATTTGATGAAGTCAGGAGAACGGCTTCAGTAATAACTGATTATATGAGAAGACATGGTCCCTTCATGCCTCACAGATTAGAGCCAACGGAGATGGAGTATACAACATTACCTACTATAGTAGAGAAACTTAAGGATAGGTTCAAGAAAGAAGAGGATGTAACTAAGGCCAAGAGGAGCATATACGTTGGAAAGGGGGAAGAAACTGACTAAAAAGAGGCAAAGGGGCGTAAAACCCCTGAGGCTCGGGGGAGTCCACTCCCTCAGGGAGTGGAGAGGGTCAGTAATTTTTAATTCCGGGTAATCATAGAAATGAGGGAGGTAGTGATGGGAAACATATATACAAGGGACATAAAGAGGATCGGACAGCAGATCTACGAGCTTTACAAGGATCAGATAACTTTGGATTACGCAAAGAACAAGGAACTAGTGAAACAGGTACTCGACGCTTATTCCAAAAAAGTAAGAAATAGAGTAGCAGGGTATGTTACCAGGAGGGCAAAGCAGGCGAAGAGAGCGTCTGAAGTGGTGGTAGAGCAGGAGCCAGTAGATGAATGATATGGTAAAGGTAATACTTAGAGGTCCCCTCTCTAACGTTTTTGGAAAAGAGGAAATAAAGGTAGATGCCGATAATTTATTGACATTGTTATATAAGTTAGACAGAGGATCAGTCATAATATCGAATTCTAAAATTAGGTCTGGTTATATTATCCTCGTCAACGGAGTGGACTTCAGGCTTTTAGGTGACCTGTCGGTAAAGGACACCGACGTCATAGAGATACTACCAGTGAATCACGGTGGTTGATCTTGCTGAGAGTTTTGAAGATAGAGGGCTCGATAAACGAAAAGGACTTAATAGGCTTTGATGGTAATTGTGTCACTCAGATCCTGGGAGAGCTTCCCAGCGAGGCCCTATTAAGGCAGGCCTGTTTCTTCTTTTTCCGCTATCTTGAAAAAAGAAAAATAAGAAACCCTTCACTCTTTTTCTTGACTTTGTTGGCAGCCACGGACCAGATAGATGAGGCATTAAGCAAGTACGGACAGAAGAGGAGATATATCATAAAGTGCTGCAAAGATTCATGGGAGTTCCCTCCAACGCTCATTAAGAATTGGGAGGAGAGGATAGCTCTTTCTACCAACGCAATAATTTCGATAGAGTGAGTGGCATTTCTCAACCATCCGATGTAGATGAATTCCAAAGCATATCCATTATTACTCATCATTCTAGGCACTCTTCTACTCATCTACAATTTTGTAGATTTTTCCATTAATTACATAATGATAATAACACCTGGTATCATTGTTCTTGTTATTTTTATTTTTTCTCAACTTATACGTAAAAATAAAATATTAGGAAATATAATGCTCCAGAACAATACGTATGAAACGAATGTAGATGAGCAAAAAACATTTGGAATAATAGCTAAAATTAGTGGGAAAATAGAACTTGATAAGAATCAGGTTAATTTTCAAAAGGAACTCGAGGCCTTAATGGAGACGTTAAGTAGAAGGGAATCAGGATTTGAATATTACGTTTTAACGTCACTGTCAAAGAAGAGATCGAGTTCCGTCCTCCTCATCCAGGCCACATGTGAATCTTGTAAGGACAAAATAATAGAAGAATTTAGGAACGTGCAAGACATAGCGAGAGCCGTATCCCCTCACATCTCCTTGGAAGTTGTTAGACCCTCCAACAAAATCGTTCCGGTACCCAGGACATGGGGGGATCTATCTTACGCCAAGGTATTTCAAAAAATTATTGATACCCCCTCCAACGAACACGTCATTTATGATTACGATATCGAGATCGGCTCCATGAGGACTGACGCTGGAGAGATAAGAGTGGGAATAAGATTACAGGATCTCACTAGACACATAGGCATATTCGGGACAACAGGTAGTGGAAAGTCCACTACTGCTCTTTCACTTATTAAAAAACTTTTAGAAAAGAATATAAAGATTCTAGTAATAGATTGGCACGGAGAGTATAAAGAGAAGATCAATACTCTTAATGTGTTTAGCGAGGAAAATCCCCTGATCATCAATCCAATAGCTCTAGGCGAAATAGAGGACACTGTAGAGATCCTGGGAGACGTTCTTCACCTGAGCGATCCACAGAGATTTCTGCTTCACACAACTCTCTCTCGTATGAAAAAGATAAATAAGTTTGATAATAAGACGTTTTTCTCGATTTTGAAATCAATAGAAGAGAGTTCAAACTGGATAAGAGAGGTAAAATATGGCTTATTAAGAAAGATATATCTTTTATTTACAAGGCAAGCGAGGATAATCTTTGGTGAAAAAGCGAACTTTCGGATAGAAACAATACTTAATTCTATTATAGATCTTAGTTTTATCAAAAATGTTCGATTAAGAAGAATATATGGCTTATTCGTTATAAAACTTGTTACTGATTATTATATGTCTAATAAACCTAACGAGCCTCTACTTGTGATCGTGGAGGAAGCTCATAACTTCTTCTTCAAGGAGAATCTCTTTCTAGATAAACTACTGAGTGAGATCAGGAAATATGGTGTGGCTCTTTGTGTAATATCTCAGTCTCCCTCTTCAATAACAGACGAGGTTCTCAAAAATACTAACATAAAGATCGTCCATAGCATAAAATCAGACTTGGACAAGAGGATAATTGCAGATTCGCTCTCTCTGTCCCACTGGCAATTTGACATACTGGACAAATTAGAAACAGGAGAGGCAATCTTGTCCGCACCTAACATTAAAACTCCTATAGTTGTTAAAATACAAAACTAGATTAATGAAAAAATTATTAGTCTTCTTCTGACGAAGACTTTTCGGATTTAGATTCCTTACCTTTGTCTCCGGTTGACTTCTTCCCAGCCGCGACCAAATCGTCTATTCTAAGTATTAACGTGGTAGCCTCAGTCGCTGCCTTGATGGCATTCATCTTCACAACTGCCGGTTCAATTACACCTTTTTGCCAGTTATCGGTGGGCTGTCCAGTAACTAGATCTACGCCGAACCATTTGTTTGCCTCGTTCTCGTGTAACGACCTAAGCTTCATCAATTGGTCTATGGGATCGAATCCTGCGTTCTCCACGAGGATCATCACTAGACTCTCTAGGGCGTTAGCGTAAGCCTCTATGGCCAGTTGCTCCTTTCCTCCAACTTGGGGAGCCTTCTTCCTTAATCTCTTAGCTATCTCTATCTCGACTGCACCTCCTCCTGCGACTGCTCTTCCATCCCTTATCACGTCAGCTACGGTACCTAGAGCATCTCTCAACGCTCTTTCAGTCTCATCAACTACTCTCTCTAATCCACCCCTTATCAATATGCTGATAGCCTTTGGGTTCTTAGCTCCCTCGACGAACACCATCTTGTCTTCTCCTATCTTTCTCTCCTCAACAAGGGAAGCATGGCCCAAGTCTTGCTCGCTAATCTCCTCTATATTGGAGACTACTCTTCCTCCTGTGGCCCTTGCAAGCTTCTCCAGATCACTCTTTTTGGCTCTCCTCACTGCCAGAATGCCTTTCTTTGCCAGGTATGACTGAGCTACTTCATCTATACCCTTTTGACATATTATTACGTTAGCTCCAGTTTTAGCTATCATGTCCACTTTTTCCTTTATTATGTTCTCCTCCTCTAGAAGGAATTTCTCCATTTGTGTTGGGTCATTTATTCTTATCTCTGCATCCAACTCAGGCTTTTCAACCTCAAGCGGAGCATCTATAAGTGCAATCTTAGCGTTCTCCACTCTCTTAGGCATTCCTGGATGTACCACTTCTTTGTCAACAATTATACCGTAGACAAGTTGTGTGTCATTTATACCACCACCGGCTTTCTTAACTATCTGAACATTGTCAAGATCTACGTACCATTTGTTACCTCTCAGCTCTGCTACCTGGGATACAGCTTTCACTACAATGTCGGAGAGATACTCCCTAGATCCAGCTACAGCCTTACTGCTTAGCGAAGTTATTGCGACTTTCCTTAACAAATCCACATCGTTTATAGTTACAGGCTGCGAAATTTCTTGGATAGTCTGAAGCGCCACCTCTTCCGCCTTCTTGTATCCACTAATGATTATAGTGGGATGGACTTCTTTGTACAAAAGATCCTCAGCCTTCTTAACCAATTCTCCGGAGAGGATGACTGCTGTCTTAGTTCCATCTGCTGTTTCTTCGTCCTGTCCTTTAGCTATCTGCACTAAGAGTTTAGCAGCAGGATGCTGTAGATCCATCTTGTCCAAGAGAGTTGCGCCGTCATTAGTAATCGTTATGTCGCCAAGGCTGTCTACTAACATTTTGTCCATACCGCGAGGTCCGTAAGTGGTTTTCAAAGCCTCCTCTACTGCCTTTACCGCGGCAATATTGGCTCTCAGGGCCTCCTTCCCGAAGGCTCTACTGGAGCCTTCCTTCAATATTATTACAGGTATGCCTTCTGGTGTTGTTGCAACAGTAGCTTGTGAAGCCATTACGATCACCTTTCCGGGATCCTTTAGAAGTGGTTATATAAAAATCTTTCTGATACCTCCCCGAGTGCCTGGTTACATATTGTTAGATGGGCGCTAAGGTTATAGATGGGGGTTCAAAGGGAGCGGAAAACCTCGCCTCTCTGAGGCGGGGGGTGGATAGCCCCATTAGTATAAAAGGTTTTTGATCTCCGAAATTGGGTTATAATCGTTGGAGGGAGGAGAAGGGTTATGGTGTTACAGCAGTTATTAGATTTTGCCTTGACTTCAAGGCTACACCTAACGAGAAATCCCATAACTGCTGAGTAGACTTAACCCTTACGTAAACTCTCTTCAACCTAGGGAGGCCCACGGGGACCTCTCCAGGAAGGAGTTCCTGTCCAAGAGAGGGCGAGCTCGCCCAGGCTCGAGGGCGCTCGAAGGAGCTGAGGAACGTGAGGTTGGGAGAACACTTCCCCGAGAAGTACGACGTGGTCGTCATGGGGGACGTTCAAGTTAAGGAACTGGTGGGTAGGTCCTCAAGGAGGATGAGGCTCCGCGACGTCGCGTTCCACGAGCTAGAGACCGTCCTGAAGTACCAGGTGGAGAAGTACGGCAAGGAACTGGTCCTCGTCGAACCATCGTGTACCTCCAAGGCCTGTGCCAGGTGCGTACACGTGAAGGACTAGACCTTAGCAGATCCCGTGTTCTCTGCGGTTGGGTAACAGACCGTGACTAAAACGCTTCCCTGAACGTGCTCAAGAGATCAGGACTGGTGGCCTGTAGTGCCTGTGGAGCTCCGCCCTCTACCCGTGGCCAAACACTACGGGCAAGGCTGGGCAAGGAAGCAAGAAGCCCCGTCCGTCAGGGCGGGATAGTTCACTTAACTCCTTATCTAGAGTAATTAGCCCTTAACCCCCCCCCCAGAAGATAAAATTTAGTAAGCATATCCTCCCATCATGAGCTACGTTCCCTTAGAGGATAGCCCTCAGGTAAGACTTGGAAAGAATTACGTGTTAAAGGAACACGTTAAGAATTACCCTGAGAACATCCCCTGTAAGCCTACTCTGGCCAGATATTCCCTCGCTTTCCTTGAGGACTGGATCGAGGGGGAAGCGGAAATAGACATGGAATGTAAGGAAGGCAATATGCACCTTGAAGGAAGGCACTTCCAGATCCTGGAGTTCACTGTTAACGGAGATAAAGACTACGTTTACGACGGCTCTAGGATATTTTTCAAGGTGGTTGACGGTGAAAACCGCGTGGGGATTAGGTATAGGGCAAACTTTACGGGTGCCTTCAGAAAGATCAACATGGGTCACTCTGAGATAGCCTCCACGGGAGAGACCGAAAATCCCATGTACTGGATACCGTCCCTCTCTGTTCCCGGAGTGAAGGTTAGGAGTGAACTGCACATAAAGGTCAAGAAACCTCTCCAAGCGGTGTCAAACGGTGACCTCGTGAGCATGAGAGAGGATGGAGAATGGAGGGAATATCACTACAGGATAGATTTCCCTCACTCCTTCTACCTCACTAGTGTGGCTGTGGGGGAGTTCTCAGTAGTGGAGGAACGAGTGGACGATATAACTCTCAGGTATTTCCTCCCTAAGGGAAAGGAGGAGTACTCCTGGAACCTATCCCCTACGATGGATGCAATGAAATTTTTCTCCAGCTACACTGGCGTCAAGTATCCGTTCTCTCAATACACTCAAGTTGTCCTATTCAGTATGGGAGGGGGGATGGAGTATATAACGTCCACTCACCTCACGTGGAAGGTACTCCACGAGAAGTCAGTGGAGCCTGACTACACTAGCGATTCCCTAGTGAGTCATGAGTTGGCTCACCAGTGGTTCGGGGATATGGTCACAACCAAGGATTGGAGCAACATATGGCTGAACGAGGCCTTTGCGACCTACTTTCAGGCCTTATTCACCAGATACAAGAGGGGGGAGAACGAATTCGTCTATGATCTTTACAGCAAACTCAGGACCTACTTAGAGGAGTACTCCAAGTACTCCAGGCCCATTGTGACCAGGTTTTACAGGTGGCCGGATGAACTCTTCGACAGACATACCTATCAAAAGGGTGCTCTGGTATTACACACCCTCATGAACCTTGTGGGAGAGGAGACATTCAGGGAAGGTATAAGGAGATACCTTGAGAAGTTCGCTGGAAAGGCAGTCGATACGGAAGACTTCAGGAAGATAATGGAGGAGGTGAGTGGGATGGACCTGACAGAGTTCTTTGACAAATACGTTTACTCTGCAGGTCACCCAGAGGTCCTAGTGAGGAGTGATGGCACAACTGTGATCCTGGATCAAAACCAGGAGGGGATCATATATCCCTTGAAAGTGGAAGTAAAGCTAGTAACGGGAGGGGAGTTTAAGAAGCTCCAAGTAGATCTGAAAAAGAGAGTGGAATTATCGCTACCCAAGGGTGGTTACCTCTGCGTTGATCCAGGCTTCAAAACGTTTGCAGTGATAAAGGACGAGCAATCTGAGGAGTCCCTGATAGCCGAATCTAAGGACGAGGAAATCATGTGTAGAATAAGGGCAGCCTGGGGACTTGTCAAGTTTAATAGCTCAAGATCCATAGCAGCTCTCTCATCGCTTCTCAGAGATCCCTTCTGGGGAGTATCGTATGAGGCTGCACTCGCCCTCGGAAAGGTAGGTACCAAGGAGGCGTTGAAAGAGCTCGTGAGTTACTCGCATCCAGACCCGAGAGCCAGGAAGGGGGTAGCCAATGCATTGGGAGAGTTTAAGTTCAGTGAGGAATCTGGTGAGGCCTTAGCAGATATCCTTGAAAGAGAGGTTAGTCAATACGTGAGGGCAGAGGCCATAAAGAGTTTAGGTAAAGTTGGAATCCAAAAGTATCTTGACGTCATCATGAAACAGTATAAGGAGGAGAGCCACGTTGACGTGATCAGAGGAGCAGTGATAGAAGCCCTCTCTTCCTTAGGAGGGGAAGGGAACTTCAAATTCATCCTAGATAAGGCCTTCCACGGTGAGAGTGTGCCAGTGAGGGAATCAGCAACGAAAAGTCTAGGTAAGTTTGGCGAATCAGCGGTTGACGCATTAGGAACTTTAGCCAAAGACCAGTTTCCCTCAGTGAGACAGGCGGCTGTAGAGGGATTAGGTGAAACTAGGAGCCAAAGGGCCGTACCTATACTGGAACGGATCGTGAATAATGAAGACGAGGATGGGAGAATAAGGGGATACGCACTGAGGAAGCTCTATCAGCTGAGAGGAAGAGAAGCGTAATGAAGAGACGATAAACGTCGTCTCTCATGGGGGACTCCCGCTTTAGTTTTTGAAGAAATGGGTGGTTTTAGGCTAGGACTCTCATGAGATATCTTAATACCCTCAGATCTTTGACTTAACAAAACTTAATGAGCTCTGCTCCTTTACTCTTGTCTGCCTCCCCACCTTAACGAGGTAACTTCCATACCCATGTAAGTGAGGTAACGTGCATCTTGAGGTAGACGTTCAATGATACGTTTGGATAATTTGTGTTTTTGCGTCAATGTTGCTTACTAATCACTTCTAAACTTCTAATCACTTAATGCAATCATAAATACGTTAGAAATTATAAGCCTCGAGACTAGCATTTTCATAGACAACGCCATAACGAAGTCCATGAGAAGTTGTGAGGTTAAGGAAGGTATCCCATGAAACCCATCGGTTCTCTTAGGGAGTTGGTCCCACAGAGGTCGTGGGAAGTGAAGGGAGAATAAGATCTGCCTGCCTTATGGGACAGTTCAATTTTTAGACGTTGAGCCTAGCTAGTTTTCCTAATTCAAAATCTAGTGTCAGATTAAGGGTAGGTTTCACGTTGTCTCTGATAAAAATTGAAGTATCCTGCAAATCAATATGTGCCTCAAAGCTTATTAAGCTCAAAAATATATTAGACGAAGTAAATATTATACGAAACGTGCTATAGTGCGAATAGGTGATATTGATGACAAAGAAGAGACACACTTTGGAAATTGTTGGGGATATACTATCTCTTGCAGTGAAGGGCATAAGGAAGACCACACTAATGAGGGCCTCTAATATAAGCTTTGAGCTCTTAAGAAAGTATACGGATATGTTAGCTTCATGGAAGTTAATTGAGCTAAAAGACAACAGGATTTACCTGACTCCTAAGGGATACACAGTCCTCAGATTAATTAAGAAGCTGGAAGAACTCAAGAATGAAGAGATCATCACGAGTACAGAACTAGAGCGACTCTTGCCCATAAAGATAACTGATGATGAAGTTTATCCCAGAGAGATGAGCGGGATTGAGAAAATATTGAGTACTTTAAAAGAAAATGGAATACAGTACAAGGAGGTTGACGGCATTATATATGTCCATGACCTGGAGATATGTGAAGAAGAGAAGTGTAAAGGTAACAAGATCTTCCCTAGAGCCAGGAGACTGATGATAGGAAAGAAATTCTCTATACTTGTGGATTCAGGTCAGGTTAAGATAATTTACAATGTAGACCTTTCCAACTTATTATGGGATATGTTAAAGGAAGGCCGGCTTTCATCAAGGACGACTAACACTATATAGAGATCATAGCTAGCCTGGGGATTTTGTTTCCGATAGCCTACAGAATCATCTGAAGCCACGTATATCTTTTAAGCTTGATGGATGAGAATAGTATCAATATGATCAAAAACGTTTACATTCTTTACTTGTCTTAGAAAATACTTTTTATTATTATGGTTAGAACATGTTATGTATTTTCTACACTCTTTTCAGCTAGGAGTTTTGAAAGCTTAAAGGGAACAAATGAGTACATATAACTGTGTTTATCACAGGACTCATCTCCATACCTGTGTTCCTCTTGGGAGTGGAGATGTTGTATCGTGGAGCCAAGTTCTCCAGTCCCTATCTCATAGCATTAGCGTCGGTCTTCCCAGAGCTGATTCTAACACTTCAAGCCTCACTGCGATCTAACTATTATGTGGCTTTATCTGGAGTACTAAGTAGTATAGCGTCACTTTACGTTATCGGGGTAGTGATGTTCGGGACTATTTACTTTCTAAGATGGAAGAAGGATATGGTGGTAGGGAGAATAAACGATTACAACTTTGTGATAGTATCCTCTGTAATGCTCACACTAATGGGAATAACAGGAAGATTGAACTTGTTCTGGGGAGTTGCATTCATAATCCTCTTCCTATTCTACTCCATATTTAGGGTCTCTAGATCATGGAGGGTGGACAGAGAGAGTATTATACCCCTCGTGATGGGGGTCGTGTTAATTTGGTTCTCGTCAAATGGAGTGCTCCAGGACGTATTCTCTGCCTCTTCGGCGCTTCATGTGCCCCCATATTACATGGCTGTCCTAATTATTCCTATAGCTTCCAATCTCCAAGAGATCTATATGGCCTTAAGGACTAGGGGGGAGAACGCCTTTAGAAACATGTTGACGGGAGTTATAAATGAAAGTATCCTGAGCTCCACTTTATTGCTGTCCGTCATAGGGTTAGCCTCAGGGACTTCAGGAATAGAGCTTAGTCCCCTAGTTCCTCTCGTAGGTTTCTCCATTTTAACCGGAGCCATAACTTATCTTTCTTTAAGAAACGGAACTTTGAGACCGTTAAGTTCCATCTTTATGATCCTAGGATTAGTCCTATTTTTCTCCGTGATCAGAGCTTGACTGAAGTGAATTGCACCACTCCCTCACCTTAGCCACCTTCTGACTAATTTCACTGTCACTCATGGTGATTCCGACCACAAACTCCGCAGTGGTACTTGCTAATTCCAAGAGCTCCTTATCATCAGCACTACATACCCTATTTGCTTCCTCCTCTTTAACCATGGCCAAATAGTCCTCTCCTTCTCTAAATAAGAAGGCAAAGAAGTTCCTTATCAAAGCCCTCCTGTAGAAGTCCGATGACATGAAAAATATTTAAAATGTTACGTAATAAGCCTTAATATCGTTTTACGAGAGTTGGGAGTATGGCAGAAGTTCAGCAAACACAGCGTGAGCTCAGGTTGGGCTTCGTTTTCGACCACAACAAGTGCATAATATGTAACGCCTGCGTAGACGCTTGCAATAAGGCTTACGGAGGGAACTGGAGAGTCCTGCCCGTTTTTCAGTTTGAGGGGGCCACGACTGCTCTCTCCATCTCTTGTAATCATTGCGACAACCCAGCCTGCCTTAAGGCGTGCCCTGCCAATGCCATAAAGAAGGAAAGAAATGGGATCGTTTACGTCAACCAACAGGAGTGTATAGGATGTGGATACTGTCAATGGGCCTGTCCCTACGAAGCCCTTCACTTCACCAAAGACGGGACTATGAGTAAGTGTCACCTCTGTATGGATAGACTAGGGAAAGGAATGCCTTATTGCGTGGAGAGCTGTCCTACTGGTGCACTAAGTTTCGGCTGGTTGGGAGAAAGTGACGCTCAAGTGAACTACTTGGCTCCTCCCTCTATCACTAAGCCTAGGTTCAAGATAATCCCTCCTAGAGACATGAAGATAATAGCCTCTCCGCTCAAGGAAAAGAGCGAGAGCAACGTTAAGGGATTGATTGCCTTCACTGTGGGGAGCGAGATCTCTCTGGGTTACGCTCTCTTCAAGTTACCGTATTATCCTTTACTATCGTTCCTACTTCTGGCCTCGACTCTCCTCTTATCTGTGGGTCACGCCAAAGTGAGTTCTCGATCCATTAGAGTTATGTTCAACCTCAAGACATCATGGCTCAGTAGGGAGGTACTCTTTGGAGGTCTCGCGTCTCTCCTCTTCCTCCTGGAGGAGTTCTTCTACGTGTTATACTATCCTGCCCTCATCTTCCTGGGGCTCTCCGTGATCTCATCATTCATGATTTACATGTTGAAGTCGAGACCCTCTTGGTACAGTCCTGACACTCCCATCTCATTCCTAGGCACTGCCTTCACGACAATATCTCCCATCGCGTTCTTCCTCAGTCATCAACTTTCCCTCTTGGCATTGGGAGGTGCTTGGTCCCTAGTGGAGATCATAAGTTGGTACCTATACAAGAGGGACGTAAGGATCAGGGGCGTACTGAACCTCATTTATCTGGTCTCCCTAATGCTACCCTTGATCACTCCATTCACGTGCGTGGTGCCCACCACCATAGCCCTTCTATCAGAAATATATCATAGAACGCATTTCTTTAAAAAAGTAAAGTATTACGGCGTTCCCAAATATTAAACCTTTTTAGAGAAAACGTTTTTTATGCTTGAAAAATATATACTCATTGGGTGGAATCATCGCTTGAGATACGATTTCATGGACGAGGAGGTCAAGGGGTTGTCACTGCCGCCAACGTTCTTGCTGAGGCAGCAAGCCTAGAGAACATGTTCTCTTCAGCCTTCCCAATCTACGGGGCGGAAAGGAGAGGTGCAGAAATAGAGTCTTACTGCAGGATTTCGAGGACGCAAATAAGGGAAACCTCTCCAATTGAGGAGCCGGACGTTGTGGTAATCCTGGATCCTACGCTCCTAAAAATATCGAACCCCCTAAGAGGGCTTAGGAAGGATGGAAAGGTAGTCATAAATTGGAAGGGAGCCTCTCCATCCGTGGGATTCAAGACTTACACGGTGGACGCCACAGGCATCGCTCTTGAGCTCAAACTCGTAAAGTCAGGGTGGCCTCTGGTTAACATAGTGATGTTGGGTGCCTTGGTTAAGGCAACAGGTGTACCTAGTTTGGAATCTTTGAAGATGGCCATAGGCCAGGAGTTCTCAGGAAACTTAGGTGAGTTAAACAAGAGAGCAGTGGAGTTATCCTTCGAGAGGACATTTGAGGTGGAGCAGATTGTCGCTTGAATACCAAGTATTCCCTGTATCTACTCCTGCAGAGGGAGCGGGGGGAAAGACAGGTAACTGGAGGACTGTGAGACCAGTGGTCACTGATAGGTGCATAGGATGTAACGCCTGTTTCCTTTGGTGTCCTGAAGGGACGATCGGTGTAGTTGGAAGGAAGGCGAAGGTCTACTATGAATATTGTAAAGGATGTGGAGTCTGTGCTAACGTTTGTCCAGTTAAGGCAATAGAGATGGTGATGGAGCAATGATGAAAGTGATGTCTGGGAATGAGGCAGTGGCCCTGGCAGTCAAGTTGGCGAGGGTCGGAGTAGTAGGAATTTATCCCATAACACCGCAAACCACTATCATAGAAGAACTGGCTGAGATGAGAGCTAGGGGTGAGCTCAGCGCTGACATAGTCAGAGTTGAGAGTGAACACTCTGCCATGGCAGTGACCTTAGGGGCTGCCGTGTCAGGGGTGAGATCTTTCACAGCCACCTCCTCTCAAGGACTTCTCTATATGCATGAAATGGTTTGGTGGACTTCGGGGAGCAGGGCCCCGCTGGTGATGGTCGTTGCTACTAGGGCAGTTGGTGCCCCATGGAACATCTGGAATGAGAACACGGACTTCATGAGTGAGAGAGACAGTGGATGGATAATGGCCTTCGCGTCAACCCCTCAGGAAGCTCTGGACTTAACCCTTCAGGCTTTCAGAATATCTGAAGATCCCAGAGTCTTCCTTCCAGTGATGGTAGGGATGGATGGATTCGTCCTATCCCACACGAAAACTAACGTGTTTATTCCGTCCCAAGAGGATGTCGATAACTTCATCCCCCCGAGGAGGCAACCTTACGTAATAGACCCAGAGACTAAGGAGAGCATGGGTAACATATTCCCTCCCATATATTACATGAAGCTCAGACAGTCCATTCATGAGGCCATAACCAACTCTGAGGAGGTTATCAAAGAAGTGGGAAGAGAATACAACAAGATAAGTCCTCTAGGAGACTATGGAACACTTAACGTGAGCTACAAGTTAGATGACGCAGATTACGCTGTGGTTACGATGGGGGCGTGGTCGCTGGACGCTATGGAGGCAGTGGACAAGTTGAGGGAAAACGGACTGAATGTGGGGTTATACAGGGTGAGGTACATAAGACCTTGGAGTGAAAAGGAGATAAGAGAGAACCTAGGAGACAAGAGAGCAATATTAGTGGTTGACAGGGCTACAAGCCTGGGCAGAGGAGGTCCACTTTATCTTGAACTTAAGTCAACGTTAAACATTCCCATTAAGGGAGTCGTTACCGGCCTAGGGGGAGTCTCTGTAGGAAAGAGGGACTTCTACTCCCTTATTTCAAGGTTCGTAGAGGAGGCCAGATACTCAGAAGTTGGAGGGGTAGAGTGGTATTATCCTGGAGAGGTGAAAGAGGTTGAGCTTGGGACTCCGAGGACTGCACACTAACCCCTCCCTACTTCCAGGAACGTCAGCGTGTCCTGGATGTCCAGAGAACATGACCATGAGGATGATGGGGATGGCCCTAGGGAACAACGTGGCGTTAATCGTGGTGGCCGGATGCTCCTCAGTGATCCAAGGGATGGGTCCTAAAAACTCCTACGGTTATCCTGCTCTTAACATAGCCTTCGCAGCTGGACCTGCAGCCGCTTCAGGCATGTGGAGGGCATTCAAGCAGAGAAACAAGGACGTCACCGTGGTTGTTTGGGCTGGAGATGGAGGGACAGCTGATATAGGTTTCGCATCGCTAAGTGGAGCTGCTGAGAGAAATGAGAACTTCATATATGTGTGTGTGGACAACGAGGCTTACATGAACTCTGGGGGTCAGAGAAGTGGTTCCACTCCCCACGGGGCTGTCACACCGACCACCCCTGAAGGTAAGAAGGAAAATAAGAAGGAACTTCTCTTCCTCATGCTGGATCATCATGTTCCCTATGCAGCGACGGCATCAGTAGGCTATCCTCACGACCTTATGGATAAACTCAGGAGAGCAAAGACGATCGAGGGGTTCAGATACCTGCAGGTCCTCACTCCAGATCCCTACGGCTGGCTATTCGACCCGTCTAGGACTGCAGAGGTCGGAAAACTCGCCGTACAAACTTGCTATTGGCCCCTGTTGGAAGTAGTGAATGGTAGAGTCCAGGTCAGCAACGAATCTCTTCACTGTCTGAGGAAGGAGACTAGGAGACCGTTGAGGGACTTCCTCTCTGTACAGGGTAGATATAAGAGGTTGAATGATCAGGACTACAAGGAGCTGGAGTCCTACGTAGACTATACTTGGGACAGAATACTGAAGCTAATGAGGACCTAAAACTCTGACCTGGGATCCCTCCAGAGTCCGTCGTAAACAGGCTCCATCCACTTATTGACTAGCGATCTCTTTGAGGGATCCCTCAGAGGGAATACGTGACGACTAGGGAAAGCAGTTATTAGAATTTGCCTTGACTTCAAGGCGACGCCTAACGAGAAATCCCATAACTGCTGTAAGGCAATGTCTTCTGACCTCCTCACAACATGAGGGCGAGGGTTCCCCGAGTTGAGGGTTACGCCCCTTTTCGGTGCTGCTTGGTTGTGTTCCACCAGGAAGGAGAGCGGTCTCCTCGTCACTGAAACTTCCACGTTGTTGGATTTCCTGAGGACGTTCAGTGCACCATCCAAGTCGGAGTGGAATCTGTGTCTAAGGGGACAGTGGACTACTCCTTGTGAGGCCCCGTTTTGGGTTGAAATTCTAAGATTAGAACTGAAAGTGTAGAGGGTAATTAAAAATACAAGTATATGTCACTCTCCCTCATGAACTCAGACGTCTATAAGATTTCCTTCTCTGCCTTCTTCGCAGATTTGGGTTATCAAGCTGTGGTAGCTTCATTCCCTGTGATCCTAGTGTTCCAGTTTCACCTTCCTATTTACGTTTACGGAATCGTTGAGAGTATATCTTATGGTGTGGGATTCCTCTTCTCGTTCCTAGGTGGTTCATTATCTGACATTTATGGGAGCCGTAGGATAGCCATAGCGGGTAATCTACTGGTCACTCTCTTATCTTTCACAGGTCTAGCTCAAAGCGGAATTGAAGCCATAGGGTTGTTCCTGTCAGGATGGTTTATGAGGAACTTCAGGAGTCCTGCTAGGAGGGCCATGCTCGTTGAAGTGACCTCGGAGGACGAGAGGTCCAAGGCTTTCGCCATGTTGCATGCCTTAGACTTCTTTGGCGGAGTGTTAGCTGTAGTGTATCTCTCGTTGGGACTCCTTTATCATCTTACCTTCTCCTTTATACTTCCCTTGACGGCAATTCCCATCCTCCTGAGCTCACTCCTGCTCGCCATTGTTAAGCCTAAGAGCAGACAAAAATCGGATGATAAATCCTCCAGGGTTTTTTGGGGAGTTGTGTTCGCGTCCATGCTCTTCGGGATAAGTTCGTTCAGTCCTGGGTTCCCGATAATTACGGTGGTACAGTCGACTTCACGACTTTACTTGGGCACTTTGACGTACGCTTTTTACCTCGGTTCGTCTTCTGGATTTGGTTTTTTACTCTCTAGGTTGAAGTTAAACTGGGGGACTGGATTGACCCTAGCCTACCTCTCCACTGCAATAGCGAGTGCAGGCTTCATACCCCTCTTTAAATACGGTGAAGTGGCACTTTATCCTCTGGTTATCCTGCTGGGTTTGAGTAGCGCCTTCGCGGAGACCTATGAGCCGACAGTCATATCAAAGGTTGGGGGTAAAGATGTAGGCAGAGGAATGGGACTACTCTCCCTAGGCAGAGGGATAGGATACTTCATAGGCAACACGGCAATGGGGTTCCTCTACTCCGTGAGTTACGTTTACGCGTATGCCTTTGGGTCACTGACAGCCTTGGGTTCACTCTTAATAATCCTCTTCTTGGTGAGAGGGAGATGACCCTACTATCTGACGTGGAAGGTATGCTCAGGGCTGGGAAGCCCTTCTATGCCCTCAACCTCATCAAACAATATGTAGAGGATATGATCTCTGACGAGAGCGAAATACCTGAACAGTGCAGACACATAATCGAGGCGGTGAGAGTCATGCCCTGGCTAAACGACGAAAGCTGGAGGTATTTCGCGGCTAAAATGGACGACACCTCAATACAGGAGCTCGCAGTTCTGGTATCCAATTGTATACGAGAGTGATGGGCAGGATTAAATACTATGTCTAATGAAAAATTAGATATGTTTATTCTTTCATATTTCCTTTAAACCTTTTCCTTCATTAGATAGAGAAGGTTTTCCTTTATCATTTACATCGGTCATGATTTAGCTTATAAATAAAGTAAAGAATTAATGGTGAGAATCCCTTTTAAGCGATTATTCTTAATAATCAAGATGTATCCACCGCAGGTGGGCTATTTCAGGCCCGAGAGTTTAGGAGAGGCGTTGGAATTTTTAGAGAGGGAGGAAGCAAAGGTACTAGCTGGTGGGCAGAGCCTTATACCAATGTTAAAGTTGAGAGTTCTACGTCCTAAATATCTCGTAGATATAGGAGGCCTTAAGGAACTCTCTTACATCAAGGAGGGAGACACGATCAGTATAGGCGCCACAACGAGACACTTTGAACTTGCGTCGCGTAGGATTAGAGGATTGGAGATTTTACAGGAGGCCGCTTCAAAGGTAGGTGACGTTCAGGTCAGGAACGTAGGTACAATAGGAGGGAGTGTATGTAACGCTGATCCAGCAGCCGACTACCCCGCCGTGCTTACGGCGTTGGACGCAACCATGAAGGTTAGATCCAAGAAGGGGACCAGGGAAGTCAAGGCCCATGACTTCTTCAAGGGACCCTTCTCTGTGGACCTGAATCCAGGTGAAGTGCTCGAGGAGATAAGGATCCCAAGGCTAGAAGGCTATCGTCAAACTTACAGGAAGGTAGTAAGGAGGGCGGGAGATTTTGCCTTAGCGGGGCTGGCACTGGCCATAAAACTGGACTCTGGGGTGGTAAAGGACGTTAGGATAGCTTTCACTGGAGTATCTCAGGGACCACACAGAGCTAAAGAGGCCGAGAAGGTATTGAGGGACAGTAAGCTCACGAAGGACGTGATAAAGAGGGCATCCGAAGCGTCCACGTCTGGAGCTAATCCTCCATCTGACTCCAGGGGCTCTTCCTGGTATAGATTAGAGGTAATGAAAAGATTACTCCAGACCTCCTTGGAGGTGATGGCAAATGAAAGTTGAACCAGATCAGAAGGTAAGGATAAACGTGAAGGTAAACGGAGTATTGCACGAGGCCGAAGTGGAACCCAGGAAACTTCTGGTTGACTTCCTTAGAGACGACTTGGGTCTGACGGGAACCAAAGTCGGCTGCGACACTACAACTTGTGGTGCTTGTACGATATTACTCGACGGGAGATCAGTAAAGTCCTGCACGTTATTGGCTGTGCAGGCCCACGGTAGGGAGATCACTACCATAGAAGGACTCTCGTCAGACTCAAAACTCTCCCCGGTGCAAGAGGCGTTCAAGGATAATTTCGCTCTGCAGTGTGGGTTCTGCACCGCAGGAATGATAGTTCAGGCCACGTTCCTTCTCTCCCAGAAGAAGGATATGACTGAGGAAGAAATTAGAGACTCGATCCACGGTAACATCTGTAGATGTACAGGTTACCAAAACATAGTTAACGCCATAATGGATGCTTCTAGGAGGATGAAAGCATGAGTTACTCGGGTAAGTCAGTAAAGAGACTATACGACGACAAGTTCGTGACAGGGAGAAGTACATACGTAGACGACCTAAAGATAAACGCCCTTTACGCTGCTTTCGTGAGGAGCAACTACGCCCACGCAGTGATAAAGAGAGTTCACAAGGAAGACGCACTGAAGATGAGCGGCGTAGTGACAGTATACACGGGCGAGGAGTTAAACAGGGTGATAAAGGAAGGAATAGGGCCGTGGACTACCTACATCGACCCTAGACCCTGGAAGATACCCAAGTGGAGGTTCGCACAGGGAGAGGTTAAGTATGCAGGAGAACCGGTTGCCGTTGTTTTAGCCACTGACAAGTATAGGGCGAGGGACGCGGCAGAGGCTATCACGGTAGACTATGAACCTGTGGATGCTGTAGTTTCCATGGAGGAAGCGAAGAAGGACAAAGTGCTGGTCCATAAGGAACTGGGCACAAACTACGGCTATAAGAACGACTTCGTGGCAGGAAATCCAGAGAAGGCTTTGGAGAGTGCGGACCACAGGAAGAAGGTAGAAATTGGGAACAGGAGACTCATTCCATCCCCCATGGAACCAAGAGGGATAGTGGCTAGCTATGATGGGTCTAACCTTTCCGTGTGGTACTCTACACAGATACCTCACTTCGCGAGGGCTGAATTCAGCAGAATCTTCGGGATACCACAGAGCAGAATAAGGGTTGTAATGCCTGACGTGGGAGGAGGGTTCGGGAGCAAGGCACACATTATACCGGAGGAACTTGCCGTTATAGCTTCCTCAATGATGTTAGGTAAACCCGTAAGGTGGACAGCCACCAGGACAGAGGAGATGATGGCCACGAACTCTAGGCACAACGTCTTCAGGGGTGAGATAGGATTCAACAACGACGGTACACTTGTGGCCATAAACGGCACTCTAGAGGTAGAGTTGGGGGCCTATCTCACATACACTGAAGGGATACAACCAACGATCATTCCGCTGATGATCCCAGGTCCCTATAGGGTCAGAGATCTGAAGATAGAGAGCAGGGCCATCTACACCAATACTATTCCCATTACCATGTATAGGGGAGCTAGCAGGCCAGAGGCTACCTTTATTATCGAGAGACTCATGAGCACTGTAGCCGACGAGTTGAAGCTGGATGACGTCACTGTCAGAGAGAGGAATCTTGTCAGAGAGGATCAGATGCCCTATACTAATCCCTTCGGACTGAAATACGATACTGGGGATTACCTTACGCTTCTGAGGGAAGGAGTGAAGATCCTAGAGTACAACTCCATGAAGGAGTGGGCTAGGAAGGAGAGAGAGAAGGGGAAAAGAGTTGGAGTGGGACTAGCGTACTACCTTGAAATATGTGGCTTCGGGCCCTGGGAGTACGCAGAGACCAGAGTCACGGAGGATGGAGGTGTGATAGTAGCCATAGGTGGTACTCCTCACGGGCAGGGAACCGAGACTGCAATCGCTCAACTTGTAGCAGACGAGCTTCAAGTGCCAATAGAGAGAGTGAAGGTGATCTGGGGAGACAGTGATGCTATACCTGCGGGAACTGGGACTTATGGTTCCAGGACTGTGTCCATAGCAGGTAGTGCGGCCGTCACAGCGAGCAGACAGGTTCTGGAGAAGATGAGGAGAGTTGCAGCTAGGGCGATGAAGGCAGACGTGGAGGAGATAGAGTACAAGAACGGAGAGTTCGTCCACAAGAGAGAGGGTAAAAAGATGAGGTGGGAAGAAGTCTCCAGGCTGGGTTATAGCGGTAAGGAACCGGGACTTTCAGCTAGCGTCACACTGGAGGGTGACGTTACGTTCCCGTATGGCATACACATGGCTATAGTAGAGGTGGATGAGTACGGGATGGCTAGGGTCAAGGAATACAGGGCATACGACGATATTGGGAGAGTTATTAATCCAGCGCTAGCTGAGGGTCAGATTCACGGAGGAGGTACTCAGGCTGTTGGTCAGGCCCTATACGAGCTCGCTGTGATAAACGAGAACGGACAGCTAGCTGTTACTTACGCTGACTATTACGTCCCCACAGCTGTCGAGTCTCCCAAGTTCAAGAGTTACTTCGCAGAGAAGTATCATCCGTCCCCCTATCTCACTAAGACTAAGGGCGTTGGAGAGGCTGCACTCATTGTAGGTCCGGCAGTGATAGTTAGGGCGTTAGAGGACGCAACTGGTGGAAAGTTCGACTTCACACCAGTCATTCCTGAGGAGATATTGAAGAAGATGAAATAATACCACGTTAGTCTTTTTCTCTTTTCTTCAGCAGTTATGGGATTTCTAGTTAGGTGTAGTCTTGAAGTCAAGGCAAAATCTAATAACTGCTGTTTTCTTTTTCAATTTCCTCCTCTTTCAAGGCACTATAACTATCGAGTCAAACATTGAACTTTAGGTTTTTGTTGAACTCTATTCAGAGGACGGTCATACGGTGGGAGGATTCCCTAAGTCTTAATTCGGGGTCGATCAAGGCGGTACGTATTATGCTCGCTATAACTGTGCATATCTCTTGTAGTAGCGGGAAACGGTTAATGCTCAAATTCGTGAGCAGCCCGTCTTCCTGCGTCTATATAGTCAGTTACATATAAAGGTACCTAAAAGTGTATGAATGTATTGCTATTTAAGTACTTTACATCGAAGATAGCAAAATTTATAAGATTAAACCTGCTTAGTTATCTTGTGATACCATGAAAATCTTAAAGGTCTGTTCTTGTGGGTTTCTCTCGTTCATGGGGGTTCTAGTGATGCTTTTGGGAATAACAGGGGAGCTAAGCTACTTCAAATATTCTCCAGATGTCCCATTCTACCTGGGCATACTTCTCCTAACTCTAGCCTCGATCATTGGCTTCTCCATGAAATCTCCCGATGAGTCTCAAGAACCTTGGCCTTAAACCCAGTTTAAATTAGAATAGCTCTTAAATGGTATGAAGAATCGACTCGAAACTTTTTTATATTGTGACTCTCCTATACCTATAGGGAACATGAAGAGCCTTAAAGGAACCAAAACCGAACAAAACTTCAAACACGGATTCCAAGGGGAATCCATGGCCAACAGGAGGTACCTATACTTTGCAAAGAGAGCCGACGAAGAAGGCTATCCAGAGCTTGCTGGGTTGTTGAGAAGTATAGCTGAGGGAGAGACCGCGCACGCCTTCGGTCATCTGGATTTCATCAGACAGGGAGGCTCGGTGGATCCTGCTACGGATAAACCCATAAAGACCATTGAGGAGATGTTGGAGTCTGCCATAGCTGGAGAGACCTACGAGTGGACTCAAATGTACCCAGGCTTCGCCAAGACGGCCAGGGAAGAGGGCTTCGATGAGGCCGCTGAGTGGTTTGAAACCCTAGCGAGGGCAGAGAAAAGCCACGCCGAGAAGTTCACTCAAGCCCTAAAGATGCTTAAAGGGGAAAAATAAAGTTGTACACCCTCAACAAAGATAACCCATCTTTTTTTGATACCAAGAAATTACAGTCAGAATTCGTAAGGCAAGCCACTGTGTGTCACGGATGTAGGCTTTGTTTCAATTACTGTCCAGCCTTTCCCAAAATGTTTCAGTACACAGATAAGAAGGGACCGTCCAATCTAACCTTAGAAGATCTCTTTGACGTTGCAACTGACTGTTTCCATTGTAACATGTGCTTTGTGAACTGCCCCTATACTCCCCCACATGAGTTCAACATGGACTTTCCACACCTCATGAGCTGGGCCTGGTTATACTATAAGACCAAAACTGGACTTTCCCTGAAAGACAGGCTCTTCGAGATGTTGGATACAGCCAACTTGGTCAGGCCTCTGGCTAAGAAGTTCTTGGAGGGTGGGAAGGAATTCATGGGTATAAGCCCTGAAGCACCATCCCTAAGGCTTGCAGACAAGGGATTCATCTCCAGAGTTAAACCTAAGAGGGTTGAGAAACCCGTAGCAAAGGTGGTTCTCTTCCACACCTGCTTGGTAGAGAACTTTTACCCTGAGATAGGTGAGGACCTCGTTGATGTGTATAACTCGCTGGGTATAGAGGTAGTTACAGAGAACTTCAGTTGTTGCGGTGCCCCCATGTTGGACGTAGGCGACGCTGAGAGACTTAAGAAGAACGCTGAGAGGAACTACAGGTTGATATCAGACTACGTTAAGAGAGGATACGACGTGGTCTCTCCCATACCCACTTGTACCCTGATGTTGACTAAGGAGTACCAATACGTTCTCGACACCCAACCTATCAAGGTCTATGACGCCATGGAGTACTTGATGAAACTAAAGAAGGAAGGAAAAGTGGACTGGAAAGGTGAGTTGCCCAAGTCTGTGCTCTATCATTCTCCTTGTCACCTGAAATTCCTCAAGGTTGGTATCCCAGGCGTTCAGGCCATGAGAAGCCTGAAGATGAGAGTGGAGATGGCGGATAAGGGTTGTTCTGGAATAGACGGAGGGTGGGGACTGAGGAACTACAATAAAGCTAAGGTCGTTGGGGCAAAGATGATGGATGCTTTCGCTCACAGCGAGGCGGAGATCTTCGCTACCGAGTGCCCTCTGGCTGGGCTTCAAATAGAGAAGGCCTCAGGTAAGAGGGCAGTGCATCCCATTACGTTGCTAAAGGAGGCGATAAAGAGTGATAAGAGTGGATGATGTCCTTCCTTGGCAGGAATACGAAAAGGTCAGACAGGATAGGATTAGGAGATCGGCCCAACTGAAGAAGACCAGGAGGATCGAACTGGGAGACCGTATGTCCATCCTGTTCGAAAATAGGGAAACTGTACTTCAACAGGTTCAAGAGATGGTATACCTGGACAAGCTGAGTAAGCCTGAGGAAATAAGAAGGGAAATACAGATATACAGTTCCTTGCTTCCGTGTGGAGGAAAGGTAAAGGCGTCTCTATACATTTACGCTGAAAACGAGGAGGATTTAAAGAACGTCTTCAAGACTCTCCCAAAGATATACGACAGCATATACCTAAAGGTAGGAAACAAGCTAGTGCACGGAGAGCCTGAGGCCGGAAGGGAACAGGGTGAGGCCTTCAGCACCGTTCAGTATCTGACCTTTGACCTTGAAGGAAACAGGGACACGAACATGGAGGTCATTGTACTCCACGAAAATTACAGATTCACCGCGAAGATCCCCTCGGAGCTGGCACAAAAGCTCATACAGGAAGCGTACCAGGAGTGTCCCAAATTATCATGAGATATCTCTTGTTTTTCTAGATTTCTTTAAATCCAACTACTTGAAGTTTATAAGTAAATCCTAAAGTTTAAGCCTATGAGACAACACAGGGCGACGTTGGCGTACGCACTGGCTACGTACTCCTTCGTACTTCCGGCCTTCGCGTTTAAGGAGTTGGAGTATGCCGAGTGGGAGGTGCTCTTCCTTACCTCCCTACCCTTTGTGGGCAGACTATTTGGCTCACTTGAAACCAGGAGGTTGGTATCGAAGCTGGGAACCGTCTGGACTTACAGGGTATCTCTAGCAGGACTGGCAGGTTCGTCAATGATCTCCTCGAGTTTCACCCAATTTGGAGAGCAACTGGCCATTAGACTCTTAGTGGGAGTTCTCTTCGGGATAATGACCTCCTTGGCAGTCTATGAGGCCATGGAAGGGAGATCTCAGAAGGGAGGGGTGGTGTTCAGCGGGTGGGCCTTGGGATGGAGCTTGGCCGGGACCACGTACTTACTGGCAGGCTCTTGGAGTGCAACTATGTTGATCGGAGGACTCGTTATCCTTTCACTTCCGCTGTTCCGTGGCGAGAACAGGGAGTTGGAAGTAATACAGGTTACCAGTGTTAGTAGTAAAGGGATCTTGGTCTTTTTGCTCTCATTCGTACCGTCGTTCACGCTCTCCGTTGCACCGTATTTCCTAGAGATAAATGGACTTCCGTGGGTGTGGATCATCCCGTCTTACGCAATGGCCATACCTTCATATTATCTCTTGCCAGTTCTTGCTGACAAGATTGGGTTCCACAGAACCCTTATGCTCACCGTCTTGGTTGCAGTAATGAGTGGGACACTATTCTTCCAGAAATTATTTTTCATGCTAATGCCCTTTACCTTCTTCGGTCTAGGTTTGAACTCCCTGGCCCCTAAAATAGCCCTGAGATACGGAGTTGACTCCAGAAATTCAGGAGTCGCAGTGAACACTGCGGGACTTGGAGGACTCATGTACTCCATGTTTCCCTCAATGATGGGCTTCGATGGCCTCTCCGATATAATGGATGCGAGCTTGGCCTCGCTTCTGATTCTCTCCTCGAAAAGAGTTAAGACAAAAGTTTCTTAAATACGTACCCTATAACTCCAAATAATACACTATTCATTATTAGAAACATAACATATGCCACTCCATAAAACTGACCAGTAGTGAATGGAGAGAACTGTACTAAAGGAGGAGAATAAACTGGATAACCTAAGACAAGCAAAACGGCTAATAACGTGTCTCCTATCATATAAAGTACGAAGATAGTAATCTTTTCTAAGATCCTCATTCTCTTCAGTCCTGCCCCTAAGAGGAAACCCCCCAGAAGCATTGCGGTGTAATCTGCGAGAGTCCAGGTTGGGTATAAGGCGGAGTAGACGAAGAGGACAGGAAGATGAAAGAGAACTGGAGGGATCAAACCCGTGTAAGCTATAGGTCTCCACACATTTCCTCTGAAACCGAAGTAACCTAGGATTGCCCCAGAGGTAAATAGCGAGTAGTGGGAGAGCATGAGTATGAGGGGATCTTTAGAAAGGAGTGAGAGGGTAATAGGGTTGACCACACCCAAGGCAAGAAAAATGGAAATCGTGTATGAAAAAAACCTTGTCTTACTCTCCAGCAAAACGTTTCACCTTACATAAACTATGTAGTGGTAGAGTTGTACTGCAATCCCCCACAGGAAGAGTAGTATTCCTAAATCCATCCCTGCATAGGTTGCCTGCGGGCCTACGCTTGGCAACCTCCACATGATGGCGGTTTGGATCGCGGTAACTACGAGGATTACTGGGAGGGCGAATAGGGCTATCGTCTTTCTGAACCTCAACTCCGAAGCCGAAATCGTGCCTGAGGCCATGGTGGGTTTACCCTTAATGAACGCCCTGGCCATCCTGAACACCATGAAACCTGCCAGGACACCCAGAGGAACGGTGAACATCAGGTTGATCATAACTGGATGCATAAGTAACTCTCCGAAGCTGCCGGCAAATAGCAGAGAAACTACTGCTGTTCCCAAAATGGAGGTCGGCCCAATTTTTGGAACGGTCTCTTTGCTATTAAGAGACGGTAATGACTTTGTATCTTTTGATCTACCAGTCATTAATATTATTAAACCAACAATAACGGCAGGTACGCCTAGCACCTCGATCTGCTGAGAAGTGGGGGCAGGAACTCCTGGAGCTAAATAGCCCCACACACTAAGTTCAATGAGCGAGATCCAAGCTACAGTCATGACCCAGGTCCAGAACTTCCTGTTCTTGAGGAACATGTATTCGCTGTTCTCAAAGAAGGGCATGAGGATCACGACTAGTAGTACAATAGTTAGGATGGAAAGTGCTTGGGCCGGACTCATGGCCTGGCCGTTAGGCAACTCGAAGTCCACGAACTTGTACAGGAACAGGAAGAACCACGGGGGATAAGGCTGAGTGGACAGTGCGGCTGCTGTCCCAGGCTCTGGTGCTGGGTAAGGATTTATCACTATGGGTAGTCCGTTGATGTTGGCCAAGAGATCTGGCACAAAAAGTATTATGCCCCAGGTCATTAGGACTATTGAGGTCATATACACTACGTTCCTGGGCCACCATTCGTTGAATTTGGACCACTCTTCCTTAGTATAGAAGGCGGGAACTTTCGGCTTCTCCTTACTCGAGGGTGTCATCCCGTACCTCTCCGACATGAGGAAGTGAACCCCAAATAGTGCACCTATCAGGAACACCATGATGATGTGCCATCCGAGGAGTCTGTCGAAAAGCTCGGATCTAACCAGCGGATTGCTGGAGGTCGCGGCGTCTCCACCAGGACCGAAGAGCCAATTGGCTATCGTAGTGGCCCCAGGGAATCCGGTACCCACCAAGAGGCTCTCCCCTATATTAATTGCGTTAACTCCCAGGACATCACTTACTAGGCTGTACCCGAAGAATGAGGCACCCATAGTTAATGCAAGCAGAAGGACTCCAGTCACCCATTGAAGCTCCCTGGGTTTCTTGTAAGCACCTTTGTAGAAGTTCCTGAACATATGTATGTATGCAAGGATTATCATTATGTAGGCACCATAAAGGTGACTGAAGAGTATCACGGACCCGTAAGGAACAGAATTAATGATTGTTTGGGTCTGGGCGTATGGATTGGCAGGCATGTAATAGAGAAGCAAGAAGAGTCCCGTGATTACAGTGTAAATGAAGGCTCCTGTTACCATCGCACCTAACCAATAAGAAATGTTGTACATATAGTCTGGCGTCTTGAAGAATGGAGCCTCCGTCACTCCCACTCTGTCCAGAATTTGGTCTATGAGCCCCTTCCTCCTTCCTTCGTCCCTCTTCTCCTGTGCTGTCTCAGTCATTTAGTTCACCTCCTGTTTTCACACCTTTAGAAGGAGAAGCATTTAACGTGGCATTAAATTTAGGTTCGACTCCTTTTACTTCCTGACCACCTTCACCCAACATTACTCCGATACTGGGGCCTGACACTGAAACTCCTACAGTTCTGGAGGTGGAGTACGTTAAGAACTCCACTAGGGCAGAACCTATGGCCATCACAATACCTGCTATTCCTACTTCTGCAAGCAGGGATATTGCTAAATTGTAAGGATAGAACACCGTAGGGTAAGCTATGACTCTCCTTAGCATGCCCATGTAACCTTCCACGCTCATGAGATACCCAACTGTAGCGAAAGGTATGGTCCATAGTAGGATACCGGCGTTTATCATCATCGAAGTCTGCTTACTATAGTCGAAACCTGGCCTCACAGTTCTCAAGAGATCCAAGAACACTGCAGTGAATCCCATTAATATCAAGGTCCAAATGACCAGGTGGAAGTGGCCCACCACGTAGTAGGTATTGTGCACTATGGGATTAATGGGGAACATGGGTAGAGGAACCGCCTGAACTCCACCTAAAATGAAACCCACAAGGGCCATGAGTGTGGCCATCCCTACAGGATCCCGGAAGTTATACCCCTTGCTCAGAAGAACCGTGAGTCCCAAGTTGAGAACTGTTAGACCTGAACCCGAAGCTAGAATCAACGTTGACAGATTTATCCAGAGCCTTACTGGAACTGGTATTGGAAAGGTTTGAAGGTGATGTACCCATATCAACATAGAGCCTATGGCGAGGAGGTATATGTTCCACCTGGCCCACTTCTCACTGAACAGTTCCCTACCTGCAAACTTAGGAACATAGTAGTAGAGCGCCCCAAAGAGCGGGAAAGGTACATAGTACACCACTGGGTGACCGTAGAACCAAAAGAGAACCAGCCAAAGGAGCGTATTGACAGGAACCGAAGCCAAGAAGTATAAGGAGTACCAAAGCTCTGCTGCAGTGAGGGCCGGAAGAGTCAAGGCTATTATCACAGCAAAAGCCACACCGTACGCAGCGAATATACCCAACTTCTGACCTCTGGGTTTCGTGGCGTATGCGTCACCGACAAGCACTATGGTAGCGATAGTTTGGGCCATGGAACTTAAGGCTAATGCGAGGTAAGCTATGCCTATCATTGCTCCTCTATACAGCAGGAAGGCGTGGAAATTCGAGTTGTCCTCTATTGCAAGGGGAGGGTACATGTACCACCCCATGTCTGGCCCGCCCAGGAGGGCGAATAAGAGCCCCAGGTTACTGATCCAAAACAGGGCAGACATCAGTCTTGTCCTTCTAATGGAGAGGCCATCCTTATACATGGAGTACGCTATTACCGCTATGGCAGCATTCGGTACTAGGCCCAACATGGCAGACCAACCGTGGAGGGTTAAGAACGAGTAATAGGTTACACCAACCTGAGGGCTGTTTGCGGGATAGGTAAGGTAGGTTCTCAGATTCATCGCAGCCATCCCAACTACAGCAAGCCAAGCTAAAGATCCCGCAAAGTATTGCCAGATAACTCCAGTAGTATTGGATGGAGAAAGTATTGCCTTAACGTTCTTCCAGGAGAAAAATGACAAGTAACTTGTTACTTTGCTCAAAACAGTCCTAACGTTTACGCTCATCTCAAACCACCTCCAAGGTCCCGGTCATATACGAGAAACCGTAACCGGCATATTCAGGTTCCCTCCACGTATAGTTACCAGGTTGGCTGGGAGTGACGAAGTATACATAACTGGGTTCTCCTGGTATTGCGTTCACGTTGACCACACCGTCGGGCAATCTCATGAAGAATCCGGTTATGACCTGTGGTGAATTCAAAATGATTACGACTGGTTGGTTAGGTTGTACCACTATCAAATTGGGTTGGAAGACATCTGAGAAGGTGCTGTTTTGGTAAGCGGTCATGTTGACAACGAGAACACCGTTTATTACCTCAGAAGTCCCGTTGGCAGGGGGATGTCTTTGAAAGTTAATCACTGCCTGTTGAGCGAATGGAGGAAGGCCTGAGAACAAGGGAAGTCCGTACCTTATACTGGTACTGGAACCGTTAGTCACCTCGACGACAGACCAAGAGAAGAACACCGCAACCATTATTAGCATTATTACGAACCAGGCTAACTCCGCGTTATGGAGAAACTTTTCCTTGAGGTCTCCCAACCTTTAACACCCTTTTATCATTCTAAAATGTAGGAGGGACCCCCTTTTTAACTTTTCTATTTTAACTTAATTTAAGTTTAACTTGTTCACCTTTTTTGCTTATAAAAATAAGTTTAACTAAAACGTAAATATATTAAACATGGATCAAGATATAGTTGAGCTTATTAACTTTTTTTATTTAAAATTTAAACTTCTGAAGAACACTGTTATATCTGATAAGATCTATTATAACAAAATATTTAAACCTTCTTTGGCGTCTTAGTAGTATACGTGGGATTATGGGAAGGCACTTCGCCCTCAAGAGAGATGACTTAATCTTCGCTTTTCGCCTTCTAGGAAAGATGAGGGACCCCAAGACCAAGTTCAATGAAAGGAAGTTCGCCGAGAAGGGTAGAGACTACCTTTACAATTACGCAGAACAGAACGCCGGCCCCTTGAATCCTGGGAGGAGAATGTTTCTGAAGGGGGTTCTCATAGGAATAGGTGCTCTTGCCGTCGCCAGTGCAGTCCCCGTGGTCTCTTATCTTAACCAGCCCCCGGTGTATCTCAAGAACTTTCCTTGGATAATTATAGTTGATTCTGATGGAAATCCTGTGGAAGCTTCAAAACTTCCTGTAAATGATCCATCAATTTTACTATTTCAATACCCAATGGAAGGTGACATAACCTTCCTTCTAAATCTGGGCGACTCGAACGATAACCCAATAGCCATCCCACCAACTCAAGTAGTAATCCCTGAGGACGGGAGCACCTACACTTTCCCTGGAGGCGTAGGCCCAAATAAGTCCATTGTGGCTTATAGCGCCATATGTCAGCACTTAGGCTGTCAACCTCCGGAAATCCACTTCTATCCACCTAAATACTTGGCTCCAGGTGGACAAGTACCCAACTTCCTTCCAACAGTTGCCTATCAGGCTGCTGTGAGTGCTGGGGCTAGCTCAGTCATACACTGCGATTGTCACGGTTCGACCTACGATCCCACTAAGGGAGCCGCCGTGCTTACAGGTCCTACCCTAAGGCCCTTACCTTACGTTGAACTCTATTGGGATTCCAATACTGATTATCTATATGCTGTGGGCATGAACCTCAAGGCCCCTGTGATCATGGGTCAGCCGTCAGATCTTGCCAGCTTTGCTTATCTCTCGTCCTTCAATCCGCAGACCGGTTGTCCCAAGATGTTGTTGAGCAAAGGTCAGACCCCAACACAATGCTACTCAAGGCTTAATAATGAGGGAGATACCTTCAATTCATGAGGTGTCACAGATGACTAAATTAGGAATGATGATTCTTTCCCTCATATTCGGAGGGACTGCAGGGATAGCCATTTTCATTGCGGTGAATATGTTATGGAACTCGTCACCAATAAGGTGAGTGGAAGTGAACGACAGAGCAATAGTCCTAATAACTGCAGTGGGTGCTATATTCTTCTTAGTACTTTCAATCCCGCTGAACATATTCTCTGGGCTGCAACTGGGCGTGGGCAATGCCACTGAACTAGCTGTGGCCCTATACATCATCCTTACCTCGGCCGTGTTCGTAATAGTGTTCAGAAAGTTCAGGGGATAAAGAGCTTATAAACCGATAAATAAAAAGTTTTTTATATAGTATCAATTTAGACATTACTGGTCAAGATGAAGCTGGAGGAAACAGTCTACAGATTCATGGATCTGGTGGCAAAAAACAACTATGTCACTGGACTCTCAATTCTACAGCTTCTAACCCTAACTGCGCTCTATTCTGCTGGGATGGCCATACCTATTTTTAACCTGGGTTTACAGGGATCAGCAATAACTGCTCACATCTACGGAGCCATAACTGTGGCAGTCCTGAGTCTCCTGATCCTTGCCGCATCGTGGAGGACTAGTGACCTAAGGCTCAGGGTCTTAGCCCTCTTCGACTTCCTGTTCGTATTGATGGCAGCGTTTGAAGGCCTCTTCTACTTCGGCGGCTTCGTTGATCCGTCTTACGCTTTAGGCATGGGAATAGGGTTCATCGGTGCTCTCTTTAGCAATTCGGCCTTGCTATTCTATAGTATCTCGCATTGAAATTATGCATAAAATTTTTTAAAACCATTTTTGATAATGTTATGGGTTAGTCATGTCTATAATTAGCGTAGGACCTAAGTCTAAGGTTACAACATCACTTGCTATGGCCGAGACTGTGTTTTTAACAGGTGCGTTCATAGCAGGACTGGCAACACTGCTCTACGATAAGTTCCCTCTCCAGCAGAGTTGGCAGTCCTTCATCCTATCGCTTCACATAAGCTTCGCCATGCTCACAGCTTTCTTCGGAGTGGCTCTTTATACGGCAACATCTAGGGAGAGAAGGAGGGGTCTCGCCCTGTTGGGTATGGCTAACGCCATTTTCATAGGGATAGCAGCTGCTGGAGGTCTTCTCTTCTATAGTACTCTTGACTACGTATATTCGTACGTTATGGCGCTGGCTTTCGTGGGGGCATACGTAACTGCAGTATCATGCATATTTTACTAGTTAAATTATATCAACTATTTTTTGGAATTGATGTAAGAAGCGTAGTTTAACTCTGATAAATAAAGAAAGAAAATTTTAAAAGATTTTCTGCAGAAGATGACAAGAGAACATGGAATTTAATAAAGTTCCAGGACTGAAGGCGGTGTACTCGGTGAAGGGAGATGACTTAGTGAAGGTTTATGGCGAAGAGATTAACCTAGACACTAAGAAGCTGGTCTCCTTCCTCAAGGAGAACGCTAAGATAGGAGAGGAGGAAGCGAGGAAACTAGACATGGGCACTCTCTTAGGGTTCGCAATGATCCTGGATAATCTGGGGGTAGCCTACATGGGGGGTTACGTAATGTTCGTTGATGCGGTGAAGACTAATTGGAACACTGTCTTAGATGCCTTCAAGGAGGTGTTGGTTAAATGAAGATCAGGGGTTACATAGGACACGTTAGAGTAGACGATAATTGGAGGGTTGTGGAAAAGGTTAACGTTCCTGACCAATTGGTAGAGATACTGAAGTTTAACGTTGAGAAGGGTAATCAGGAGGCTAGAGAGCTAGGATTCTCCAAACTTAACGGGTTTGCCATGATGGGATCAGTTAAAAGTCTCACCTTTATGAAAAATGAGGCTATTATGGTTGAGACTGAGAAGGCGGATTGGCAGGAACTCTTCGTCCACTATGTATATATGAAAGGCTGGTTGGCCCTAGGGATAACGCTCGTTATACTGTCAATGATACTCTACTATATGGCCTTCTTCACATCTTATCTGGATTACTTCGCTAATCTTCCAAGGTTGTATCTTCCAACCATCCTCCTGATCGTAGGCTTAATCATGATACCTTCGTCAAAGACCAGGTTTTCCTATAGGCTATGAGATTTTTTACTCTAATCTACTTATTAGTATGGTCTTCTTAGGGATTGAAAGCCCTTCAACATTAGGGATAAAGTATCAGGATAGAACTTCAGTGATACGCCTTACTTAAAGCAAAGATCTTTATGGCCTCACCTTTCCCTATAGCCCTGAATTGATGGTGATAACAGTGAACCGCCTGAAGAGGTACACTCAGTCCTCTAGGTCGGAGAGAGGCCAGCTCTATTGGTTACGTGTATCTGCCTTGAAATAATTTATCAGCTTAGACAGCTCGGCATAGGAGAACATACCTGCTGCAGTTACTGCCAATGAGAAAGGTATAACTCCTAGGATTATGTAGAGGACAGTTGAGACAAGGAGTATTCCTGAGGCTATTTTCAACCCTTTAAGGTTGAACTGATTCGAAATTCGAAGTATTTCAAACGAGTATTCGAATATATAACTTAGAACTAAAAGCAGGCCTATTAACGCAAGGATTGACGATATTTCTACCTGAAAACCCAACCTCGCAGTCACAGAGAATAATGTGTTAAGTATGTCTCCTACCACCAAAACATAGAAAAGGTTAACAGCTAGGCTATATTCTTGCCCCATATTTGAGAAGGATCTCCTATTCAGTAATCCGAACATCATGAGGAAGAGGAACGCCAAAAGGAGGGGAATCCCAGATAATAGTAAATCAGTACCGGCCTCGTAAGCTACGGCAAGGAATGTGGAATAAAGTACCAGAGAGAGCAGACCCCTTTTAAGTCCCTCGTATGTCCTTAAGTTTAGCTTAGGTTTTTTTGGCATGATTAGAAAAGAGTCTATCTACTCTTAAAAAGGAAAAAGAAACTAACCTCTCAGCTCTATGGGTATTACTTCCCTCCTTATTGGACCTACGTATAATGCTCTGGGCCTTATTAGCCTATGTTGTTCCTCCACATACTCTATTACGTGTGCTGTCCACCCTAGTGTTCTTGAAAGGGCGAAGAGAGACGTGAACATGTATACCGGAAAGCCTAGGGCGTAGAACACTACGCCAGAGTAGAAGTCTGTGTTGGGAAAGATGTGTTTCTGAGAAAACATCTGGATCCCTAGTTCTTCCACCTTCTGTGCTATCTCGAAGTATTTCTTGGCCTCCTGATTCCTCTCCGATAGCTGTTTCGCAAATCTTTTGAATAATTTTGCCCTGGGATCATATGTCTTGTAAACCCTGTGGCCGAATCCCATGAGCCTTGCCTTCCCTTCCACTATCTTCTTCTGGAACCACTGATCTGTATTCTCTGGAGAACCTATTTCTAAGAACTGTTTGAACGCCTCCTCTGCTGCACCCCCGTGGAGAGGTCCCTTCAGGGCAGCTAACGCGGCGACTACACAGGAGTACATATCGGAGAGCGTAGAGGAAGTTACTAAAGCTGCAGTGGTAGACGCTGGAACCTCGTGATCGGCGTAAAGTATTAGGGAAGCATCCATGGCTTTCACCTCCTCTGTGGAGGGTGTCCTATTAAAAGAGGCCTCCAGGAAGCTCCTAGCGAAACTGTCAGAAGGTTCAGGTATCCTCGGCTTCTTTCCTTCCTTTGCCCTCAACACGTTAGTGACGACCGTGGAGGCCCTGGCTATCACCTTTATTGCAGTCTCCCTGTTGGTGACCTTGTTCCAAGGAGATCCATATATGGAAGAAAGAGCGGAGAAAGCGGTCTCCATCATCCCAACTGCGTCTGAGTCCCTTGGAAGACCGTAGATCATATCAATAACCTGCTGGGGAATCTCATAACCTTCATTCAGGAGAACCCTTATTCTCTGCAACTGAATCTTGTTGGGGAGATCACCGTAAAGCATAAGGTACACTACTTCTTCGAAGGTTGTGTGATCCACCAAGTCATCAATGTCGTACCCCCCGTACCTGAGGATGCCGTTCTCTCCATCAATATATGTGAGCGAAGTCGTCTTAATGTAAACGTTCTCTAGACCTCTGCTTATCTGGCTCATCTTAGTCACTCCCCACGAACTCCTCTCTCTCGACGTCAGATATGGCCTTTAATACATGTGATTCCCTTATTATGTCCCGTACTGAGATAACTCCTACTAGGTTACCCTTAGAGTCCACCACGATTAGATGTCTCAGATTCCTCTCAGCCATCTTCTTTACTGCGGTGTATATTGTATCATCCTCCTTGACAGTTACGAGGTTTTTAGTCGTACCGAGCTCCTCAACCGGTTGATCTAAACTAATCCCCCTGGCTAAGCCTCTGATTATGTCTCTCTCAGTTATGATTCCAGCCAACTTCCCCCCCTCCGTTATAATTACCGAACCCATGTTGTTTGAGGCCATCAGTTTTACCGCGTTAATGGCAGGAGTTCCTTTCTCCAATGTCACCGGATTTTTACTTATCAGGTGTTTTACTATACTCACCATAAGAGATATAGTACTTTTCGATAATTATAAAAGTTATGCCAACTCCTTATCTAACTTTTCGTAATAGTCATAACGGATTACCTCGTATTGTTGCTTTCTTGTCATCATTTTGTCCATCAGGTTCTTCTGAGTTCCTTCTGCCAAGAGAACCTTAAGTGCGTCCTCCATGGCCTTCGCGGCGACTCTGAATATAGTTACTGGGAATATCACATAAGTATAACCCATCTCCCTGAATTCTTGGGCAGTTATTAGTGGTGTCTTCCCGAACTCCGTCATGTTGGCCAGGAGAGGTGCATTGACTTCCCTTGAGAACTCCCTAAACTCCTCCTTAGATTGAAGAGCCTCTGGGAATATTATATCGGCACCCGCTTCCAAGTAGGCCTTAGCTCTCTCTATGGCATCCCTTAGACCGAGGATCGCCCTAGAGTCCACTCTGGCGATAATTTTAGCCTCCCTCCTGGCTCTCACAGCGGCCTTTATCTTGGACACCATCTCGTTATGAGGTATTACCTCCTTTCCGTCCAGGTGACCACATTTCTTCGGCAGTCTCTGATCCTCTATCTGAATTGCGTCCGCCCCTGCTCTCTCTAAAACCCTTACTGTCCTGTAGACGTTGAGGGCCTCTCCGAAACCCGTATCTGCGTCGACTATCATGGGGATCTCCGTAACCTCCCTTATCCTCCTCACCATATCTGCCAGCTCGTACATGTCTATGATCCCTATGTCGGGCAAACCCATGGAGGAGGTTAGGGCTCCGCCTGACAAGTAAACCGCCTTGAACCCTACCCTCTCAGCCAAGAGAGCAGTGAAGGGATTGAATACTCCAGGCACTATGGTGAATTCCTTACCAAGAGGCAATGGAACTCACCTCCTCCATTCTCTCCAGGTCCCATACTTTCTCTATTACACCCTTAGGTAATCCCAGTTGAAGGGCCTTTTCTTCGACCTCTTGATCGCTCATGGGGTTCTTATAGTGTCCCCTCGGGATTCTCACCTCCTTCTCGAAGGTTCCCCTGTCCGTCTCCACTATCAACCTGGTAGGTAACTCCTTCGGGTAAACCTTGGTGTAGTCCTCCCTTTCTACGACGTTAACCTTCTTCATGAGCTCCGTCACCATCTTATCGCCTATTAGATCGTAAGAGTCCAACCACATCCTCTTGGTCAGGAGAGAGACGGAGACTATGTAGGGGAGGCTGTGGTCTGCAGTCTCCTTGTTCTTAGGATCCCACTTCCCCTCATCGGCTAATATTGTTTTACCAGCCTCGTAGGTCTCCACCACGATTCTCTTTATGTTCCCTGTGTACTCCAGTTGTAGTGCTGCCTCGACAGCGGCCTGGGCGTGATACTCCACAGGATACTTCTTGATATAGGTCTCCAATATCTTAGAGACACCCATCTTTTTCAGTGCTTCCTCGTTCAGATCTGGCGCTACCACGTTCTTGAATCCCATCTTTCCAGAGAAGGGCCTTGAGGGACCCGTGAAACCTGACTTGGCCAATACGGCTGAGAACAAAGCGTTCCTGACAGCCTCCGCCGCTGCTCCTGCCTTCCACATACTCAGACTCCCAGACCTAGTCTCCCTGAGAGCTACGTGTGGAATTAACGATAACGAAATGGCGTTTACCATCTGCTCAGCGTTCAGTCGTAACAGTTTTCCAGCCATAACTGCCGCTCCCACTTGGAGGAAATTGACGTGATCGAAACCTTTCTTCCTCAGGGAGGTGGAGTCGCAGAGCCTTGTGGAAACCTCATACCCTAAGGCTACAGCCGTTATAACCTCCTCACCTCTGCCTCCTAGGGCTATTGCACCTCCTATCATGTCACTGGGATGAAGCGGCTCCAGGGAAAGGTAAGTGTCGTTGAAGTCCAGGTACCTAATGAGGAGAGTGTTATAAAAAGCGGCCATGTCGTACGACGCTGTTCCTCCACCCAGAAGAGCTCCTCTCCCTTGGAAGTCTGGCAAAACTTCCCTGACTACCTTGGCGGGGGGCGAGTTCCTGGAGGCATAAGCTACCGCTAGGGAGTCTATGAACCTCCTCTTTACCTCGTGTACCACCCTCTCGGGGAGATCAGAGGGTGAAATTGAGACCGCGTGTTGAGCTATTTGCTCGGCAAGTTCCATAGTTTATAATGGTGATACAAAGATTTAAAAAATAAGTTGAATGTCAGAACTTCATTCGCTAGTTTTAAATCTAAAAACTCTCCACCTTTTGTACTTTTCTATTCAAAAACCTTAACACGAACTCTGGAGTTATGGGAACCTCTATCTCACTTAAGTTGACGCCTAGAGCGTCTTCCAAGGCGTTCGCTATAACTGCATAAGGAACGGTGGCACCACCTTCTGCTACTCCCTTAGTTCCAAGGGGGGTGAACGGAGATGGTGAGACCAAGTGGTGTATCTCTATATCAGGTACCTCCATCGCCGTGGGAACCCAGTACTCTGACAGGTTGGACTGCAGTGGTACTCCAGATGAGTACGAAATCAGCTCATAGAGGGCTGCCCCTATTCCCATGGCAGTCCCGCCCATGAGCTGTCCGTCTACAATGAGAGGATTTATCAGGTTTCCACTATCGCTCACCACTACGTACTTCTTGATCTTGATAAAACCGGTCTCTGGATCAACCTCGATCAGGGCACCGTGGGCGTTAACACCGTAGGTGGAAGAAAAGTTGACCCTCCTCTTCTCATCAGCTACGTTCACGTTAGGAGAGTTGAAAACTTCGGTCGCCTCGAGTCCCATATCTTCCAGAGGGACATGATATTTATTGTAAATGATGTTAGCAGCCTCCTCCAGAGGAAACGTCCTCCCGCCAACCCTCACTAAACCCTCTTTTATCTCGATCTTGTCGACCTCCACATTGAAGATCTTCGCCAATAAATCTCTCATCTTGTCCAGGAGTTTGAGCGAGGCCTTGTACACAGCGCTCACTCCCACAACGGAGAACCTACTTCCGTAAAATCCAGTACCTGGTGGACCCGACGTGTCGCCCAGGATCACTTTGACCTTATCCATCCCTATTCCTAGGACATGAGACACCACCTGGGCGATAGTGGTCTCGTGTCCCGTTCCCATGGAGTTCGTGCTCATGACTACAGTTACATCCCCCCCACTCTCCATCTTTATGTAAACCCCCTCGTAGTAAGGGGTTCTAGGTTTTCCCACCACTAAGGTTTGAAACGCTAAAGATGAACCTGGCTCCAGAGCCAATGCGACCCCGATTCCCTCCCACCTGGACGACTTTTGGCCTAAGGCCTGCCTTAACACCTCCAGGGTTCTAACGTAATCACCGCTGTCGTACACGGCACCAGTTATGGTAGTGTAAGGAAGCTCGGTGATGAAGTTCTGCTTCCTTATCTCCCATTGGTCTAAGTTTAGATCCCTTGATAAGGAACTCACCATATTCTCCAAGACGAGCACAGCTGGGGGGATACCGAGTCCCCTGTAGGGTCCAGTTGGTGGTAGATTTGTAAGTATTCCATTTATCTTAAAGCGTAAATATTTAATCCTATAGGCCCCGGTCAGGTGGTAGATTTGTCTCAGGATAGGGAGAGGCTGATAAGTGTGCATATAAGCCCCGAAGTTTTCTAACAACTCCACATCCATTCCCAATAGCTCCCCTCCCCTAAACAACAACTTGGCCCTGTATTTCCTATCTGGACCGTGGACCGCAGCTGTCACGTGTTCCGTTCTGGTCTCCACGAACTTGACGGGCCTTCCCGATAATATGGAAGCCATTGCTGTCATGACTAGAGGTTTAAGGAAGATCTTCCCTCCAAATCCTCCTCCGGAGTCTGGGACTATTATCCTAATCTTACTTCTCGGGATCTGAAACACTATACTCAAGGCAGTCCTAAAGACCTGAGGAACCTGGGTGTTGGAGTAAACGGTCAGGGCCTGATCTACAGGATTATAATCCGCTATGACCCCGTTTGTCTCAATGGGCATTGGGGACACCCTGTGGACCCTGAAACTTTTCTCCACCACCTGATATTCCCTCGGATGTTCACCGTACTCGAAGAGGTCCTGGTATACCAAGTTTGTACCCAAATCCTCGTGAACTAGCTCCTTGTCCATCAGGGCGTCTTCAGGAGTAGAAATGGGATCCAAAGGTTCGTATTCAACCTCGACCCTTTCCTTGAGGTCCTCAGCCTCGTACCTGTCTCTCCCCAGCACTATTGCTATGGGTTCTCCCACGTATCTTACCTCTCCCGTTGCTAGAGGGTATTCCTTGGGAGCCTTATCGAAGAAGAAGTTAGGGAGAGGATTAGTCTTCAAACTGTCCTGCGTTATCACCTCCACCCCTTCCCTAGGAAGGACTCTGAACCTAGCCCTGGGGTAAATTGACCTGACTACTGCCATGTGAAGCATTCCAGGGAGGGACAGATCGTCTATGAACCTACCCCTGCCGGTCAGGAACCTGGGGTCCTCTACCCTCCTCAGGGGTTTACCTATCATGCGGGGATCCCCAGAAACTTGCGGTAGAAGTGCCTCGCCGCGGAAATCCTCTGGATGTCGTTAGTGCCCTCATATGTCTTCAAGATCTGAACGTCCCTCAACATTCTCTCCAGGCCAGTGGACGTAGTGACTCCGTATCCTCCGTGAACTGTCATAGCCCTCAAAATTATCCTCTCCGCAGCCTCTGTGGCAGAGAACTTGGCTAGGGAAGCTACCATAACGTACTCTTCCTCCTTTCCCTTGACCAGGAGGTTCCCCGCCCAGTAGGTCAGCAACCTAGCCTGAAATAGCTCTGCCATGGATTCTGAGAGCTTTTGCTGAACCATCTGAAAGGAAGCGAGGCTCTGTCCAAACGACTTTCTGTCTACCGAATATTGCACCATCTTCTCCAAGGCAGCCTGGCCTATTCCAAGAGCCTGAGAGGCCACGATAGTCCTCGCATAATCGAAGGAAGATACGGCGTATTTGAATCCCATGTCCACTTGTCCCACAACGTTCTCCTCGGGGACCTTTACCTCGTTGAAGCTGATCTCTGTAGTGTGCGATGCCTTCAGACCGGTGGTCTCTATCCTTCCTTCGACTTTGAACCCTGGAAAGTCCTTCTCTACAACGAACATAGTTAGTCCCTTCCATCTCGGAGTCTGTGGCTGAGACGTCCTTGCAGTGACTATGATATAGTCCGCTAAGTCCCCATTGGTTATGAAGATCTTCCTTCCCGTTAGTATATAATTCTCTCCCACTTTCTTGGCCACCGAAGTTATGCCTGCCACGTCGGTCCCAGCACCAGGCTCGGTGTTGGCAAACGCTGCTATTCTCTCTCCCTTGGCCACAGGTGGAACGTACTTCTTCTTTAACTCCTCACTCCCGAACTTCAGGATGGCGTTGGTGAACATCCAGTTTATCAGGAGGAATGTAGAGACTGAGGGCCAAATCCTGCTTATCTCCTCCGTAGCCACAATCAGGGAGAGGTAATCGGCCCCTGAACCTCCGTATTCCGCAGGCACGTCGAGACCGTTGAGACCTAACTCCCTTATTTTTTCCCTAACTACTCCTAAGTCACCGTTCCTCTCACCCTCCTCCACTCTATTGGCCACTTCCCTTTCCATGAACTCCCTTATTGTAGACCTGAGAAGCTCGTGATCCTGAGTTAACTCCACCTTAAAGTCCTCCACTTCCTTGAAAGGGTAAACCATGGATCTCGCCTAAATCTGTTCTATTTCCTCCTTTATCACTTTAGTTGCTTTCATTGCCAACTCCTCCTCTATGACCAAAGGTGGCAGAAGCCTCACCACCGACTCTCCTGCACCTATGGCTAAGACCCCCCTTCTGAAGGAATTGAGCAAGACCTTGCTCAGGCCCTCTGGATACGGCCTTCCACCCTTCCTCAGATCTACCCCGAGCATCAGGCCCAATCCTCTCACCTCCTCCACGTAAGGAGATTTGATGTCATTGAGTTTATCTGCAATAGCCTTACCCACCTCACTCACGTGATCCAAAAGCCTGGGAACCTCCTCAAGAACCACCTCTGCTGCGGCTAAGGCTAATGGGTTTCCTCCGAAGGTGTTAGCGTGAGAACCTCTGGGTAGATCCATCAGCTCCTCCCTTCCAACCACTGCTCCTAGGGGGAGTCCCCCACCTAATGCCTTCGCTAAACACACTAGGTCTGGGTCGACAGAGAAGTGCTCAAACGCGAACATCTTCCCCGTCCTTCCTATTCCAGTTTGAACCTCGTCAAGAATCAAGAGTATTCCATGTCTCCTTGTGAGAGACCTCAACTGCTGAAGGAAGTCCTTGGGTGGAACCACGACTCCTCCCTCTCCCTGTATGGGTTCCAACAGTACTGCCGCAACGTCGTTAGGGTCCACCACCTTATTTAGAACCCAGTCCTCCAGATAGGAAATAACTTCTGCTGAACAGTCATCCCTGCACAGAGGATTGTGCTTGTCTGGATAAGGAAGTAGTAGAGTGGATGGCAGAAGCGGTGAAAACATGGATCTTTGAACGTACTTACTGGAGGTGAAAGACATGGAACCGAAGGTCCTACCATGGAACGAGTTGATGAATCCCAGGATATATTGTCTTCCAGTGCTAGCCCTAGCTATCTTTAGACTGGCCTCAACGCTCTCAGTACCGCTATTTGTGTAAAACACCTTCGTAGACCAAGGGAAGAAACCTGTCAATCTCTTGGCTACCCTGACGGCCAGCTCATAATAGAAATCGGTCAGACTGTAGTGCAAAAATTTCTCCATCTGTGTCTGAATAGCGTTTAAGACCTTCCTGTTCCTGTGGCCTAGGGCCATAACGCCTATGCCCGCATTCATGTCTATGTATACCCTCCCCTCAATGTCATACACCAGGGAGCCCTCAGCGTGGTCTATTACCAGGGGATACCATCTACTGAAGGACTGCATGAGGTACTTTGAATCCTCCTCCACGACTTCAGAAACGGAGACCATAAATATATATAAAGATTAGAGATATAAATATCGAACATGACTAATCGTTTCAATGAGTCCCCATTAAACATCTTTAAACCTTCCTCGGTAATTTTATAACTTTCTAGATAAATTAGATAATATGGACTTCTCTTTCTCGGAGGAAGAGAGAATATTCCAAGAAAACCTGAGGGAATTCCTCAGCAAGGAACTGAGGCCCATGATGCGAAGGATCGACAGTGAGGGAATTCCGCACGAGTTCGTTAAGAAGGCTGCGTCGCTGGGGATATGGGCTATGCCTGTGTCCCAGGACGTGGGGGGTCAGAGGGCCTCCTTCGTGTTGAGCTCCATCGCGGCTGAGGAGATAGCTAGGGCCGATTTCAGCATGGCCACTGCGGTGTTGTTCCTGCTTGAGAGCGGATGGGGATACGTCCTCGACAAGTATGGCTCCAAGGAGCTCAGGGAGGAGGTGCTCCCAAGGGTGACCTCAGGGGACTGGTTCCTGGGCATAGCTTCCACAGAACCAACAGGAGGGAGCGACGTCTCGTCCATAAAGACGGGGGCGGTAAAGAGGGGGAAAGAATATGTTATGAACGGCCAGAAGATCTACATAAGTGGAGTGTTAGAGGCTAAAGAATGGGGAGGAGGCCACTTGACTCTAGCCAAGACGAAACAGGAGGTTGGACACAAGGGAATAACCATGTTTTACGTGCCTATATCTATGGAGGGTGTCGAGGTTACCAAGATAGAGAACATGGGAAGATCCGGTATATCCTCTGGAATAATAAGGTATAATGACGCCAGGGTTCCTGAAAGATATGTAGTTGGGGAAGAGAACAGGGGGTTCTATTACGCCATGGACGGCTTCAATCACGCTAGGGTTCTGGTTGCGGCTGCATGTGTGGGAGCAGCTGAAGCCATCTTGGATATCGGGTTAGAGTACATTAAGTCCAGGGAGGTTTTCTCCAAGAAACTGAAGGACTTTCAGAGCATAGCCTTTGAGGCGGCTGAGCTCAGGACTAAGCTGGAGATGGCTAGGCTCCTCACATACAAGGCTGCATGGATGATGGACACTAACCCAGGTTCTGAGGAAGCGCCCATGTTTGCGGCCATGAGTAAGCTTGTAGCTCCTCAGACGGCGTTTGAGGTAGTCAAGGCGGTGATGATGTGGATGGGCGCTTACGGATACACTAGGGACGCACTTATTGAGATGGGCTTCAGGGGAGTGGTCTCTTACCTAGTTGGGGCTGAGGGAGCTATGAACGTCATGAGACTCATTATCTCTAAGAGACTCCTAGAGTAATGTAAAGGTCAAACTTCGTCGGTCAAGAGGTCGATACAATCCAAAGAGCTAATGCCCCCTCCATAGTTGACGAGATCCTGGCAACGTCTGTGAGGAGCTTCGCCTGAGGACTATACCGAAGAATCGTCGTAGAGGTGACTCCAGGAGGTCAGACCGTTCATCCCTCACGGGAATAGGATAAGGCCGAGGCCACCGCAACTATCAGTCCCTTCGAGTCCCTGACTACAATGTGATAAAGTGACGTGATCTTTCCAGGAGATTCCTCTATGGCCTCGACTGTCAAAGTATCACCGATGGTTACTGGTCTCCTGAAGGTAATGTTGACGTTGAGGGCCACAGCCCTCCTTTTCTGGTTGCTGACCTCCTCAAAGGCGGTGTCCACTAGGGCAAATATCACAGCTCCGTGAACCGTACCGTGAATGTTACCGTGAGATTCATTGGTCTTCAGCGACATCCTTACGTAACCGTCTCTCTCCTCATCCGTGACAACTCCTAGGACATCTCGGAAACTCATGACCTTTCAATAGCTAAGGGAGAGTGGCGCTTATGAACGCTTCTCTAGTTTTTTAAGTCCTCAGGTAAATTTAAAGAGCAAATGGATTCAGTGAAACTCGCGGCGTCCTTACTGGCCGTGGCCTTCTTGATAGCCGCAGCGGTAGAATTAAACTTGAGGGAATCTCTTGGGGAGAGCGTCCAACAGATTTTGAGCCTGAGACAATCATTGAAGAATCCGTCGCTTAAAACGGTCTCTGAAACAGCGAGTAACATAACGTTCTCGCTCCAAAATCCGTACAACTTGACTATCTATGTTTACAGTGTGACCGGGCCCTACGTCTCCCTGGAGAGGCCTAGTGTTATACCTCCTCTCCAAAACGGGACTTTTACCCTCAAGATAACTAACTTTTCGGCCTTCGAATCCCTCGCCAAATCTAGGGAGGAGAACATCACACTCCTCATAGGACTAGCCCAATTCAACTTTACGGTGGAGGTTAACCTATGAGATATCCCTTGACTTCCCTATACTACCTTTCGGTAATATTGATTTCAGCTGTTCCTCTGCCCTGGTGGTTCTACAGCGTGGGAGGAATAGTCTCCGTATCCGATTCTCCCTTTCAAGTACTGATCTATTTCATGGGGGACAGACTCCTCCTTTCAGATGTCATAACCTTCCTGCTGACTGGGTTCAGGATATACGTGATATTCGTTGCCATAGGATATCTGTTAGAGACCATGAGGGGAAATCCAAAGATCTACTCCACGATGTTCTGGTTCCCCGTACTTTACGTCCTAGACCCTGTGATAATATACGTCGTCTTCCTCTTTCTGCCCAAACTTCTGGGGTTTCCTGCCAACTACCCTCTCCTGATCTGGGGAGAAGAGACCTTCACGTCATCGTATATGGGTAACCAGATAAGAGCGGAAGTGATGAGCTACCCAACTATCATGTATTGGGCCGCACTGGCATCTGCAGTTTTATACATCCCCTCCAGGCTTGAGATGAGGAAGAACAGGAAAGTAATGAAGTAATTAGAGTTTTAATTGTCTGTCCATATCCTTACCCATGAGGTTCAACACCCTCGAAGATCTCCAGTTGTATTTGGAAGAGGGAGATCCAGTCTTCAGGATGTTGCAGGCTAAAATAAGGTCTATCAAGCCTGGGGAGGCGGTAATTGAAGTACCGTATAAGGAGGAGATAACAAGGAGAGGTGGCGTACTTAACGGAGGGATGATAATGACGATAATGGATTTCGCAGGGGGTGTAGCTGTGGCTACAATCAATGATGGAGACGACCAAGTGACTCAAGAGCTGAAGGTCAATTTCCTGGAACCCATGTACAGGGGGCCTTTTCAATGCACCGCAAAGGTGATAAGGAAGGGCTTCACTGCCGTAGTGGTTGAGATAGAGCTAAGGGACTCACAAGGCTCTTTGGGAGCCAAGGCGTTGGGAACTTGGTATCTAATTAGGGGAAGAAGAGTGAGGGCTGAGGATATCAGGAACCACGATTAAGGACCCACTTCTCTCCCCACTGCCCCATCTGTTTGAAGAGCGATTCCAAATCCTTTCCTTTCTGCGTCAAAGTGTACTCAACCTTAAACGGTCTGGTAGCCACGACCTTCCTTTCAACTATTCCTGATTCCTCCATGAACTTCAATGTGGAGGAGAGGGTCTTAGAGCTCAAACCGGTCAACCTGAGGAGCTGATTGAAACCTTTAGGACCGTCAAAGAGATACCTGAGTACGATCAACCTGGACTCTGTGCCTATAATCTTTATGGTCTCCACAATAGGACATATGGTCTTGACCTCTTCACCAGGTGATCTAGACTCCATTTAGTTCCTTAAAGGTAAGCTCAGTCTTATATAATTTATCTTCTAAATCAGCTTTAGGAAATAAAATGCCCAGGTTAGTAAGGCACGATAGAAACTTTCCGTACCAGGTCAAGACGAACTCTGGAGAGGTCTTATGGATATGTGCCTGCGGTCTCTCCAAGAACAAGCCGTTCTGCGACGGTTCCCACAAAAAGACTCAAGATGAAAATCCCAATGAGATCTACGTATATGAAGGCGAGTCCAGAACTAGACTAACACCGCTCTATTTATGAAGAAAAAATCTTTTTTATGTGATCTAAAGCCCACGGGTTCTCTAGGGAAGAGACGTCCCCCAGTTCCCTTCCAAGTATCACGTTCCTGATGAGCCTCCTCATTATCTTGGCATTCCTAGTTTTTGGAAGCTCAGGTACCACTTTAACCTCTGAGGGAGACAGAGCCTTTCCTATTCTCTCCACAGCATACGCTAGAATTTCCTCTGTCAACTCCCTCGACTCCTCCTTGGGCACGACTAGACATACTATCTTCTCCCCCTTCATAGGATCCGGTATTCCCACACAGGCAGACTCCACTACCTTAGGATGGGAGTTTATAACGGCCTCGATCTCTCCGGGACCTACCCTCTTCCCCGCCACCTTTATGGTGTCATCACTCCTCCCCACTATGTAAAAGTGACCCTCCTCATCACGCATGGCCAGATCTCCGTGAACCCATACTCCCTCCCACTTGGACCAATAGGTCTTTAGATATCTCTCCTCATCCCTCCAGAACCCTCTGGTCATCCCAGGCCAGATGCTCATGACCACGAGTTCACCCTCCACGTTGGGCGGAGCTGGTTGTCCCGATTCCAGGAGTACCTCAGCCCTTATTCCAGGAGAGGAACCGTTAAAACCAGAAGGCTTCATCTCCTTTACTACGTAGTTTCCCAAGATCCCACCGGAGATTTCTGTCCCGCCGGAGTAGTTTATAACTGGAGCCGAAGTAACCTTCTGTATCCACGTCCAATTTTCTGGATCTATCGGCTCTCCTGTATTACCCACCACTCGCACTTCTAGCCTAAGGTCAGGAGACTGACTCCTGAGCGTCCTTATGAGAGTTGCAGACATTCCCAGAATTGAAAGACTAGTACTTTCAATAAACTGAGATAGTGTGACAGCAGAAGGAACACCATCAAATAAGGCCACATTAGATCTCAGGAGTAGAGATCCGAAGACTAGCCAAGGTCCCATCATCCACCCCATATCGGTGATCCACGAAACAGTCTCTCCCTTACGTACGTCGAAGTGAAAATACATATCTGCGGAGGCCTTAATGGGGAACCCGCCATGAACGTGAACACATCCTTTAGGTCTCCCAGTTGTACCTGAGGTGTATACTATCATCATGGGATCTTCAGCTTCACTCTCCTCATATCCGTCCCCGCCAGTCTTAAAGACGTCCTTAAGATCGTGATAGTCCTTAATCTCCTTCCTTCCTTCGTTAAGGGCGACTTTGGTGACCCTCAGCTTCTCCAAGTTTTTTGAGAGATCTATCTCTCTGCCTTTCCTCTCGTAGGAGGTTACGGTGAATATCACTTTACTCTCACTGTCCTCAATCCTGACCCTCACAGGCTCCTCTCCAAACCCCGAGAAGAGGGGAACAGCTATCATGCCTGCTCTGACTATCCCCAACATCACGGGCACTATCTCTGCAGTCATAGGCATGTAAACTGCTACCCTGTCTCCCTTCTTCAGCCCAGCCTTTTTCAGCCAGCTGGAGACGGACTTAGTCTTGCTGAGAAGTTCATCGGGGTAAATCACCTTAACGTCTCCCCTCTCATTGAAGGAGATGACAGAGGTTCCCTCCAACTCTAACATGTCGGTTACATTGAGCCTAGATCCTAAGAACCACTTCGCCCATGGCTTTCCCTTAGAAATGTCTAGGATCCTCTCCGGTTCTCTCCTGAACTTCAATCCTAAGACCTTGAGGAAGACAGGCCAGAAAGTCTCTGGAGCTCTCCACGTCCACTCAATAAATTGGGATAGGTCCATCCCTCTTTCCGCGAGCCACTTGGCTACGTTGCTCTCCTCTAACCACTCTCTGCCAGGTATCCAGGTCATTTCGTCTTTACCCTGAGAGGAATTCCGTATTCCATTATTTCAACTTCGCTACCCGCCTTTAGCTCCCCCTGCACACTTCCCAAGAGTCCTCCACTGCATCCCCTAAATCTAATCAACCCTATAACCAAGGGCTTCTCCAACCTTCTTCCTTCATCGTCCTCATAGATTATTGTAAACGTATCTAGATACGGTCCCTTAGCCTCCACGTATTCTCCGTTCTCTACGAAGCAGTCCTCGCAGTACATTCTGGGAGGTACGTAGATTCTTCCGCACTTGGTACACTTCCTTCCCAATATCTTACCTTCCTTGAGTCCGTTGAGAAACACACTCAGAGCCTGTCCCGCAGTGTAGGAGTATCTAGCCTTCGGCTTGTCCTCCACTACTGGATGACGCTTCAAGTCCTCTTCCTTTAATGGATGTACCGTCACGCTAATCACCTCAGTTCCTCATGACTATCACTGTGGAGGCCTGCATGAGGTCACCCCACGCCTGAGCTACCCCAGTGTGAACTGACTTCTTCACCTGCATCCCACCTGCGGTACCCTTGAGTTGCCAGTAAATACTTATCGTCTTCATGAGTCCAGCAGCTGCTATTGGGTTGCCAACTCCTAAAAGTCCCCCTGACGGGCTACTTGGTATTTCACCGTCCACATCGAAAAATCCCTCCCTCATGAGTGTGGGGGCTTCTCCCTTCTTGGCCAAGAGGAGCCCTTCCAAGTGATGGAGTTCCTTGTAGTCGAAGGGATCATAAGGCTCTACGACGTCTATCTCCTTCTGTGGCCTCTCTATACCGGCCATCTTGTAGGCCATCCTGGCCGCGTTCTCCAGGTATCTAGGATAAGCTAACTCCCTACCTGGCCAGGAGGTGTTGTCCAACGTCCAACCCACTCCTTCTACCCATATCGGTGTGTCGGTATATCTCCTTGCTATATCTCCGCTGACGAGTACCATGGCTGCCGCTCCATCACTCACGGGACTGACATCGAGGAGTTGAACTGGCCACACCAGAACCTCACTCTTTAGCACGTCGTCAACAGTTATATCTCCTCCCAACTGAGAGTATTGGTTCTTCTTGGCATTTCTCTTGTTCTTCACAGAGACCAAAGCTATGTCCTCCTTGGAGACCCTGTTCACGTTCATGTACCTGTGCATCTCCATGGCGAAGATCCATATTAGATTCGGGTTCAACGGTTTCTCGGTGACGGGATCCCAAATGTATCTGAATACCGACTGGGGATGAGGTCTCCCAGGGCTCATCTTCTCTTCGGCCACGGCAAGAACCTTCTGGCATAATCCGCTAGCTACGTGATACCATGCTGATATGGCAGTCATCACCCCAGTTGCACCTCCCACGTACACTCTGCTGACAGGCTTTCTCACCCCACCAGCCCCATGGGCCAAGTATTCCCCTTTCATGTGAACCCCGTCGAAGGCATCGGGCGCACTTCCTATTACGACACAGTCCACGTCCCTGAGCTCAAGTCCGGCCTCGTCCAAAGCCCTCCGACTTGCCTCCCACGCCAATTCCTGTGGGGTATCCAGCATCCTCCTCCTGAACGGGGTCATCCCAGCACCTATAACTGCGACGGGCCTGAACCTCAGGTTAGTCCTCATCTCGACATCACCGCTACTGAACCCGTGAAAGTGAAGAATCCCCTCCAACTGCCGACTATGGCAGATTCTTCGCCTTCCCTCATGTACTCCACAGCGTCGAGGAGCAGGGATAAGCCAGATGCCTCGAGGGGATAACCCTTAGCCAGAAGACCTCCCTTAGGGTTCACGGGCAGATAACTTCCGGGATGGAAATAACCCTCCCTCAACTTCTCGACCACATCCGTGATGCCCAGGGCCTCCAGATGTTCTAGTTCCTTGTGACTGTACCTATCGTCCACGAATATTCCCCTGAATTTAAGGGGAGACTCCACTCCAGCCATGAGGTACGCTCTCTCCGCAGCCAGTCTCATATACCTCGCCTCCCCTAACGTGGCCAGCTCGAGATTGGAACTGTCGGTGGCGAACCCTATTCCGTGTATCCATATGGGAGTATCACTGAATCGCCTAGCCACAGTCTCAGAGGCTAGAACTACCACGATGGCGGCGTCTACGGGTTGAGCTATGTCGAGCCTAGTGAACGGGGTGAGGACGTAATCTTGAGAGAGTACGTAATCCTTATCGATCCTCGCTGCATAGGGAGCTTTACTACTAGAGAGCCCTGCGCTCTTGTTCTTACTCACAACCTCCGCTAGATCTGCCCTAGTAGCCTTACCGCGGCTCAGGAACTTGGTTGCATCAAGTGCAGCCACGAAATGAATGTTGGGAACTTTGGCACTCCTCACGTATATGGGATCCTCGGAGAGCTTAACAACGTCGCTAAAAGTGATAATGTCGCTGGGTTTGGCGTGAGATTCCACGACCACGACGTCCGCTAACCCTGAGGTTATTTGCATGACTCCGTGTGCCACCCCTTGAAGCCCGTCCCCAGCCACAGTCATTGTGGGCCTCATGGCACCCCCTATGGGATCCGGAGCAAACTCATCGGAGATTGAAATCCCTTCCCAGAAGTCTTCCTGACACGAGATGAAGGTGTCCACATCCTTCCTAGGATCCATGCCTCCTGCATCATAATAGGCCCTAGACGCAGCCTCGAACATCATCTCCCTGAAAGAAAGGTCGTGGACGTGCGGTGAGAAACCATACCAACCCACCCCCACGACTGCCACTTTCTCCAAGTTCTCACAATAATTGTTAGGATTTTAAAAGTATTAAAAGTTTCCTAAGATTATATTATCCATCGCCTAAATGGTGATTCAAGCCTCCATTGCGATCATTTCGTTCCCGTGGCTTGAGACCATGATAATTGAGCATACATGGACGACGTAATATCTTGGAGATGAGCAGGAGGTTCATGTCGCGTTCGAAATCCTGAAGTAGTACTCAACTCAGCCCCTAAGTCAAGCTGGGGGGTCCCCTCGTCTCAGCGGATTACCCTCGTTTAAGAGATATGGTTTAGCGAAGAGAGCCTGAATCGCCTTTGTCAATAGTTTCAGCTAAATCGTAAAATTTACATTATTTAATATTATTTAAGATTCCTAAACTCTTTAACGCTATCAAGTAAGCTGGGGCACTATGCCTGTCAACCCTTCTCTCATCACTTTCTCATGTTCTTCCGAGTTTGTAGTACCCTTAGGATTAACTAAGGGTTTAGGGATGTTAATAAGTTTGAAAACAAGCTGTAACTTAAGCCGGTTTAGTAGAGTAAGAGTAGTGAATCTCATCAAGGTTTTATTGGGGAAATAGGTCAAGGGAAACTGCTAATGAATAAAAAACTTTATGTTTTTATTAGTAAGGTTTGTTATGCATGAATTACATTACGTGTTCTGTAAGAGAGCTTTAGAATACTTAAAAGCATCTGAAGATTCTTTAAATAAAGGTTTATATGACGTTAGTGGTGTATTGGCCCAAATATCTGCGGAACTTTCAATTAAGGCTACAATACAATTTTTAGGATATTCATTTCCAGAAACACATGAAATTAGGAAACTACTTAGTATCTTATCTTCTTTAACTTTAAGAGATGAAATACAAAACTTTGTTAAGTCTAGAAGGGGAGAATTAATACTTTTAGAGAACGCTAGAACAAGAGGACAGTATTTATCTTACGGTTTAGATAGGGAAGATGCAGAAGTTTGTTTAAATATTGCTAAGGAGATTATTAATTTAATGAAAAAGATATGGGGGAATAAGTGGTGTTCGGATTAGAAAGAATAGAATTTTTGGAGAAAAATTGGAGAAAAATTGCTGAGACAGTTCTACATAAATCTAGGGAAATAGCTAATGTAAAAGAGGTAATAGTTTTCGGCTCAGTTATTAAGGGCAAAGCCATGGGTGCAAGTGACTTAGATCTCGCTCTAATTATTAGGGGACTAAATAAGAGTGAGATAAGTAAACTATTAATTAAAATCCATTCAGCCTTACCAGACGAAATTTCAGAAGTAATAGATTTAACCATAATTGCGGAAGAAGATGAGGACGACTTTCTAAAATTTGTAGGTAATAATCATGTTATAATTAGTGACTAATAGAAAATAATTAATATAATTTTTTATAAAAACTGGCTTTCTTTAAATAACCAATTTTCATAATAGCTGTAACTAGTTTACAGCAGTTATGGGAATCTTAGGGAGGTAATACGAAAAAGCCTGTATTGGCGAGAAGTTTTTTGACGTCGTCCCGCTGAAAAGGTGCGGAAAGGGACCGATCGAGTTGGCCAGGGAGAGGCTGTCAGGGAGGTCAACAGGCTGGGAGTGGTGAGGGGGAAGGGGAGGAGCAGGAAGGTTAACTGGCACTTCTCCTCATGGTCT
>OGCG01000088.1_pt1 | contig 60181 bp, 52 predicted proteins | sample 1570061 | NCBI WGS metagenome assembly OGCG01 (sample SAMN06268698, study PRJEB24515) | hot springs metagenome | isolation source: Joseph's Coat, Yellowstone National Park, Washington, USA | place: USA:Joseph's Coat, Yellowstone National Park, Washington, USA
CCGCCAATTAAGCGGCTAGGTATTACGCTACCTTAAGAGGGTCATAGTTACCCCCGCCGTTTAGCGGCCCTTCTCCCCGTTGTACCGGGTTTTCAGGTACCGCCACTGGGCAGGCTTCAACCGCAATACACACCCTTTCGGGCTAGCTGCGATCTGTGTTTTTGTTAAACAGTCGGAGTCCCCTAGCCACTGCGACCTACTTCTTCGCGAAGTAGGCACTCCTTCTACCGAAGATACGAAGCTAGTTTGCCGAGTTCCCTCGCGTAGATTCGTCCCATACGTCTTGGGCTTCTCACCCAGGGGCACCAGTGTCGGTTCTTGGTACGGTCTCAACCTTGACCCTCAATAACTTTTCACGGACTCCCGGAATTAACTGAACCACCACTAGGGCAGCTCATACTTCTTTCTCTACTTCTCACCATTACGGTACTCCGTAGAATTATAAGTATGAATGACCTGACACGACCACTCAGTCTATCCCGAAGTGTCATTATTGAGGCAAAACAGTCGAGGCAACGGAATATTAACCGTTTTCCCTTTCGGTAATCTCGTGTTAGGGATTACCTTAGGACCGGCTAACCCTCGGCTGACGAGCGTTGCCGAGGAACCCTTAGCCCTTTCGACGGAGTCGATTCTCACGACTCTATGCTGCTACTTTCACCAGGATCCGCGATACTGTCGGGTCCATACCTTCTCTCGAAGATACTTCTGCCCCGGCAGCACGCCCCTCTACCGAATCACCTCTCGGTGTCCGAAGGTATCGGTGTGTAGTTTAGTCCCGTCCATCTTCGGAACCCATAACCTCGGTGGGTGAGCTGTTACGCACTCTTTAAAGGATGGCTGCTTCTAAGCCAACCTCCCAACTGTCTTGGGTTACGGATATCCTTTAGGTTACACTTAACTACAACTTGGGGACCTTAACCTTCGTCTGGATTCTTTTCCTCTCGGGGATCAAGCTTATCCCGATCCCCTAGCACCGGACTTCTACGACTCTAGCAGTTTCGGAGTTTGTTAAGAGGGCCAACCCTTTCGGGTTAGCTTACCCTATACATTTCTCTACGCCACCAGACGTCTCCGTCCAGGTCTACCTGCGGGTAGTCTCGAGGGGAACCCGCTATTACCGGCCTAGATTAGCCTTTAACCCCTAATCCCAGGTCAACCGAACGATTTGCACATCAGAACCGGGTCGGTCCTCCACCCAGCTTTCGCTAGGCTTCGACCTGCCCAGGATTAGATCGACCGGCTTCGGGTCTCCCACCAACGACTTCACGCGAGCCCACGTCGCCCCTCCCTTTCGGTGCGGGCATGTTGCTTTCGCTCCGGCTCCTTCCATTCTGGAATTAGCCTCGCCGTTGATTAGAACTCCCTGGCCCGTTCTTCAACACGGACAGCAAGACACTGATCTGTCATAGACTTCATCTCTTTCATGCCTTGCCAGTTTATAGCCACTTGGTTTCAGGTCCTTTTCACCACCCTTTCGGGCTACTTTTCAGCTTTCCCTCGCGGTACTAGTTTACTATCGGACTCGGGACGTATTTAGGGTTGGATCTTAGTGAGACCCGTATTCCCGCGCGGAAACCGACGCACGGTACTCTGGAAATTCAAACTTGTTGCTCGAATGATTACGTTCACGGGACTATCACCCTCTATGGTGCTTCTTTCCAGAAGGCTTGAACTTCTCATTCAGGGCTTTAGTTTGACTCCGAACTCCACATCTTTCCTATCTTTCGATAGGCTATTCGGTTTGCCCTCTGCCGCTTTCGGTCGCCCTTACTAACGGCATCCCATTTGGTTTCTTTTCCACCCGGTACTAAGATGTTTCAATTCCCGGGGTTCCCCCTCCCTTTCGGGAGTTCCCCATACGGGGAAGGAATTCCCATTCGACGATCTTCGGATCTTAGGCTCCATGCGCCTCCCCGAAGCATATCGCAGCTTGGCACGGTCTTCCTCGGCGCCCGAGCCGAGCCATCCCCCAAGTGGCCTTTGTACTGTTACACTCCATTCTCTATATCTTAACCCTATGCTGACCTTCATTAATCCTGAAAAGGATTTCAGTCCTTCCCTGATGATACAAGATCACCAGGTGCACAATGAGCAAAAGAACTATAGCAATACGCTGTATATATAGATTTCTTATCAGATGACTTTCAGCTTTTTTCCAAGCCCTTGCTTATCAATAATATCGGCATATTTAACCGGAAGTGTCAGAATGTCTTCCTTCCTAAGGTTTATTCTTTCCCCCATCACAGAAATATTTTGAATATCCTGCTTTATATATACTATAGCGTATTCTTCATCCTCATTCTCCTTTGTTACAGGTTCATCTTTATTTGTTTCCTTCTTGGTTTCATTTTTTATTATTGGAATTTCAGAATTTGTAATTATCCCACCATGCAATAATTCATCTAAGAAATTTTTAATGCTTTCACTTAATGATTCATAAAAAATCTGTTCTTCTGGAGTTAAATGACCTTCAACACGTTCCCTCTCTTCCAGTGACTTCGCCATAAGAATTTTTGATATCCTCCTTTCAATTATTCTTCTAAAATTTTTTTCAGAATTTTCCAAATCCATCATGTATTTACCGGCAAGTCTGGAATTCTTTTTGGTGGTTTCTATATCTATTTTGGCCTTTAGATCATCTAAATATTTTCTAACATCTTTATAAAATGTCGAAGGGATTGCAGTCAGATCATAATTCCTTACCTCTAGTCTTAGTATAGAAGATAGGTAGGCCTCGTTAATATCTCCCTTCATTATAAGACCAATTATTACTCCGATAAATTCATTTCGTAACTATTAATGATTCGATATAATCACTATATATTTCAAATAAACGAGGTATTTTAGACTGTTTTATAGCTGCACTGGATGTTCCAGTAAACAAAAAAACTTCGTACCGTCCACTTATTCTCTGAAAATCTAAGTTAAATCTTCCAATATATTGAACATTCTGATTATCCTTTAAAATTTTTTTTAGATTTGATATTACCTTAGATTTTTCGTAACTACTTAGATAATTAGCGAATGTTTCATAAATAAAAAAAGTTTTATTCCTAGATTCGAAAGTGGATAATATTTCAGATATTTTCGTGAATAATTCGTTATCATTTTCGGTTTCAGTCAAGAAATTATATTTTGATTCTTTGAATTTGGATTTATGTGGTTCAAATAGAACCTTATCAGTATATCCTTTTATTTGCGTATTAGAAGATATTAGTGTAAATTTTAACTGTTCATCGGGAAAATCTACTGGAAACCCAATAAATTTCTCAAAATCTACTCTATCGGGTTCCGAAAGCTTCATAACAATATAATTTGAAATATTTGAGAAAAATAAGGCCTCAAGGTTTGAGGAAATTACTTTAAAAGAAGTGGTTATAAAAAAAATTCTTAGACCAAATTTTCTTCCAGTTGATACCATGTCAGAAATAAATTTACTTTGGTAATCCTGGGCTTCTTCTAGGAATAGATAATAGTTGCTATTTCTCTTCGAAGATATTATAAACCATATATATACCGCTAATATATTTGAAAGTATACGAGAATCTTCATAACCTAGCGAACCTCTTTCTAAATTTATTAAAATCAGTTCATTCTTATCTATTTCTTTATCCATTATACCATCATCTTTTGGATTGCATATTAAAGATCTTATAAAAGGATCCAGAGCTAGTCTTCCAAGGGCTCTTTCTGTCCCTGCAATCTCTTCTTTGGGTAATGACTCAATTTCTTCTATAAATTTTTTGAGCTCATCGTTCTCATTAGATTTTAAAATTTTATTTCTTGATTCTTGGCTTTTAAAGATATTATAAAGATCTACAATTGTTGCACCCTGAATATTGGATATTGCGACTATACCTCTTGAGATTAAATCTTCTATTCTTGGCCCAATGAATGATTCAGAAAATTGCATTTCCCTTGTAGATTTAAGGATGGATACAAAATCCTCTGCAATCCTGAAATTAATATTCTTATCATTGTAATTATGGAGAATATTTATTCCATTTGATTCTCCTGAAATTTCAAAGAGATTATATTCAGTTTTACTCAACTTATAGGCTGTATCACCATGAGGATCTATCAATATAACTTTGCCAGATCTTGTTTTCAAAATGTTCTTTATGGTATTAAAAACAAGTGTGCTTTTTCCGCTTCCCGTAGATCCTATTACAAGGGAGTGAAATTCTTTATTTGGGTCAATAATTATAGGGCCAGACTTAATTGTGTTACCAATTTTTATTCCTATTTCGGTTCTCATCAATATTCTGGTTGGTAAAAAATATGATATTTCCCACCAAGCTATGGTGGGTGGGTTTTGTATCCATTTCCTGAATGTGACACTTATTTTATTATTGGAAAATAGGTGGCTTATATAATTTTTTAACGAAGGATTATTTGTTTCAATCTTCAGTTTCCATCCTTCTCTAAGATTATTCTTCCTACTTTCATCAATTTTATTTGAGGCCTTGCCTTTGTTAGGGGTTGCAAAATAATGCCTTTTAATTTTAATTTCTATATAACCATGATCTTCATTATTCAATATTTCAAGTATTCTATCACCTATATTTTTATCTGGAAAATCTATCTGTCTGTGATCTCCTCTTATTGATAATTTTTTTCCTTTTCCTGAAAATTCAATTTCTTCTCCAGTTTCAATTCCAATAGATTTAAAAATTTCTTCATTATTTTTATGTACTAATAAAATGGTTGGACTTCCATATTTCTTAAGATATACTATATCCAATGTTAAATTGTGCTTTAGATATGAAAGTAACACTGGGTTTCCAGGATCTACATTTCTTATGCTATTAATTTTTACGTACTTCATTCAATAATCCCATTTCCCATTTATTTGACTCTATTCGTAAAATTGATTCATAGCCTGGAATCTTCATTATAGCTAAGGAATATTTTCCATTAAATCCAGCTCCATATTTTACGAAGTCTATAAGCTTTTCATCTAAATTATAAAAATTTATAATTTCTTGATTAACATTTTGATGCCTGAATAATATATGTATAGAACAATTTTCCATTATTGAAATAGTTGACTTGGATTTTGCAAAATCATTTGCAGATTGAGATATTAAAATCATAGAGATGTTATTATGTCTGGCATGTCTCAAATATCTTTCAAGAGACGTTACTGTTTCTTCACTCATCAGATAATGCGCTTCATCGATTATCAAATTAGTTTCCTTTTCTTCATTGATTCTCATCATAAGATCGAGCGATAAGAGCATATAAAAACTCAATAATCTCTTTGGGATATTTCCAAGATTTATTATTACGTCGCCTCTAAGATCTGGATTTTTTCCAGACACAAATTTTCTTAAAGAACCCTCAAATAGTGGTGATATTTTGCTGTAAGTTTCTGGCCTATTGGTTTTAATAAAATCCTGTAGAAATTTGATGCTTTGATTGTTCTCAAACATTAGCGTTAAAGCAGTATCTATTATTCCCTTGTCTTCCGTGTTTAAATCAAATAAAGTAATGAATAACGCTAATGCTCTATCAACGTTTTCTTTTATTGATAAATATTCAATTTTTTCAAACATGTTCATTTCCATATTTAAAAGATCTATTTTTTTAGAATCCATTGAAAGACCCACGTTTTCGTACTCGCCCAAAGGATCTATTATTTTTACATTTATTTTTCGTGAAATCTTTTCCCTCAACATTGTAATTTTTATAAAAAAGGATTTTCCAAATCCAGTCATTCCTAAAACCAATTCGTGCGAGGACGGGAAATTTTTTCTGTTGAGAAATACTGGGGCTTTTGTAATTTCATCTATTCCATAGAAAGTTCCACCGTCCTGAATTATGTATGAGTAATTTAACGGTATTAAGTATGAAACTGATTCTGGATTTAAAAACACACCTTTCTGTTGCCCCATTATAGTTTTATTTCTTGTTCTGTGATCATCAAATAGTGTAATATTTACTTGTATGCCTAAATTTTTTAGATTTTTAAGGAGGTCCTCCTTTATCTGTCTTAATTTAGAAGGTTCAGCCCTTATAAAATAACTCATGGAATATTTTAATATGGATGATTTACCCGATGCAATATCTTCCTTTAAAGAGTTCAAATTTGATAAAGCGATTTTATTCTTCTCATTTTGATGATCGTTCACGCTCTCCTTGCCTACAAGATTTAGAGTTATCTTCTCTATTTCACGCGTAATAATGGTCCAGCTACTTCTTTCAGGAATATGGTGAATATGTATAATCTGACCCACATATCTTCCACCATGAGCCATTCTTATTCTAAAGTCCTCTCTTAGTTCAAATGGTATATCTCTTATACCAATGTACGATATCGCTGAAAAATTTTTAATCATATAATCTGCTCTCTGAGTTCCTTTTGACTTTTTTTCATATGAAACCATCTAGTTCCTTCACCTCTTTTTCTTCTAATTTTCTAAAAAATAAGCCCGAGACAGAAGCTTTATTTTCGAAATCTTCTGATAATTCTTTAAAAACACCTATAAAATAAGCTTCGCCTATGTAAGTACTATTATCAAATAAGGAATTGTATCCATCGTTCTTATCCTTAAAATTCTCTATTGGAATCTTATAAGGAAATCTTATTATCAAAATATCTGATTTAAAAGTACTTATAAAACCTGTCCATTTACTTATTATTTCTCTATCTTGAAATTCAGAATAGCCATACGTTTCTGAAAATATTTCGTATAACTGGTACTTATCGGTGATATTTAATAGTTCAACTCTTTTGTCCCCTTTAATAATTTTGATAAGGTACTGGTCCAAGAAATCATCATTTATTCTAACTAGAAAGATTATCATGGTGATAATGCTAAATAAACCATAAAATCCAATTATGAAAACTGAAAAGATAACTATAGATGATAAAATTAAAGCTCTATATAGCAGAATATCTTCTAGAGGACCTAATTTAAGGGTAACCTGCCTAAACTTCATTATATGGACCATTATGGCTTACCTCTGAAGAACTGGGATTGAGAATAATTTGCTGAGTTTCTGCTTGAATATTGTCTAGATGAACCTGTTGAATTATTTCTTGATTTATTGCTAGGCCCCTTTGCCATTTCCGTATTCTTAAAAAAGGAAACTATATTTCTCATAGGACCAGTAAGGCTGACTGCTATTCCAATCGATTTCTGGGTACCAGTTGAGACCGACTGACCTAAAAATAGAGTTGATATTCGCGAAGCCGAAGATTTTGATAACATTATTGGAATTGAATCGGTCAGAGCCAGAAACCCTAATGTTAGAACACTGTTGTTTACAACATAAGTAGCCAGTATTAAAGGAAAAGCCATTAGAATAGGGGCAAAAATGGAATCTATAAAAATGTCCCAACCTCTCTTTGATAACTCTTTGGTTTGTGGAATTAAATAAAGGATTGATAGGATAGGCAGCAAAATAGGGAAAGTATAAATTATAGCCAGTCTCATTGACAAAAAAAGCACTAAGAATAGTAAAAGAAAAATGAAAATAATCAAAATTAAAAAGCTAACTTCTGAACCTGCGGTACCTCCAAACTGTACTCCAGATAAAATGTTTAAGCCTTGTGAAAAATTATGGTAAGGAATGCCATAATTCCAAAGTTCTAAATAAATTAGATACCCTAAATATAATAAATCCTGTGAAAGGAAGAATGATATATTAGACAATAAAAGGACAAGGAATATTTTTATCCATATGTGCTTAAAATTATATCCCAAGGATAAGCTACTATTCAGAAGTATAGTTATTCCTAGTATTATCAGTACAATTGAAAAAATAGGATCGTATATTTGGAAGAGCGAAAAGTAATACAGTGACTGAACCCCTTTCCCTATTGTACCTGATACTATATTGGGATATGCTTGGTTGGGGGATAATAAATATCTTGAAATATATAAATTATATATTTCAACAAGGAGTGATAGTCCCCCTGCAGTAAAGGCTGAAACTAAGTAGCTGATTATGGATAATACTACTGACCCTATCGAATAGTAAGCATCCATTGTTATCTTATCAACCGACGACTATGTAATGAATCACTGCGTAAAGGACTCCACTTATTGCCATTATGAAAATTATAGTACCGATTAATGCATCCTTTGTTCTTTCCTTTGCATCTGCCTTTCTATCTAGATCCCTAGAGAAATAGCCTATTGCAATAGGAACCCACAAAATTGCGATTATCAGCCCTGCAACTCCAGCAACAATGCCGAAAGCCCTATCTACAATTCCATTAATCTGGGTTGAATTCGTATTAGTTGCTGCTAATGCTGTTATACTTGAGTTCATTAGCTGGCCGTGTGCCATCGGAATTTGAACCGATAGCATAGCCAGTAATGCAACAATTAATATTGCATTCTTTTTCATGGCCCCTCCTTGCAGATAGTACATACATATATATAATATTTATTCTTACGATTCATAATATAAAAGATTATAAGTACAAATTAAATCATTAAAAATGGAAGAATATTGCGAAGTTGTAGGATGTAAAAATCCAAAATTTAAAACAGTCAGTAAAAAAGAGGCAGAAAAGGTTTTTTCTTTAAGTACTCAGAAAACTAAAGTGCATCTATGCAAGGAACATTATAAAAAATTTAAGAAAGAAACAAAAGAAGATCGGAAAATTGAAAGACTCACATGGGTTTAAATTTAATACTTAATATTTCCTTATAGTAATATGGAATCCCTTCTTGAACTGAGAGAGAAAGGAGCCCTTACAAGAGCATTAATTCTAATTGAACTTTTAAAAAATAAGAAGAAATTAAGGGAAATTTCATCCGATCTTAAAATAACACCACAAGGTGCATCAAATTATATAAAAATGCTTGATAAGGATGGACTAATTGATAATGATTTGAATGTTACCCCCGAAGGCATTGCCTTTTTACAGAGATTTCTTGCTAATATGACTAATTTAGCTGAAAGAGCTTATGATGAGATGGGTTTTATATCAAGTTGTGAAGCAATTGCTTTGGAAAAAATTAAGAAAAATGATAGAGTTTTTTTAATTATGAATAATGGAGTTCTAAGCGCCACGAAGAAAAGAAAATCTAAATCGAGTGGCATAGCAGAGACAGATGGGATTCCTGGAGACCCGATAATAGTAAAAAATATGGAAGGTATAATAGATTATAAAATAGGTGATCTTTACATATTGCACGTTAACTACAAAGATTATTCAAATGAGGCAAATTCTAGGAGACTGAGAAATTTTATTAAAAAAAATAATATAACATTTGTCGGCACCTATGGGGTGATAGCTAAATCGCTTACTGACAAATTGAATATAGTTGCAATTCCTTATGCTCCAGTTGAGGCTTGCATTGAGGCTGCCGTCAAAGGAGTGAATTCTTTGTTAATTTACTCCCCCGAGATGGCAAGATTCTTTTTTCAGAAGATGGCAGCAAATATAAATAAATATAAAGTTAATCCTAAGTTCGCAGATTTATGAAGATAATTGACCCTGAAAGAAAAGCTGTATCAATTTCCGAATTTTTCGATAAAAACAAGCAGATGCTTGGATTTGATTCTCCACAGAAAGCTCTTTTTATGACAGTAAAGGAGGCCATAGACAATTCATTGGACGCTTGTGGAGATCATGGAATACTGCCTGATATTACATTGGAAATAGAAAATATTGAACAGGATAAGTTTAAAGTGACCGTGACTGATAATGGTCCAGGCATCCCTAGAAAGGAAGTGGCGGACTCTTTTGGAAAAATGCTTTATGGATCGAGGTTTCATTTAGTAAGGCAGACCAGAGGTCAGCAGGGTCTTGGTATAACTGCAGCAATTATGTATGCTCAGAAGACAACTGGACTTCCTGCAAATATTATAACCAAAACAAATGATGATGTTACTGCTTTTCACTTCATTCTCGAAATAAACGTAAAGAAAAATGAGCCTTTGATCCATTCTATTGAACCAATTATTTGGAATGTCAGTAGCGGGCTCAAGATTTCCCTTATACTCAAAGGAAAAATTGTCGGAGGAAAACAATCAATTGAGGAATATATTCGTCAAACTGCAATAGCTAACCCTCATGCATCATTTCATGTTTTCCTTCCAGAAAGAAAATTCGAAATTGAAAGAAGCATAAATGAAGCTCCTAAAATTCCAGAAGCAGTAAAGCCTCACCCACATGGTGTGGAATTAGGTGAGCTTATGTCAATTCTTAGAGAGAGGGAGAAAGAGCCAATAGATAAGATACTTTCTGATAGTTTTTCTAGAATAACTTTCAATATTTCCAGGGAAATAGTTAATAAAAGTGGACTTAGCCAAAAGAGCGTTTCAGAATTGCATCAGAAGGACTTTGAAAATTTGTGGAATACCATTCAGAATTTTGATTTTATGGAACCGAACAAAGAATCTCTGTCACCCATTGGTGAGGAGGCACTTTATAAGAGTGTACTGAATTCTTTTGAAGATATGCATCCTGCATATTTCTCCATGCCTGTTTCAAAGGGGCCATTTGTATATTCTGGACATCCATTTATTATAGAGGCAATTGCCGTTTATGGCGGGAATATACCAAAAGAAGAGCCCGTTAAAATTTTAAGATTTACAAATAGAGTTCCATTACTATATCAGCAGGGAAGCTGTGCGATTACAAAGGCTATTTCTTCAATATCTTGGAATCAATATGGACTGTCTCAGCCAGTAAAGGATCAATTGCCTATAGGCCCAGTTATAATGGTAGTTCACATTGCAAGTACCAAAATTCCTTATACCTCTGAGGCTAAAGAGGCTGTTGCACCCGTGCCTGAAATACTTGATTCTCTTGATACTGTGATTAAAAAAATTGGCAGACAGATAAGGGCAATGAAAATTAAGGAAGAACATAAAACCCATGTTGAAGAAAAATTTTCTCTTATTGAACAGATTATACCTGCAATTTCAAAGAAAGCTTCCTCAATATTAAAAAAAGAGGAGCCGGACATCAAGCCTATAATTTCCAAAGTTATGGGGGTAGTAGCATTTAGAGAGATAGATGGAAAGCTGTTTGCAGAGAATTATACCGAGGAAAAACTTTCGTTCACAGTTTTATTAAAAGGAGAAGGTGAGTGGAGACAAAAAGTGAATAATCTTGCTCCTTTTGAGAAAGTCGAACTGAATTTTGATAGAGAAGTTATTGATACATCTGAAATTTACGTTAACCTGCCAGATTCAAAATTGCTAGGAGCATATTCTTTACCAGAGGTGTTGAAAAATGAATGAAAAATTAAAATCTATAGTTGATGAAATTTACAATGAAATTAAGAAAGGTCAAATTCCAAAGGTTGAGCTTAAATCGAGAAATAAGGACAATATTGTTTTTGATAATATAAGCGGGGTATGGAAATACGGAAATAATACCGTCAAAAGATATGCTTCTAAAACAAATTCAGCCAAGAGTATTTTGAAAATGCTCTACATAATAGATTTCATAGATGAGATGGAGCAGGATCTGAAAACATCTACATTGAGGGAGATGTACTACATTTCGGAAGGTTGGGGACTTGGAAAATTCGAGAGTCAAGATGAGTCTGATATGATGACTGAGGATCTAGAGGTCATGACAACGCTCTTAAGAGAAGAGATGAGGTTGAGACCTGAAGAAAGCGGGGCATCCGTAATAGGAAATCTTACATTAAAGGAAATGAACAGGAAGGGGGAATGGAAGGAAATAAACTGCAGAGATGATGTAGGTGATGCTGGCTATACTATTCCATATAATGTAGAACGGGAAAAAATACAATTTGTTTCAGAGGATGTTGATTTTGTTTTGGCAATTGAAACGGGGGGAATGTTCGATAGATTGGTGGAGAATAGATTTGATGAAAAAATGCGAAGTTTGCTCGTTCATATTAAGGGTCAACCATCCAGATCTACAAAACGTTTGATTAACAGGCTCAATAAAGAGCTTCATATTCCTGTAGTAGTATTTACGGATGGGGATCCTTGGAGCTTTAGGATTTTTGCTTCTATAGCCTATGGAGCAATAAAGACAGCACATATTTCAGACATTCTTGCAACCCCCAATTCTGAATTCGTTGGTATTACCGCATCTGATATAGTTAGATATGAACTCCCCACGGATAAATTAAGTGATAAGGATATTGAAGCCCTCCACGCTGAATTAGAAGATCCGAGATTCAATACTCCATTCTGGAAAGGAGAGATTGAAACAATGCTCAATCTTGGGAAGAAAGCTGAGCAACAAGCTTTAGCTAAATATGGTCTTAATTTTGTAACAGATACTTATTTGCCTGAAAAATTAAAAGAGATTGGAATCATATGAATAGAAGAGCAATTTTGGCTCTATCGTCTTTAGGTGCATTCTTTGCTCTTGGAGACAGATATGCAATATCGGTGCTTTACAAAGAATTCATGATCAATCTCGACATTAACTCAAAAGTATTATTTTCTCTAATTTTTTCATCTTTTTACATAGGTTATACAATTACTCAGGTACCGGGGGGAAGACTTGCTGAAAAATATGGACCATCTAAGATTGCTGGTTTTTCAATGATTTCGTGGTCAATACTGCTCGGAATTCTTTCATTAGATAAATCATTTTTATTTGCCCTGATAATAAGTTTCTTTATGGGAGTTACCCAGGGACCAATTTTCCCATCCATTATGTATTTAGTTAGATTAAGTTATGATGATCATGAATATGCAAGAGCCACGAGTTATGTTTCTGCTTTGGGTGATGTATCCCCTGCCATAATACCTCTTGTTGCATTCTTTCTTTTGAACTTTTCTAGATACCTGTTCGTACCGATGCTTTTCTTTTCATTTTCCGGTCTTTTCGTTGGCTCAATCCTCCTTGTTATAAATATTAACTATGAAGTAAATAAGTCCCCTGGAAAATGGAAAATGTTAATAAATAAGAGTTTCTGGATATTTGGATTATCATTTTTCCTATATGATTTTTACTTTTACATATTCCTTACGTGGTATCCCGCATTTCTTTCTGAAAGATATGGAATAAAAATCAACGATTTTATTTTCTTCACCCTTCCCTGGATTTTTATGGCTGTGAGTGCAATTATTTCAGGTATAATATTGGATGTTGTAAAAAATGATATGATGATTTCAAAATTATCATATATAATAATAATTATTTCAATGCTACTGACCTTCTTAATTAGAGAGCCTTATGGGTTTTTGATTCTTGTTACTGTAATGTTATCTTTTCTAAATCCGATTTTATTGAGTTCCTGGAGACTATCAACGAGAATAGCAGGAAAGGAAAGTTCCGCATTTGTTGGAGGGTGGATTAATTTATGGGGGAATTTAGGAGGGATTACAGCTCCTTTTGTTATGGCATTGTTAATGGCGTCGATCAATCTGAAGTTTGTATTTTTATATTCGTCTGTAGTGCCCCTCTGCGGTCTCATAAGTTGGTATTGGCTAGGAGGTCATGGAAATGCAGAAAAGGGACATAATTGAAGCTATATCGGAGGAAACTGGTATCCCGAAAGATATACTTCCCAGAAGATTCGAGATAATTGGAAAATCTATAATCATGAGCTTGATAGATTTCCCTGAATATGTGAAATACAGCATAGCTAAATCATACGTTACTAAGTTTAAATTATGGTCATTTTACGAACTCATTGAAATAAAAGGTCAGATGAGAGTTCCCAAGGCAAAATTAATATATGGAATAAATACAGATGTAACTCATATTGAGAATGGAATTATATACCGATTAAACCCTTCAAAAGTTATGTTTTCAAAGGGTAATAAATATGAAAGACATCGACTTTTGGATGATATTAACAATGATGAAATTGTGGTTGATATGTTTGCAGGAATAGGGTACTATTCGATTCCTCTTTCCTTCAGGGTAAAAGAAATTTATGCCTGTGAGATAAACCCAGATTCTTATCATTTCTTGATAATAAATAAAATGTTAAATAAATCTAATACACTTATTCCTTATTTTGGCGACTCTGGTCTTTTCCCATTAGAGGGAATAGCAGACAGGGTTATTATGGGCCATTTCGATTCTTTTAAATATTTGAGCAAGGGATTGTCAATTTTAAAGAATACAGGTATAATTCATTTGCACGCCCTTGTAAAGAGGGGCGATGAATCCTTTCATAATAATTTGCTAAATTTGCAATGTGTAAGGGAAGTAAAATCAAGAATTGTCAAGAGTTATTCACCATCAACAAATCATATGGTTTTTGACCTCTACATAGAAAAGAAATAATACCAAGTATTACTCATTCTTTTATGGATATGATAGAGAATTTAATAGAGAAACAGGTTTCCTTTAGAAAGAATGTTATTCCCCTTCAACCATCAGAGAATATAATGCCAAGAAAAGCCCTCGAGGCTCTATCATCTGATTTCAATCACCGTTACTCATTGGTTATGGATTCTGATTATCGTGGTATCAGAATCCATAATGCTTATGCTGGTACTGAGTTCTCGGAGGAACTAGTTAAAACTGTCGAGAAACTGGCGACCTCTGGAACTGAATTTGGTTTTTCAGATGTGAGACCTATATCCGGGCATATTGCAGCACTGCAGGTATTAGGCAATATTTTAAAAGAAGGCGAGAAATTTCTTTATATACCGGAAGAGTGGGGTGGATATGATGGGTATATGCAACAGTTCATTCCATCTCTTTTACACCTTAAATCAGAGAAGATACCAATGGTAAATTGGAAGATTGATTATCAGAATTTGAAAAAATATAAAAAGGATTATTCTGCAATAATATTGGGTGCAAGTATATTTTTCCATCCATATGACTTAAAGATTTTGAGAGAGATTTTCCCTGATTCCTATATACTTTATGATGCTTCTCATATCTTGGGGCTAATAATGCAAGGAGAATTCCAGAAGAATATGTCTATGATTGATGTGTTATATGGTAGTACTCATAAAAATTTCCCTGGTCCTCAAGGTGGTTTGATTCTAGGTAGGAAGGATCTTGAAGAAAATGTCAAAAGGAACTCAATATGGAAATATTACGATAATTTCCATCTTGGAAGAATAGCTGCGTTGGGTATATCGCTGGAATTCCTAAAAAATTTTGAATATGCTAGAAAATGCATCCGAAATACGCAATTACTGTTGAAAGGGCTTATAGAGAATGGCGTTTCAATCTATAATCCTCCTGAATTCACAGAAAGTTGTATGTTAATGATTAATCATCCAGAAATAGCCAGAATTTCAATGGAATTGGAAAAAAATAATATACTTATAGATAGAATTGGGAGGGTTGGACTGAATGAGGTGACTATGATGGGTTTATCTGAGGAAGACATTTTAAAAATTTCAACGATGATATCTGAAATAGTAAATGGTAGAGAAATCTTAAATTTAAAGGATATTTTAAACATTCTAGGAAACATAAAAATGCCCTGACATTACAAAACCTTTTTACATAATGGTGAAATTCAGGCCCATGGCTATAAATAAGCCCCTTAATAAGAAATTTTCAGACTTGGCAGAAAGTATGAAACCCTCAGCCATAAGGATGCTTTTAAGAGTTACGGATACCCCCGATATTATTTCTTTCGGCGGAGGGTTGCCCAATCCTGATTCTTTCCCTCTCGATGAGGTGAGAGAAATTTTCGAGGAACAGCTGAAAATTAACGGGAAGAAGATGTTACAGTATGGGGCTACAGAGGGTTTGAAGACACTGAATATTGCCTTGGCCAAGAGGATGAAAGAAAAGGAAAATATTAATTGCAATCCTGATGAAATTATTCAGACAACCGGTTCACAGGAAGCTTTATATATGTTAGGAAAAATTTTCGCAAACCCTGGCGAATACGTAATCAGTGAGGCACCAACATATACCGGCACTATAACAGCATTGAGAGCATCAAATATTAGAATGATAGGTGTGCCGATGGATCATGACGGGATGATCATGGAAAAATTGAGAGAAACATTGAAAAAATATCCTAATCCGAGGTTCATATATGTTATTCCTAATTTCCAGAATCCAACAGGCATAACGATGAGTTATGAGAGGAGGAAGGAACTTCTTGAGATTGCAAGCGAGAATGATTTAATAATACTGGAGGACGATCCATATGGAAATTTACGTTTTTCCGGAGACCATATTCCATCATTGAAATCAATGGATAAAGAAGGGAATGTCGTTTATTTAGGTACTTTTTCCAAGGTACTGGCACCTGGCTTCAGGTTAGGTTATGTAATAGCATCTAAAGATGTTATTGAGAAACTCAATCTTGCAAAACAGGCCTTAGATTTGGCTTCTAGTACCATTTCTGAATATATCGCGGAAGGATACATCACCAAGGGATACATGGAAAGACAGATTCCAAAGATTGTATCTCTCTATAGACATAAAAGAGACCTTATGATAGAGGCATTCGAGAAATATTTCCCAGAGAATGTTGAATTTACGCGCCCAAATGGCGGTATGTTTATATGGGTTACAAAGAAAGGAGCAAACACTGATAAACTGTTCGTCAAAGCGATGGAAATGAAAGTAGCTTATGTGATAGGCTCTGCATTCTATCCAAACGAAGATAACCATGAGTCCATGAGATTAAATTTCACATATAGCAGTGATGAGAACATCATGGAAGGAGTAAAGAGGCTTTCTGAGGTGTTAAAAAGGTATTCGTAAAACAGTAATGTTCATAAGCTTAAAAAAACATATAGGTGTGAGTGATCCAATTTGCCTTTATTTAGGGGTAATCAAGGGGGGTCTCCCACACTCAGGAATATAAGAAGTGTGGTAGATGAAGCTAAGAATCTTGAAATGCAGGGGGAAAGAGAAAAGGCAAGATTGCTTTATAGAAGGGTTTTGAGATATGCAACTGAAGAATTTATTCCAGAGAAAGAGAAGAAGGCTGTTGCAGAAATATTGATAGATATAGGGAATTCTCTTGCCATTCTTGAAGATTATGATAAGGCCATTGATAGTTTTGAAATGGCCAAAAGAGAAGACCCAATTAATCCAAAATCTTGGCTTGCCATAGGAAGGTTACTCCTAAGTAGGAACTTACAGATTTCATACGCAGAATCAAATTTGGAAGAAGCTAAAAAAATTGACCCTAATAATCCCGATGTCTGGAAAATTCTAGGAGAAATTTATGAACAGGAAGGAAAAATTGAAGAAGCTAAGAAAGCGTATATGAATGCTTTGAATTTAAACCCGGATGACCCTGAAGTGAATGAAAGATTTTATGCTCTCAGCTCAGATAAGGAATCTCTTTTGAAGTACCTGGAATTTCTTAAAAGAAAAAATGACAAGGAAAAGTTACTTGAGGTTTATCTTAAACTTATCTCTATGGGAGAGACAACATTTCTGGGCGAGGCAAAGGTCGCCTTTCCAGATAATCCTAGAATAGCCACAATAGAGGCAAAGATTATGATTGACAATAATAATTTTCAAGAAGCTGAGGAAATTCTAAACGGAATATTAAAAAATAACCCCGAAAATGTTGAGGCAAATACGTTACTAGATTACATAAAAATTTTTGCCCAGAGGCCGATAGAGGAACTTCCACCAGAAATGAGAATACCACAGCTCGTTAGAAATGGAAGGGTTACTGAGGCAATTGAACTTGCTAAAAATTCAGGGCTAACCAATGAGGACATTTTCTTTATTGCATTGAGCGGAAAGGATTATGATGATGCCCTGAAGATTGTTTCAGATTTTCCTAACTTCAAAGTCTATGAGGCTATTGTTAACCTTGAAAGGAACCCCGAAGAGGCTGAAAGGGAACTAAATAAATATGTCAGCAGTAACCAAAAAGACGCCCTTGCTTGGATAGTTAAGAGCATAATGGCTGACTGGAAAAACAATGAGATGGGAGCTAAGAATTTCCTGAACATGGCATTGAGAATAAATCCTAATGTGGCAAGAATTGAACTCATTAATAAATATAAGAATTTCAAAGATAGGGATTGGTTAAAAGAGTTAAAGAAATAAATATTCTTTCAGTTTAGTAGCTACAAGATTTGATACAGATATCTTAGAGAATGGGCCTTCTATTGTATCTGTTGTAGAGATACTGTCTACGAAACCAGAGTACTTTGAGGTCCCTGAAATGAACAGACCATGTATGCAGTAAACATTTATTTTAGATGCTCCATGCTGCTTCAATATTTTTGATGCTTCGAGTATTGTCCCCCCGGTTGATATAAGATCGTCCACTAATGCAACTCTTTTACCGTCAAGTTTTAGATCATCTGGAATACTTATCTGGACCTTAGTGTCTGATATTCTTTTCTTTTCCAGAGCTATTGCTTCCTTTCCAGATACCCTGCTGATATTCCTGGCTTCATCGATGAAACCATCGTCAGGAGATACAACTATATCGTTATCATCCTTTGCCACCTGCTCACCAATTATAACTTCTGCTCTTATTTCTATACCTTTGTCCTTCATAAAGGCCATTCCTTCAGGTGAGTGCATGTTTACAACAAAAATTTTTTCAAATCTTTCATAGAGAATATCTGATATTACCTTTGCACTTATTGCTTCATAAGGCTGGAACATTGAGTCTTGCCGGGCATATCCAAAATATGGTACCACAAGAATCTGCCTTTTGGATCCTGCGTTCTTCAATGCATTGTGTGTAAGCAATATATCAATTATACCCTGATCTGGATATGTGCTTCCAACGACTATTGACTCGTCTAATTCCTCCTCAATCTTTATATACAGTTCACCGTCAGCAAATCTTCTCCTGGTTACCCTTGCCATTGGAATTTCCATAATTGAAGACATTTTAGAAGCTAAACCTTCTGAGTTGTATGTCGGAACTATTCTCACAAGGGATTAATGCGGACTTGTTAAAATATTCTATGAGTTAATTATTTATTCATTCAATTTCAATAATTCTTCAATACTGTAACCGCACTTCTTTTTGATTTGAGCGTCTAATTTCTTTAGCCTCGGTATTTCGCTATGAAGGCCTTTACTTTCATAATCTTTTATTATTTCGTCTAAGGTCACCACCCTGGACCCCTTTAAGAGTGTGTCAGCATGGCATACTATTTTCTCTTCCAGACTTCTTGGAATATAATCAAGATCGGGAAGTTTGAATTTTTTAGCGGTTTTTTTTAGAAGCCCTGCCCCGACATGGGTGCTGCAGAATCTTGCTATTATTTCATCGTAGCCTTCTTTCAGGAGGATTGAGTGCCCTTCCGCCCCATGTGAAAGTCCATTTGTAACGGTCTTTCCTATATCGTGTAGGAGAGCCCCTGCCTCTATCATTTTTTCGTCTGCACCACAACCTTTTCCTATTTCCAATGCTACTTTTGAAACCATTATGGAATGAGATATCAATTTTTCATCAGCTCCATATTTATCCAGAAGTGAAAGGCACTCCTTTTTATCCGGTATTCTCAATACCTTTTTACCCCTTTCCTGAGGGATGATTCTAAGATATCCCCTGAGCTCTTTCTGTCTTCCAAGATGTTCTAAAAATATTGCAAGTGCAGATACTTCAGAATGTGGCTGATTTTTTACGGATACGTTATAATCCGCCATTTCATATACTTCCCTTGGTACTTTTTCTGCACCGACTATTATCATAATATTTTCGCTTTTTCTTATTTCTTTTATTTTTTCTTCTAATGGTATTCCGTACATAGTCAGATGCACTTTAATTCCTTTAAATCTCTTTATCTGATCTCTATAAGGATGAAATTCTATCTTGAATGACCCACCGAACTTCTCTGTTACTCTTTCTACTGTTTGTTTTAATTTTAGGTCCTCCTTATCTACTATTATTTTATCGGCTCCAAATGCCCTTGACACAAGAGCCACGTGGGTCGTTATTCTTTTATCTCTTTCAGGCCTATGGCCTATCCGCATTACTGTTATCAACTTATTCTCTCCACTTTCATTCCTTTAATTGTCAGTGTTTTGCTTCTCTTTATCATAACTCTCAAAAATGTTGAGGTCACATTAAGTTTTTCCTGAATCTCTGCGATGTACTGAACTCCATTTTCTAGAAGTTCCTCTATTTTTTTGCTAAACTCTTCAATAGCAATATCATTTAATGAAGCCACATATATTACATCGGCCGTTTCTTCCGTAGGTATCAGTATGTTAATCTGTATTGATGTGTAGTAGTTGTGATAAACTTTTTTCGGTCCCTTTGGTGTTGCACTCCACTGAGACTCAACAAATTTTATTTTCTCAAGATAATGAAGTATATCTATTGCCTCGTCTCCAAGTTTTTCCTTTACTTCCTCCTCACTCATCCATTTTTCATTCAATAACTTCAAAAGAGATCTCTTGGTCTCTGTATTTGATATAGTAAAAATGGTTACCAGTTCACTTACATCGTTTACAACCTTTATTTTATTCATAAACTTACCTTAATAAAAACCGGATTTAAATACTTTAACCAATGTTTTACATCATTTAATTTATGATGTTGCTTATTTTCATGATTTATGATAAATTTCTAATTATTTATTGACTATCAAAATTTTTGATAAAGCTCTCTAAATCAATTATGGTACTGAGTTTATGATCGAGGTATCTCTTACTCTCAGGAGGTAGACAAATTTTGAAAGGTGGATTTGCCCTTATTCCATAATTTCCCTTTTGAAATGGAAAATTTTATGGCAGAGTCCTTCAGAGAATGCATGCGAGGTATTAAAATTATAAAACCTGGTAAAGGCTGTTTTGGAATTGCTCTACAATCCAGCCTAATCCTTGATAAAGGTATTCCTAGATGACTTTCAGATAGAACATATCACTGTGATTTCTGTGGTTTAACAATTGATAGAGATTTGAATGCTGCAATAAACATACTCAATATGGGTATGATAAGAGTAGGGAAGGGCTTTCCCGAATTCACGCCTGTGGAGATACCTCTGGCGGGATACCTGAATCATGAGGGTATCAGCTATGTGTAGTTGAATCAGGAAACTCCGATACTTTAGGTTAGAGAAGATGTCAGATGTGCAATTATTTTATAAAGAGTTATTATACTGATTTATGTCATCAGTATTCCAATATAAGAGCATTGTAGATAAAGAGTTAGAATATTTCTTTGATAAAAAAATGGAGGGGAAGGAAGGTATTGAAAAAGATGTTATAAAGGCATTAAAGGATTTTACACTGAGGGGTGGAAAAAGGATAAGGCCTCTTTTTATGATTACAGGCTATTGGCTTAATTCGGATATAGATGAAAAAATAATAAAAGCGTCTATAAGTCTTGAATTAATGCAATCATATTTGCTCATACATGATGATATTATAGATCAGAGTGATATAAGAAGGGGAGGACCTGCCTTCCATAAACTTTTTAGCTACGAAAAAAAAATAAATGAAGGAATAGCAATAGTTGCTGCAGACCTGGCTGATGCTTATTCGCACGAAATACTCCTTGAAAATAATTTCCCTCAGGAAAGATTAAATCGAGCAATGATGATGATGTCAGAAACGGTTGAATGTACTGGAGTAGGGCAACTGATGGATATAGTGATGCCCTTCAAGGAACAGGTAACGCTTGCTGATGTAACAAATATCCATATTATGAAGACCGCGCATTACACCGTTAATGGCCCTATGAAAATTGGAAGTGTTTTAAGTGGTTATGAGAATACGGACCTCATTAATGATTATGGAATACCGCTCGGCATAGCATTCCAGATACAGGATGATATCCTTGGAATGTTTGGGGATGAAAGAACTCTTGGGAAATCTGTAACAAGCGATTTTGAAGAGGGTAAAATGACCCACCTGATAATACTTGCTTATAAGCTTGCTGACAAGAATGATGCGAAATTTATAAAAGAGAGAATAGGAAAGAAGAACATTCTGCCAGAGGATTTTGAACATGTAAGAGAGATCATACAAAAATGTGGGGCATTGGACGAAACGAAGAAGATCGCCAATGATTATTACAATAAAGCTGTTTCAACAATAGATAAATTAACCGAAGATAAGGAAAAAAGGAATGAATTGAAAGAGCTTGCTGATAAGATGGTAAACAGGATAGCTTAACTTAATTATCAATTTTTCTCGAATTTTCCTCCGCCACCTACAGGCTTTGTTCCATCCATCCCCATCTTTGATGTAATGCTATCAGGATAACTGCTTGGGTCTAAAGATGACCCCTTCTCCTTTTTGATAATAATTCCTCTGTCTGCCTGGAATCTAGTTGCGAGTGCCCATTCAACATCTTGATCATTATATATGTCTATATCATCGTCCACCACTATTACTCTCTTCATGCTCTTATGCCCCCTGAACGACGCTTCCACAGTCTTCCTGAAATCTTCTTCTGATTTTTTCTTAATCTTTACTACACCGTGCAGCCACGATGCCCCGCCTTCTGTCAATCTAACATCTTGGACATCAACGCCCTCTTTCTTTATTTCCTTAAATATAGTTGGTTCTCTTGGAAGACCCATTAGGTTAAAATGTTCATAAGTAGCAGGGACTAATATATGGTAAATTGGATCTTTAATGCTCTCAACCGATTGGAAAATTATCTTAGGCTGGTTTTTCTGTGAATCATATGTACCCGTTATATCTTTAAATGGACCTTCATCTTCCTTCATCTCTGTTAATATTGCATTTATTACAAAATCGGAATCAGATGGAACAAGAATATTATTTTGACTCTTTGAAAATATCATATCTTTACGTTTTGCAAGTCTATAAAGTGAAGCGGCTATCTGAGTTTCATCCTTTTCAAATGTAGTTGATGTTGCTGAAGCCAATAGATATTCTAGGGGAGAGCCTATAACAATTGATACTTTTAGCTCTTCTCCGTGCTCCATTGAATCCAAATACATTTTGTATAGATCCCTCGGTACAAGTCTCACTAAGCCTTCTTCACTATTTCTTACAAATACCCTATGGATGGATAGGTTCCTTTTTCCATCTTTTTCGGCAACAAATATTCCTGATGTAAGATAGTATCCTGCATCTCTTTCATAAAACCAACATACAGGTACATCATCCATCGTTGATTTGATATTGAATTTCTTATCTCCCAATCTGATTTCTCCATTTCCATTAATCGCCTCTATGTAATTGCTGAGAAATTGGTTCCTGTTCATATTTAATTCTTTATATATTTTTTCTCTATCCGCCCATAAATTTATGACACCCTTCTTTCCTTCTAAATTATTCAAAAGTATTGGCCTCTTCCCATACCTTAAAGAAAGGTCAGTAATCTGTTTTTTCCTTTTTACTTCCTCGTTTATCACAATAAATTCATGATTTATGTAATCCTTTAACATAGGCCCCCCTCTTTTTCGACTGGATATTTCATGGTGTTATCCTCGTTCTATCTCTGGGAAACAAGGTGGCTTCCCTTATATTTCCAAGGTTTAGAAGAACCATTGTTAATCTTTCTAGTCCTATAGCCCATCCAGCATGTGGTGGCATTCCATACTGAAAAGCCTTCACATAAAAAGAAAATGAATCTACATTGAGACCTTTATTCTTCAGATTTGAAATGAGTACATCGGGATCATGAACTCTCTGTGCACCACTCGTTATCTCTATTTCTCCATATTGTAAATCAAATCCTTTTGAATATATATCATCATAAGGTTGCACATAGAATGGTTTTAAACTTCTGGGCCACCTTGTTATAAAGTAGAATTCCTTCATTCCTCCTCCAACTGCCTTGAAAATTGGAGTGGTAAGATCTTCCCCATCCTTTATTTCTATTCCCTTTTCGTTCGCCATTCTAATATAATCAGAATATGTTATCCTCTTGAACTTATAGTTTACATTAAGATCATTTACATTCAGGATTTCCAGTTCTTTTTTGTTTCTTTCATTTACGGAGTTTGAAGCCACCTTAATAATATCTTCGAGTACATTCATCACTTTTTCATCATCTGAAAAGCTCATCTCTATATCAATGGAAGTAAATTCATTTAGATGCTTTGTAGTGTTGTGCTCTTCTGCCCTGAATGCAGGGGCAATTTCAAATACCTTATCAAATCCAGCTGACATCATTATTTCCTTATAAAGCTGCGGACTCTGGCTTAGATAAGCTTCTCTTTCAAAATATTTCACTGGGAATAATTCTGTCCCTCCCTCGGTTGCAGCTGCAACTATTTTTGGAGTATGAATTTCAATAAAACCATTCTCATAAAAATAATTTCTTATTGAGTTAGCAATGGTGCTTTGTATCTTAAATATCGATAGAATTTGAGGTTTTCTTAAATCTATGAATCTATTTTCTAGTCTCGTTTCTAGATCGGTTTCAACAGGATCTATTATCCCTATGGGCAAAGGTGTCTTGGATTTATTTAAAATATTGAGGCTGTTTATTTGAATTTCATAACCTAATTTTGCTTGACTGGTAACGGCTTTCCCCTTTATATTTAGAATACTTTCTCTTGATAGTGCCTTCAATTCATTAAAAATGTCAGGATTATTCTTTTTGAATAATATACATTGAACATTACCCGAGACATCTCTAAGATCTATGAATCCTAATGATCCGACTATCCTTATATTCTGAGCCCATCCTGATACTTCAACTTCTTCTCCAATCTTATCTTTTATCTCTGCAATTAGGGACCTCATCAGGTTTCTTAATTCATTTCTGGCATATAATTTGATGGGAAGAAATAGATATGCGTTTTTTATAACCCTTTTATGAGAGTCGGTGTCCTGGATATTCAGGGTGATGTATCAGAACATCTGGAAATGTTGAAAAAAATTAACGTTGAGGGGGTTAGGGTAAGATATAAAAGGGATCTTGATTCTATAGATGGTCTTATAATTCCAGGTGGAGAGAGTACTGTCATAGGTTCAATAATGAAAGCAAGACATATAGATAAATACATACTTGACACAAACATACCGGTCATGGGTACATGTGCTGGTCTTATTCTTATATCAGAGAAGGTTGGCGATAAAGATGGACTTATACCTATATTAAAAATATCGGTGAGCAGAAATGCTTATGGAACCCAAAGGGAAAGTTTTGAAACAGATTTAAAAATAAACGATGTAGGATCGTTTAGGGGGGTTTTCATAAGGGCCCCAAGAATTGATGAAGTTAGAGAAGGTATTGTTTTAAGCTATTTTAATGGAAAACCGGTAATGGTAAAAGATGGAAAGAATATTGGTTTAACATTCCATCCCGAGATATATGGTGATGAAAGAATTCATAAATTATTTGTAGATGGGCTAGACTAATCTTGGCTTCTTTATTATTCCTTTTCCTTCACCCATTTTACCCACAATTGTGACCTCAGTCTCCAATTTTGTGTCTGCCTTTACATATCCGAGTCCTATCCCTTTCGATAGCGAAGGGGAGAAAGTTCCCGATGTAAGTTTACCTATTTCCTCTCCATTCAATTTTATTATATTTCCATTTCTTGGTATAGTTTTATCTAATGATAATAATCCCCTGAACCTCTCTTTAACATTATCTTTTTTCTTTTCAAGAATGTTCTTTCCTATAAACTCATGATCCCAATTTATTATCCATGAAATTCCAGCTTCTATAGGATTTCTGTCCTCATTAAAGTCTTGACCAGATAATAAAAATCCTTTCTCCATCCTTAATGTATCTCGGGCTCCAAGACCTATAGGTTTAACATTACTATCCTTCAGAAGTTCTTCCCATAGTTTTGGAGCATGTTCATTTGGAATTATGAATTCGAAACCATCTTCTCCTGTATAACCTGTTCTTGCGACGGACGTATAATCCTCTAGGCCTTTGGATGGAAATTTAAAAGAAGCATTCATAAATGTAAAATGATCCAGTTTATTTGCTTCTGGCATAACATTTTTCATAACTTCCGATGCATAAGGACCTTGAAGTGCTATACAAGAAAGCTTGTTTGAAATATTGGTTATATCAACTTTAAAATCCTTCTTATTCTTAATTATCCAATTATAAATTTTATCCGTTGTTGCTGCATTAGGAATAACAAGAAAACGTTCTTCATTCATTTTGTAAGCAATTGTATCATCGATCATATTTGCATCGCTATTAAGGTATGCAGAATAAACCGCCTTACCTACCTCTGCTTTTGATAGATCGCTCGGAAGTAAATATGAAATAAAATCCTGGGCGTCCTCTCCCTCTATTACAATATCACCCATATGCGATACATCAAAAATACCTGCTTTACTTCTAACCTGTTTGTGCTCTTCTATAATGCTTGTGTACTGTATTGGCATTTCCCAACCGTGAAAGTCAACGAATTTTGCATTTAATTTTACATGCTCTTCAAATAAGGAAGTTCTCATAAAGGTATATCGCATTTTAGATATTAACTCTAATCTTGCAATGGAAAGAGGGGGGTGGCGGGGCAAACTTAAAGTATTTCTAAGGGATCAGAATACTCTCGCTGGCATAAGCCGCGATAGCTCAGCTGGGAGAGCGCAAGACTGAAGATCTTGAGGTCGCCGGTTCGATCCCGGCTCGCGGCATAATTTTCATATTATGATGATTTCAAAATTGATTATTCACGGAAAACTTCAATGGATAAGTCTTCTACAAGATTATGGTTCAGATTATTTATCTCCGATAAAAGCTCTTCAAGATCGTTCGCATTAGTTAAAGCGTATTTTATCCTGTTTACGGACATTCTATAAGAACCAGGACATAAGAAACCCTCTTTTACAGCTAAGGCATCAGGTTTAATCTGGAGTATAGCATTCATAGCTATTTCCTTACCTCCATGTGGTCTCTGAAAACCAGGGTTTTCATACTCCAATATCTTTTTCCCATCTGTATCGATTAAATCTATCTTCTCTCCCATATCCAGAGAGCAAAGTTTATTTTCTTCATCCAATACTACGGCTAATTTCATGAATGATACTCAAAACCGTAAATAAAAGGAATGTGTAATCTACAGAGCGAAAATATGCAATAGAAATTTATCCGTCGATTTAATCAGTAATCAATGAAAGTGCTACTTGGGGGTACATTCAGTATACTACACAAAGCTCACAGAGAGATGATTTTAAGAGGCGCAAAAATGGGCGATCTTTTCATCGGAGTAACATCTGACAAATATGAGTTCAACAAAAAATATACAGTTCCTCCTTATAAGGAGAGGGAAGAAAAACTTTTAACATTTTTAACGGAAAATAAAATCAGAGCGAAGATATCCCCATTAGAAGATCCTTATGGGAAAACACTCGATCCATATTTTGATGCGATTGTAGTCAGTAATGAAACAATAGACTTTGTGCGAAGTATAAATTTTAAGAGAAAATCTCTAGGAATAAAGCCTCTATTCATAGAAAACATCGGAACTTTTTTGGCAGAAGATCTTATGCCTATAAAATCCGAGAGAATAATCAAGGGGCAAATAGATGAAAATGGAAAGAGGTTGAAAGAAATTATTCTTGGAGTAGCATCCGAAAATCCTGAAAAGATAAAGGGAGTTGAAAAATTTGCCAGGAATATTTTCCCTAATTTCAAGATTGAAAAATATCCCAGCATAACGAATATAGACCAACCATTTGATAATGAGATTTTTATTTCAGCAGAACAAAGAATAAAAGAAATTCCAGATGACGTTGATTATGCAATTGGAATAGAAGCTGGAATAATTAGAATCGGTAGCAGGTATTACGATATTCATTATTCCCTTGTCAGGGACGGAATGGGAAATAAAGTATCCGGGATATCATCAGGTCTCCCTCTTAAGGAGCAAATCATTCAATTTTTAAAAGAGGGGAAAGATCTTGAAGAGGTAACAGACCATCTAGTTGGTACTCAGAAATCCGGGGGAAACAGAGGAGCAATTTACTATTTTTCCGGTGGAAGAAAGGAAAGATGGGAGTTAGTTTATGAATCGATTATGTCAGCTTTCAATTCTAGAATTTCAGAATTAATTCCAATGAAATATTAGATTACCGAGGGGACAACATCTTTTGAATTATATTCCTTGATTTTTCCATCCCTGTAAACCACAAGAGTCTGGTTCTCAATTTCATACCATTTACCATCCATTACCTCTGTAGAAACAGTAAATCTATCCTCATCTAATTTATAAAACAGGGAATAATAGCCCTTATCCTCCCTTACCTCCCTATAGGCTGCAGCGTAATTCCCATCGGTAATAATGAAATTTATACTCGTAAAATTCATCTGTCTAATGTTCTCAATAGCTGAAGGAAAACTTTTCAATATTTTTTTGAAATAAAAATAACTGTCACTTCTATTTTTTCCCTCTAATTCCTTGATTGTACCGTTATGTGTAAAACTTATCATTCCATTTACAAAAGGTTGGGTGTTATTGATACTTTTGCTAGAAGAGCTTATCTTCCTAGCATGGGCTATTATAGTAGTTCCAAAAAGATCTTCTTCTAGGCTAATTTCTTTAATACTCTTCTTTACTGTCACTTCCCCCTTATTATAAATTACATAACCAAAACCATCATTGTGAGGTGCATTATAGCCATTTCTGGCCATTTCATTAAGGAAATTAAAATATGGGGTCAAATCAGTGAATTTTCCTATTGAAAGTATCATCCTACACATATTTTTATATTAAATACACATTTAAAAGTATTACGAAGGAACAAGTTATTAATCAAATTCTATTAAGGGATTAATGAACAATATTGATCTCCAATTCGCTGGAGAGATTAGGGAAATTCGAAATAGGATAGGGAGAAGTGAGAGGAAAGATTACGTCACCACTTACACTGAAAAAGAGTTTCTGAACGGAAGAACAAGGAACGAAAGAGTTTTGATTCTTAGAACAAGAGGATGCAGTTGGAGTTATCATTCAGGATGTTCAATGTGTGGATTTTGGGAAGACACTAACCCAGAAATAAATGCGAATGATATAATGAAACAGATTGAAGATTTTTTAAAGGAATATAGTAAAGGAGATGTGCTCAAGGTGTTCACATCCGGTTCTTTCTTTGATCCTTTAGAAGTGAGTGGAGAAATACAAGTACCAATAATAGAAAAATTGCTTGATCATTATAATTTTCTAATAGTTGAAAGCAGGCCAGAATACATAATTAACAAAGCTGAGAGTTTAAAGCAATTTTCCGGGAGACTTCAGGTAGCCATGGGAATGGAATCTACAGATCCAGAAGTTCTTAAATATCTCATTAACAAGAATTATAGTTATGAAGATTTTAAAAGGGCTTCCGAGTTGCTTCATAGAAATGGAATATCGGTAAGGGCATATCTTTTAATGAAACCACCGTTTATGAAGGAACAGGAAGCAATAGATGATACAATAAAATCTGCAAGGGATATTTCATCTTTTGCGGATTTCATTTCTATAAATCCAATGAATGTACAGAAAGGAACATTAGTTGAATCTCTCTACAAGGAAGGAAATTACAGGCCTCCATGGCTATGGAGTGTGGTAGAAGTCCTATTATCATTGAGAGATATTCAAATTCCAGTTATCTCCCTTATAACAGGATCAGGCAAAAGTAGAGGGCCACACAACGGGCACTCTTGCGATAGAATTTTTTCCGAGTCTATAAGGAAATACAGTGAAACGCGAGACTTTACTTATCTAGAGAATTTAAGATGTGAATGCAGGGAAACGTGGGAGTCCTTTAAAACGGTGGAAAACTCACTACCAATTCAAGTAAATGAGGCAGTTTACAATGATCTCTGAAGCCGTTGATTTAATTCAAAATTCTAAGAAGCTCATAATATATTCGCATCATGATTCGGACGGAATAGCATCCGCAGGAATTGCACTATTCGTTATAAAGAGGCTTGGATTGAATTATGAAATAAGGATAAGAAATCAACTCACAATAGAGGACATAACTGGTAAAGATGGAGAAATTTATTGGTTCAATGATATGGGGTCCTCCAAAGTTAACGATATGAAAAATATTAAGGGAATAATTACTGATCACCATAATCCGGCTATAATGGATAATTTTATTCAGGATAATGGTAATGAGATATACCAATTCAATCCTCATCTTGAAGGTCTTGATGGCAGCATATCACAGTCTGGTTCAACTACTACTTTCCTTTTTTCAATGAATATAATTCAAGAGGTTATAGCAGTATCTCATCTTTCTGTAATAGGATCGGTGGGGGATCTCCATGACAAAAAATATGGGAGACTTGTCGAAACTGATAGAGAAGTAATGAATTTATCAAAAGAGGTAGGTATAATAGAACCTAAAAATGATATTCGATACTTTGGAAGAAGTTCCAAGCCGGTATCATATATGTTAAGATTCGGAAATGATCCCAAGATCAACTCCTTATATGATAAGCCAGATGCTGTATACAGGTTCCTTGAAAAGATGGGAATTCCCAGGAAAATGGCAAATAGCACGAGATGGGTAGATATTTCAGAAGAAAAAAGAAAAAGTATCATAAATGAACTTTTATATTTATTGGAAAAGGAGGGAGGAGAAAAAAATAGACTTATAGGGGAAGTCTATGAATTGAAAACCGAACCAATAAGCTCTGTACTTAAAGATGCAAGAGATTTCTCATCAATCATAAATGCCACATCACGAAAAGGCAATCCAGAGGTGGGAGTCAAGCTTTGTTTATTTGAGAGGGGTCCTGTATTGGAAGAGGCTATGCGGTTGTACTCCGATCATACAGAAACCCTGAGAAAAGCATCAAAATTCTTAGATGAAATGGAAGGAAAGGTAATGGGGATTATTCATTATTATGATTTCGGATCGAATCTAGAAAACAATATAACCGGTACTATAGCAACAAGAATAATCACACATAAAAAGATTCCAAAGGAGTCCGTCGTTATAGTTATGGCGAATATTGAGGGAAGCAAGAAGATTTCAGGAAGGATATCTTTGGATCTCTCTGAAAAACTTGACCTATCATTAATATTCAGGGATGCGGCAGAACTCGTAGGGGGATCCGGTGGAGGTCACAGAAATGCAGCCGGAGCCATGATACCAGATGGAAAAGAATATGATTTTATAAAAAATGTAAATAAAATAATTGAAGGTATAATTAAGCCCTCACAATAGTTTGTGCCTGTTCCCTTAAGAATTGTTGTAAATAATAGAATGAGCCTGTTCCCTTTCCTGTAGTACCGCTCATTTTCCAACCAACAAAGGGCTGTGAGCCAACCATGGCCCCCGTTGATCCTCCCCTTCTTCTGTTTGCATATATGACGCCAACATCTATATTTTCGAAGTAATAGTCAATTTCATTTTTGTCCTCGCTGAATATTCCACCTGTCAGTCCGTAATCCATAGAGTTAACGAATTTTACCGATTCTTCCAGTGATTTCATAGGTTTGATAGCGAGTATTGGAAGGAAAAGTTCCACTCTTTCAATATTTGGGTCCTCAACATTGTCGAGTATTGTATTCTCTGCATAAAAACCATCCATTTTTTTAACATTTCCACCAAGCAATATTTTTTCCTTCTTCACAGTGCTCATAATGTTTATGAATTTATCATAAGCTTCCTTATTAATTACTGGGCCAGTAAATGTTTCCTTCTTACGGGGATCATCCACCGACAGTTTCTTTGAAAATGTAACAAGTTTTTCTTTGAACTCATCATAAATTTTTTCATCGATCAATGCCAAGCTGCATGCAGAACATTTCTGTCCGGAATATCCGAAGGCAGATCTTGCAACCCCCTCCGCTGCCTTATCTATGTCGCATTTTGATGTGACAATTATAGTATCCTTACCGCCCATCTCTGTTACCATTACCTTTGGTCTTTTTTCCTGAGCTTCATGGAAAATTTTCATGCCAATATCTCTGCTTCCAGTAAAAACAACACCTTCCACTAGCTCATTAGTATAAAGAGTTCTTCCAACTCTCCCTCCAGAACCAGATAGATATAAAAGATTCTCTTTTGGAACTCCAGCTTCATGCATAAGTTCAACGAATTTGTAGGAAGAGAGTGGTATGTCAGAAGAAGGTTTAAGAATCACACTGTTTCCTACTATCAGGGGTCCGCTGGTCATTCCCACTGTTATGGAGAAGAAATTGAAAGGAGCAACGACCAGGAATAGCCCATAAGGTTTCATTACACTTTTTGAATCTTCTCCATAGTATGCAGTTCCGGTGAATTTTATAAAACCTTCATTCTCTATTAATTGCAGTGCATAGTACCTCATAAAATCGATTGCCTCATCCACGTCCCCCATCGCTTCATATCTATTTTTTCCATTTTCATAGCTCAAAATTGCTGAAAATTCGAATTTTCTCTGTGACAAAATATCCGCAGCCTTAAGGAAAATTCTAGCTCTCTCAACATATCCAATATTGAACCATTTCTTATAATTTTCATGTGCTATTTTCGCTGCCTTCTCAGAAGTCTCCTTTGAGGACATCTGGAATGTTCCTACCTTTGTTTTTCCATCCAATGGGGATACGTGCTCCAGTTTGTCCTTTTCATAAATTTTTTCCACAACCAGATTTGGATATTCCATTTCAAAATATTTTGTTACTACTTTCAAAGCATCTTCATATTTCTTGTGGAATTCAGTCTCCTGATGTTTTTCTACCATTTTAATATAGGTGTTCTCATTATCAAACGGCATATACCTGTATTGAAAAAAAGTTAATAATTTTATCACTCATTTTCCAAATTTTGGACATATATAAAACAAAAATGATTTTTTTAAAGCTCATAGAAAAAATTAAATGCTATAAAATAGTAATTAATAAAATGACTCTTCAAGTAGGAGAGCAAAATTTCAAATTACCACTTGAAAACGTTCTCATTGTTAAATTCACAGTTGGTTTTCCAGTTAAACTAAATGCTCCGAGAGTCAAAGACGATCTAAGAAATGTAGAAAGTTATATTATAATGCTATCAAAGGTAGGAAATCACTGGCATACCTATAATAATTCTTTCATATCTTATGGGAGAGGAGTAGCTTCCGAATTTGCAAAAAATATACAGAGAGCATATGATAATGCGAATCTGGATGCAGAGGTTGTGATGAATAATGACATAATTGATTCTAAAATGCCTACATTATTGGAGGAATATCTGGATAAAATGATAGAGCACGAGGGAATAGTTATAGAACAAACTGTTCTTAGGGAACTTGATTCAGCTTATTTTGTATTTTATTTCACAAATGATAATTATGAATTTATAGGCAAGAATACTCTTCAATTACTCTTTTCACTAAATGGAATTGGCGAAATAATTTATTTAGGACCCATGAATTATAAAAATAATACCCCTTTTTATTATAATTTTCTTAAGGAGAAAGGCCTCAATTTATCAAATTTTAGGTTAATCAAAACAGTATGGGAATTCAAGGGTAATGAAATAGAGGAAAAAGTTGAAGGTCTTTTCACCAACAAAGGGATATTCTATCCAAAATTTTTCGGAAGTGAAAAAGTAAACTTATATCTGATACAGAATAGAGATGAAAAAATAAAGAAGGGGAATTGTAGGAAAATAGAAGAGGGAAATGGAATAAGAATACTCGAATGCAAAGAAAATAGTGATTGGTTCAATGATTTCTTTAATAATATAGTCTCTAAAAAGGTAGGACCAGTTACAATGTGGTGGGAAAGTGATGGATCAAAAGTTCTACAAAATAATTATATTGTATATGATAAATCCTCGATGAATTTTCTCCTCGGCCTTAAGGAATTATTTGAAATGGAAAAGAGAAGAAATCATAGGAATATTCTAATATCAAATAAAATATTGAAGGATATTGAGACAACCTGAATAAACGTTAGACATTATAGGTTTTTATATAATTTAATAGAATATTTGTACCTTCAAATATATATCTAAGAATGGAATAGGGTAAAGGTAGAATTGAAAAAAGGAATCCTAAAAGTTGATGGATTAGGAGAATTTGAAGGTGAATTTTTTGGAAAAGAAACTGAAGTATCAGGAGAAATTGTTTTTACCACATCTCCTTCGGGTTATTTAAAATCTATAACAGACCCCAGTTACCGTGGTCAGATCTTAGTTTTTTCATTCCCGTACATAGGTTCATATGGAATTGAAGAGGAAGGCGAAAGTAAGGATGTACAGGTAAGAGGGGTAGTATTAAATACAATTCCTTCAATATTCAAGGAAAAGTTTTCGGAGTATTTGGAAAACTATGGTGTTCCAGGAATAATATTGAATGATACTAGAAAAATAGTTGATTTTACGAGAAAGAATGGAAATAAAATTGGCACGATAGGAAATGCAAGAATGGACAACCCATATGCCAAAAATCTTGTTAATGAAATTCAAGTAAATCAAACTCATCTTAAAAGAGAAGGCGCTAGTAAAATTTTATTAATTGATCTTGGTCTTAAGGGAAATATATTAAAATCCCTTAATGAATATGATATAACAATAATACCTTACTGGGATTTTTCATTCAACAAGATATGGGACTACAACGGAATAGTTATATCCAATGGCCCTGGAGACCCATCACATTTAGATTTCATTCAATTTAGAAATGAGGTTAGGAAATCAATGTTTAATATTCCTATACTTGGAATATGCTTGGGTCATCAATTAATAGGATTGGCGTCGGGAATGAAAACAGAAAAGATGAAATTTGGTCACAGAAGTATAAATCATCCTGTAAAGGATATCATAACAGGAAGAATAGGTATTACAACACATAATCATGGTTTTACTGTAATATTTGAAGAGGGTAAAGGCCTGAATATGAGGTATAAATCTCTCAATGACGGATCAAACGAAGGGATGCAAGGAGAAAATCTGCTTACGACACAATTCCATCCAGAGGGAGGTCCTGGTCCAAGGGATGAGCTAGGCGTTTTTGATGATTTCAAGAGGATGGTTATAAATGACAGATGATATTAATAAGGTGCTGTTAATAGGATCAGGGCCAATAATTATTGGTCAATCAGCAGAATTCGATTATTCTGGAAATCAGGCTATAAAAGCTCTAATCTCAGAAGGAAAGGAGGTTCTTGTAGTTAATTCAAATCCTGCAACAATACAGACAGATAAGAAAGAAGGAATAAAACCCTTCATGATACCATTGAGGAAAGAAAATATTCTGGAAATTATAGAAAAGGAGAGACCGGATTCCATAATGGGAACTTTTGGTGGTCAAACAGGTCTAAATCTTTTAATGGATCTTTGGAAATCAGGATTTATAGATAAATATGGAATAAGAGTACTGGGAACACCACTACAAGCTATAGAAATTAGTGAAGACAGGCTTCTTTTTAAGAAAAAAATGGAAGAAATAGGAGAACCAGTTCTTGAATCTTATTATTGTAAGAATCTGAATGACGTCATAAAGCATGCAAAGCAAATGGGCTTTCCAGTGGTTGTAAGGCCTTCCTTTACCCTTGGAGGTTCAGGGGGAGGGATCGCAAATGATATCGATGAATTAAGATCAATTGCTGAAAGAGGATTAAGCTTATCCCAGGTAGGCGGAGTACTCATAGAAAAATCCATCATTGGGTGGACTGAGTTGGAAGTAGAGGTGGTGAGGGATTGCGCAGGAAATAAAATTGCAGTATGTACGATGGAAAATGTCGATCCAATGGGTATTCATACCGGAGACAGCATTGTAGTAACTCCATTTCTAACACTCAATGATCAAAATTATCAAAAAATAAGATCTGCAGCATTGAGGATAGCAGATGGAATAGGAGTTATTGGCGCTTGCAATGTTCAGTTTGCTTTCGACAATAACTCGGGAAAGTATTACGTAATAGAGGTGAACCCTAGGCTTTCAAGATCCTCCGCACTCGCTTCTAAAGCAACGGGATATCCAATAGCAAGGGTATCTGCCCTGATAGCACTGGGAAAGACCCTTGAATTTATAGAGAACAGGGTGACGGGAGAGAAAAATTCAGCAAGGGAACCGGCCATTGATTATATAGTAGCTAAATTTCCAATATGGCCAACAGAAAAATTCTTCGACGCCGATTTCACACTTGGCACTCAGATGAAAAGTACGGGAGAGGTAATGAGTATAGGAAAATCTTTAAGCGAGGCTTTTAGAAAGGCTTTAAGGTCAACTGGAATATTAAGAAAAAAAGGAGAATTTAATGAAAAATTATTAACAATACCTAATCCTGACCGTGTTCTGCAGATATATTTAGCATACAAAAGAGGATATAATACACTAAAAATATCACAATTAACGGGTTGGAATCTGCTGTTTGTTGATGAGATAATAAGGGCCTTCGAGATGGAAGAAAATGAAGAGGGGTTTTCTGTTGTAGATACATGTGCAGGAGAATTTGATGTAAAAACTCCCTACTATTACAGTAGCTCGAATGGAAGTAAAATAGTGGCGGATGTCCTCTTAATTGGAAGTGGGCCCATCACCATAGGACAGGGGATAGAATTTGACTACAGCTGTGTTCACGCTTCAAAGGTAATAAGAGAACTAGGTAAAAAAGTGGTCATATTAAATGATAACCCGGAAACAGTATCAACAGATTTTGACGAGAGTGATGTACTCATATTCGATCCTGTGGATTATAAGAGTGTCATCTCTATAATAAATAATTCAAATATCAGAACAATAGTTCCATGGTTTGGTGGGCAGAGGCCTATCAATATTCTTAAGAAATTAAAAGAAAACTTTGGTGACACGATTGAAATACCGGGGACATCAGTGGAGGTTGTTGATATACTTGAGGATAGGGAAAAATTTGCCAATCTAATGAATGAAATGAATATACCATATCCTGAATTTATTTTCTTAACAAAAGAGAACCTTAGAGAATCTGTGGAAAAAATAGGTTTCCCGGTTATAGTTAGACCTTCATATACTATATCGGGTGCCCATATGGGCATTCTAAGAAATATAAATGAGCTCAATGATTTCGTTTCATATCAAGGAAAATATGTAGATAATTTCCTGGTAGAGAAATATCTTGATAATTCTCTGGAAGCTGAAATTGATGGGGTATCTGATGGAGACTCAGTTTTGATTCCAGGAATAATCGAGCATATAGAGGAGGCAGGCATACATTCAGGCGATTCGACAAGTATATTCCCAAGCACAAATATTCCCACACATGTTCAGGAAACAATGAAGGAATACACAGTGAGTATATGCAGGAAATTGAAAATTATAGGACCATTTAACATCCAATTTGCTGTAAAAAATGACATAGTTTACATAATAGAGATAAACCCTAGATCGTCTAGAACATTCCCATTTGTTTCAAAAATTTCAGGGATAAATCTGGCGGAAATAGCTGCAAAAGTAATAATGGGTAATAAATTGTTAAAATCTTCAATAAACATATCTAAATACGGGGTTAAATTTCCAATTTTTCCATTTGAAAAATTAACAGAAGCAGATGTAGTCCTTGGACCGGAGATGAAAAGTACAGGGGAAGTAATAGGAATAGGTAAACATATTCAGGAGGCCATTAAAAATGGATATTTAGCAGCAGGGTTTGATATTAAAAAGGAAGGGGTAATAGTTTCGATACCTAGGAACAGGAGAAATGAATTTTTAGGAATCATTAAGATGATATATAACTCGGGCAAAACAATATATAGCACTGAGGGTACACATAATTATTTGAAGGATTATGGAATTCCTTCAATAAAGATAAAGAAGATTTTTGAAGGAAGCCCCAATGGCATGGACATTATTAAGCAGGGGAATATCAGCGGGGTAATTAATATTTTAAATGAAAACTACAAATCCGAATCGGATGGCAAAGCATTGCGAAGGGCATGCTATGAGAGAAAGATACTTTACATGAGTGTCAGATCACAGGCCAAGGCATTCGCAGAAGTTTTAACGTACGAAACCCAGGGGGGATAATGTTAAAATTACTAAATGACTCAGATTAAGGACTCGAGTATGAACTTATAATCAATACTTTTTTTAACAGAATCAGCAAAATTTTGAATTTCGTAATCAGGGTCAATTTTTCCAAGGCTAATAGCGTCTAAACCTTTTTCCCGCCTTATAGTGTTAACTATACTTTCTGTAAAATTTACATTATCAAATATCCCATGAATGTATGTTCCAAATATTTTATCTTTATATGAGCCATCAGGTATATGGGAAGGTTCTCCATCAGTCATATTTATGAATGAGAAATGCCTATGACTGTAACTGATACCTCTGTGAATTTCATATCCTTCAACTTTCATTCCCTTAAACATAGGATGAAGAATTGTTGCGCTGCTCATTCTCGTAACCTTTTCTCCCTTTATTAATGTTCTTGAATCTAGTAGGTTCAATCCATAAACTTTGCCAGATCCGGTTTCATCAATATCCATTATATACTTACCCATCATCTGAAATCCGCCACAGAAGCCGGCAACCCAAACTTCCGTCTTAAGTTGATTTATTTTATCTTTGAATCCTTCTTTTTCTATAAAAATAAGGTCCCGAACTGTTATTTTAGATCCAGGTATGATGATAATATCAACTTTATCGAGTTCTTCAGGTTTTCGGGTATAGATTAAACCGATTGATTTTTCCATCTTTAGAACTTCATAATCTGTCTCATTTGACATGTAAGGTGTTCTTATGATTCCAATATTGATATCCCCCCTCCTGCCAAAATTATCAAACATAGAATCTTCCTGTGGAATATTGTTTGATATGAATGGAACGGTCCCTATTACAGGTACATTGAACTTCTTCTCTATAAAATCGTATCCTTCCTTGAGTAGAGAAGTTTCCCCCCTGAATTTATTAATGATGATACCTATTAGATTCTCTATGTTGGATAATTCTATCGTTCCCACTATACTTGCAAAAACGCCACCCCTCTCTATATCAGCAACTAAAATATTTTGGGCATTTACAAGACTTGAGAATTTGGTATTCGCAATATCATTTTTAATGTTAATTTCTGCGGGGGATCCAGCACCTTCAATAATAACAAGATCGTTATCTTTCTGAATTTTTTTAAATGATTCTAGAGCTTTACGAAGAAAAAAATCATTATCCTGGGTGAAATATTTTCCGGCTTCATATGTTCCATAATACTTACCTTGAAGTACAATATGTGTTTTTCCACCTTCTGGCTTGAGAAGTATGGGATTCATGTCCACAGTTGGTTGTATCCTTGCAGCCCTCGCCTGTATTATCTGTGCATATGCCATCTCTCCGCCCTTACCAACACCTGCATTGAGTGACATATTCTGTACTTTGAACGGAGCCACCTTAATTCCCATATCATTGAAAATTCTGCAGAGGGCAGTAACTATCAAAGATTTTCCAGCACCTGATGATGTACCCATGACCATAAGAGGTCTAAATTTGCTAGAAGTTGACTCCATCTGGCTGGCTCACCTCCAAATCTTCAAGTGCTTCTAAAAGTCTATTATTTTCATAGGTTTTCTTAATTGAAAATCTTATTGAATCGGGGAATTGGAAGGAAGTACAATCCCTCACTAATATTCCTCTTTTAATAAGTTCATGCTTGACTCTAGTACCGTTCCCAACTTTTGCAAGGAAATAATTGGTATGTGTCTTTAATCCGGTTTTGACCATTATTCTATCCCGTTCCCTAAATACTTTTTTAATTGAATAATTAAGGAAATTTTTATCACGCACTATACTCTCAATAAGTGAACATCCAAGAGATCCTATACCCCATGGCATTCTTGTATTTTTTATTAATTGAGCAAACTTATCATTGGATATAGAATAGCCTGTCCTTACTCCAGATATGTTATAAGATTTGCTGAAACTTCTCATGATTATGGTATTGTCATTAATGTCAATTTTTCTAGCCATTGGTCCTACAAAATCGATGAAAGCTTCATCTATAACCACATAAAAATTCCTATAAACCGATCTTTCCACCAAATCTCCAATGAAATCATAATATTTCCCTGTAGGGTTATTAGGATTGTTTAAAATTAAAACCTCTCCTCTACTGACATTTAAGTCATCAATCGTTAAATCCTTAACTCTAATATTTCTGTATTGTACCCCTATAATATTAGCTACCCTCTCATATTCACTGTATGTATAGGCTGGAATTACAAATTTATTGTGTTTGAAAATATTAAAAATTATATAAAGTTGCTCCGTTATTCCTGCAGCTACAGATACCTCTCCTTTTATCTTGAATTTATCTTTAATTTTTAATTCAAGATATTCTTCGCAATAAGGATACCTATCAATCTTGGCTGATTTAAGTGCCTTTCCTAAAAATGGCGGTTTATACGGATTAGAAGAGTATGAAAAATCCAATAGATTCATCTCGTATTTTCTAGCTCCACCATGGTCCAATTATAATCACCTCCGTAATTGCCATCAAGATAAAGAAGTAGGATATGACATAAATGAACTTCTCTAATCTTTTTAAGTCTCTTATATCTGGAAACCTGGGCCCATCTATTCTATAGTAGTCTATCTTTTCAATCATTACATTGAATAATCCTGCCACTGTAGCCATTGAATACATTCCATTTATTTTCAATTTCCTATATCTCTTCAAGTTACGTGATACCCTAGACGGACTGATTAAAAAGACTAAGAGCCCAAAAATTCTTGAAGGGATAAAATTTAGGGCATCATCAGCTCTGGCTGCAAATTTACCGAAGTATTCATAATTTTCACTACGATACCCGATCATTGCATCTGCAGTATTTATAACCCTGTAAATAACCGCCCCAAATATCCCAAAAAGTATGAAATAGAATACTGGTGAAATTACAGAATCAACAATATTTTCTGACCCTGATTCAAAGGCTGCTGATAAAAGATGATCCCTATCAAGAGTCTTCACATTTCGAGATACAATTTGTGCAACATTATTTCTAAGGATTTCAGTATCATCTACTTGGCATTTCTTTATTGCCTTTGAAAGTGCTCCAATGGAAAAGGTTGACTTAAGAATATACACATAAATAATAAAACGTATGTAAATTGGGGTGAATCCAATTGAATAGAGTATAAGAATCCACAGAAATATGATTAAAATAATTGAAATCATTCCATATATGAACTCATATATAGGTTTCTTTGAAATTCTATGCTTATCAAAGAAAGATATAAGCTTTCCTGTAAATACAACGGGATGGACTTTGTTTGGGTATTCAATAAAATAATCTATGACTGCCGCCGTCAGTAATATAATGGCCCAGAATAGCCTTTCATTTACCAACAAGATTAAATGCCTCCTTCAAGTCTTCCTTTGTATTTATGTTCAAAGCCAGTATAGGTGTCTTGTATTCAATAATAATATCCTGTTCATCTCCTGGAACAGCTATATTCAGTCCTATGTATCTGTAGCCATTATATGATATTACCGCTGTCATACTCCTTCCACTGTATCTACTGAGAAAATCATTTATTATGCCGGTATTTACAAATATAGAATCCCCGTTCAGTAATAAAAGTGGTTTTTTAAAAAGTTTCAAAAGATATAGGACATCTTCAGGGTAGCCGTTACCTGGGGTCTCAATAATATTATATTTTTTACAATAATTCATAGTTCTCGGTGCATTTCTTGAAACAGCTATAAAATAATTTTCAACATGAGACAATGAAATATTCTCTATTGATATATCTATAATCTTCCTGCCATGAATTTCCTGCATTAGCTTCTCGTCTCCGAAACGAGAACTTTTCCCACCTGCCATTACAATCCCAAGCATATTAACCACATTGTAGCTGCTCTAGAAATCTCATTCATCGCACCCAAAGAATCACCATTAACAAATCCAAAATTTTTGTTGGATAAATTACCAATTATTAAGGATATAACTATGCCGACAAAAATGTTAAAGTAAGTTATTTTAAAAATTATGATAAGAGGTGTTGTCAACAATACTGCAATAATTAAATAACTTCTCTTAGCACTCTTTTTAAACTCATGTGCAAGACCTTGTTCAGGGGCATTAAATAATATCAGTCCAATTAGCATGGAAAGTTTCGCTGAGATTTCAGAGATTATGAAGAAGGCTGCTACTTGAATAAGATTTATCCTGAGACTATTTATGGCATAGAATTCAATTAGTATAACCATTATTACTGAAAAAGTTCCGCCTATTCCAGTATTAACGTCCTTAAGAACTCTGATTTTTTCATCCTTGGTTCCCTTCTTCATAATTCCATCAGAAAAGTCAGCCAAACCATCCAGATGTAATAATCCAGTCACAGCATAAATGGAAAGAAGAAGAATGATTGTTAATAGAATTCTGGGAACAAATCTGTAAATGATAATGAATAAAATGAGAGGAAATAACGCTATTATAATTGCAACAAGGGTAATGAGATAAAGCGAATTGGAAGCTCTCTCTACATCCCCCCTTGCAGGAATACGTGTGAAGAATGAAATAAGGCTCCTCATGGTAACTGTTAAATAAATTTTAATAATATCAAGTTTGCTTTACATGTTACTATTACTGGTGATTGGAAATACAGAAGTTTCAAAGATAAAAGGAATAACGGCAGCAGGAGGAAATGATACTCTTATCAAATACACACCTCCTGCCGATGCTGAATTCCTCTTTTATGATAAGCCAATATGTATAGATGCAATACCAGTTACGCCAGACGGAAATCCTACTCCTGGAATAATAACTAAAGCTTCAAAGAATTTGCTAAAACTCCCCGTATTAGTTATCAGGGCAGGATCAATCATAGAACCTAAAATACCCTATATAAATATAAGCTCCAAGAAAGGTGGGGACATAAGGAAAGGAAAGGGTATTTATGATTTTGAGGAAATAAAAGAAAAAAGTTCAATACTTGCGGATTTTTTGAATTCTTTCGAAAGTGAAATAATGATAGCTGAAAGCATTCCTGGAGGTACAACTACTGCAATGGCCGTTTTGAGGTCGTTAGGATTTAAAGCGAGATCTTCATCATCATTAAAAGAAAATCCATTAACACTGAAGGAAAAAGTTATAGAAGAAGCAATGAAAAGAATTGAAAGGGAAAGCAAAATAGAAGTAATGGAAGAACTGGGAGACCCTGTCCTCGCATCAATATCTTATATTTCATATCATTTTAAAGGGAAAGTATACCTTGCAGGGGGTACACAAATGCTTGCAGCTGCTGCATATCTCAGGCATTTGAAAAAAAATGTGGAATCAATTATAACCACGAAGTATGTCATCAATGATAATTCCGCAACTTTCAGAGAAACTTCCAAAGAAATAGGTGTTAAATATATTGAGTCAGAATTAGATCTATCTGTATCCCAATTTAAGGGAATAAGGGATTATGAGAATGGAATAGTTAAGGAGGGAGTTGGTGCAGGGGGTGCATACTATCTATCGCGGAAGAAAGGATTCACAAATGAGGAGATTGTATCTGAAATAGACAGAATTTATAGAAAAATGATACAATGACGGGTATTCTGAAGGGCGGAATAAGGAGAGAAGTTTTAACTAAGTGGAATGCCACGGGGCAATCCATAGCAATGAATGGGCCAGCCGCTACAATTTCCCTATATCTAGTAGCTATAGCCGGGATGGCCGGCTACCATATGGTTCTTATCCTGATTATTTCGTTTATCATTTACGCGATGATGACGTATGTTGTATACCAGTGGTCATCCAATAGCGACTCGACAGCACCATGGATGGATTATGTCCAAAAAGGCCTAGGGAAAGGGCCTGGAATTGTTGCGGGATGGATATACTGGTTTTATTATGTGATAGGATATGCCGGATTCGCATTGCTTGGTTTATCATCGTTTCTGGTTTATTTCCAGTTATTTCGCAATAATGAATGGTTATGGGTAATATTGGTCATAGTAATGAGCATAGAAGCGATGATAATATCGCTTAAAAAAATAGAGATATCTACGAGATATTTTCTATATGCTGGTATCTTTGAAATAATTTTTCTCCTCTCAACATCTATATATCTTATCATAAAATTTAATTTTAATTTAGTTTATATGTTCAATTTCAATTTTGGCAGAATAACATACACATCTATTATATTGGGGATAGGTGCCTTTGGAGGTATCAGTGGACTTACCCCTTTGACCCGAGAAACCAAGGACTATAAAAAAGAAATACCTTCCGCCTTAATTTCCAGTCTATTTATAATCGGGGGTGTAATAATTCTGGGTGCCATGGGACAAAGTGCAGCCATGGGGCCATCCATGATCAATAATTACTCGAATATCCCTGACCCGGGGCTTTTCATATATTTACATTATATTGGTTTCTCATTCTATGTAATTTTACTTTTGCTTGTAATTAATAGTTTTAACTCTTCTCTTCTTGCTACATCTAATAATTTTACAAGGATGCTCTTTGGAATGTCAGAAAACTCTAAAATTCCAAGCATAATTAAGACAAAAATAAATGATAATGGTGTTCCATATGCTTCACTCTATATTGGGATAATCATTGGTTCTTTAATTGCAATATTTACAGGTTTAGTTCTTTCACCATTGATAGCAAGCATTTTTCTCCTGGTTATGGCCGCTATATTTAGTTACGTGGTTCATATCATGGTCTCCATATCACTCATATTCAAGAACATTAAAAATTCTTCATTTTCCCCTATAAAACAATTTGTGATACCATTAATTGTCTCTATTTTTCTTATAGTGGCAATCTATTCTTCAGTATTCTTGAATTCTATATATCCGTATAACTATGCTATTTTTATATCTTTTCTATATATTTTAACTATTGTAATTATTTATTTCTTAAAGACAAGTAAAAAAATTCGTAAAATAGCTGACTTTATTTTATTAAAATTGTTAAGGTAATCTAAATAATTATAGTTAAAGGTGAATACTTTTAGATAAATTTAAATTTACTAAAGTAATTAGGGATTGGCGATGGAAATATGACCAATAAACTATCTATTATAATTTTTAGTGGGACTGTGGATAAACTGTTATCAGCAGGTGTTCTTTCTCAAGCAGGAGCAGCAATGGGGAATGAAGTCAACGTTTTTGTAACTTTCTGGGGACTTCTGAGTTTTACAAAGGGGGAGAAAAAGATGATAATGCCTAAGGAATTTGAAAATATGGGACCCGCTTTAATGGAAGGTATGAAAAAAGAACACGTGAAATCATGGTATGAAATGCTTCAGGAAGCTAAAGAAATGGGTGCTAAGATTTATGCGTGTTCAATGGCTTGCGGAGTAATGAATATAAAGAGAGAAGATCTGGATCCTATAGTGGATGATATGGTCGGTGCAGCTAAATTCCTAGCTGATTCAGAAGGTGGACAGGTTCTATTTATATGAGGTGATAAAATGACAGATGTAAAATTAATTGATTCGAGGGGCGCAGCCTGTCCAGGTCCTATTACGGACTTGGCTAGAGCATACAGGAATTCTAAGATAGGTGATGTACTTGAACTATGGGCAACAGATAAAGGGGTCAAGGCAGATACAGAAGCGTGGGCAAAAAAAACAGGGAATGAAATAGTAGAAATAAAAGAAGATCCAGACAAGATAATTGTTAAAATAAAAATTCTTAAGAGATAAAAAGATAAGTGGAATATATGGAAAAGGTACTGATAATAGGTGGAGGCGCTGGCGGAATAATCCTTGCGAATTCGTTGGATCCAAAGGATTACAACGTTACAGTTGTTGACAAGGATGAATATCATTATTACCAACCCTGGTATCTATACGTAGCATTCAAAGGTTCTAAGAGAAAAATAGGTAAGCCAATAGCTTCATTATTAAAACCTGGAATAAGATATGTTAAAGATGAAATAACGGAAATAAATTTGAATGAGAGGAGGGCTTTTGGGTCTCTGAGAATTACATATGATTATGATTATGTAATCATTGCAACAGGGACATCACCTGATCCTGAACCTATTCCGGGACTTAGGGAAGTATTCAACGAGTATGGGGATTATCATACAAATGTTCAAAATTCATTGAAATTATGGAATCACATCAAAAATTTCAAAGGAGGAACAATTGCAATAGGGCAGGCCTCTCCAACTTGCAAATGCCCACCTTCACTATTAGAAGGAGCATTTCAACTCGAAGAATATCTCAACAAAAAGGGCCTGAAGAGTAAATCAAAAATAAAATTCTTTACACCATTTCCAAGGGCTTATCCTGCTGAACCAATGAATAAGGTAGTTGAACCAATGGTAGAAGAAAGGGGAATAGAAGTAATGCCCTTTTTCGATCTAGATACAGTTAATAACGAGAAAAAAATTTTGACATCCATTGAAGGGGATACTATAAATTATGATCTGCCTATAATAGTCCCGCCTTGTAGAGGAACTAAGATTAAGGTACTTCCTGAAGGATTACAAAATGAGGATAGATTCATAATTTCTGATAAATACACTATGAAAATAAAGGGATTCGATAATGCATTTGCAGTCGGTGATGCGAATAATCTACCCACATCTAAGACAGGTGTAACAGCTCATCTTGAAGCAAAAGTCGTTGCAAACATTATTCAAGGGAAGTATGACAAGTTCACGGGAAGAATAAACTGTCCTTTTGATACTGCCTATGGTAAGGCAACTTTTGTGATAGCGGATTACGATAATCCAGTGGCACCATATCCGCCGACAAGAATGAAACATTTCATGAAGATGAGCATGGCGAGGATTTACTGGATGACATTAAAAGGCTACGCTGATCCAATATTTGATTTCTATTTCGACTTCACGAATCCAGTAAAATTAAATGAAAAATATGCAACTTCCTGATTTATTTTAATTACTCTTTTATTTTCCTAAAATTTCTATTGCAGCTTTTAACGGTACAACACATATCATTTTCATATCTGTTTCTGCCTTAATGGTGTGATACTTGTTACCGGGTATGAATATGAAACTATCCCTTCCAACCTTGAAATTTTTATCACCAATTGTGGCAACGCCATCACCCTCTATAACGAAAATCTCATGTTCATAATCATGACTATGGGCAGGAGTGCTCTTTCCTCCTTCAACGTTGATAAGCCTCATTGAAAAATTAGGAGCACCATCTTTATGAGTTATAAGCCATCTTATAATGCCACCTCCTTCAAGTGGCATAGGCTTAATTTCATCATATTTTTTGGCAAAGCCTTGAATATCCATAATACTATAACATTACTGTAAATAAATAATTTTCAGGAACAGTATTATTTCTTCTGTAGTTTTTCGGGATTCGGCCATTCAAACAATCTCTCTTTAAAATCTGCACGCTTATTTGCTGCAAGTGATAAGAAGAAAAGGAAAGATGATAGCCTATTCATATATTGCATTATAAGGGGTTCTATTTTTTTTTGAAGAGAAAGATCTGCCAGTCTCCTCTCTGCTCTTCTGGTTACTGCCCTGCTTAATTGAAGACTGGCCGCAGATTTTTTCCCGCCGGGGATTACAAATAAACGAATTTCTCCTATTTCTTTCATATATTCATGAATCTTATCTTCTAACCATTTAACTCCATCATCTCTCAATTTTCTTCCTTCACCATTTGTAAGTATGTGCTCTCCTATAGTAAAAAGATCCCTTTGAACCTGATAAATATCATTTTTTATGTCATTATATTCGCATTCTGCCCAACTGACTCCAAGTTGTGAGATAAGTTCATCCAATGTACCTTCCCATTCAATAATTGGATTACTCTTTATAACTCGTTCTCCAGTAGCGGTATCAGTGACCCCCTTATCCCCCTTCCCAGTATACACCCTTCTTCATAGTAATTCTATATATTTTGTTTTTCTTTTTCTGAGTTAGCTAAAACAATTTTCCTTTGGTAAATGAAAAAAAGCTGTGCGAGTAAAGTGCAAGAGTATTCTGGTATTGGAAACCATCTGTACCGTCGCCGACACCTCTCCCCCTAATGTTGTCAAAGACCCTTTTTTCTCGAATATCTGAAATCTCAGACTTATGAAATTCATGCCCTCTGATCTTGGATCCCTTTTTTGAAAGAATGTTATTATCTCTTGCCTTAAGTTCAGTATAACCAATCGTAATTCTTTTCCCCATAGCAACGTCAACGTCAAAAATGCCGGCCATTTTGTAGTTTTTTTCCACTTGTAGATTTCTTGACAGATACATCATCCCTCCACATTCTGCTAAAATTTTAGTTCCTTTCTCCACCTCTCTTTTTAACCAATCTTTGGTTAAAGTGTTGGTCTGAAGGTCTTCCGCAAATAATTCCGGGTATCCACCACCCAAATAAATAAAGGAAGGCTCATTTACAATTTGATTCTTAATGGGGCTAAAAAATTCTAAATCATAATTATTTCTGAGGTTTTCAATATTGTCATGATAATAGAAAGAAAAAGCATTGTCATAAGCAATAGCAGCCTTTTCTTTATTTATATTAACCAATCCGTGATTATTGCTCTCATGTTCACTATCAATTCTCATTATTTCATCTATGCTGTCAATATCTATATTATTTTCAACGGATTCTGCTGCATTATTTATGAAATCTTCAGATTCATCACGTGGAGTCAGCAGTCCAAGGTGTCTGGACCCAATTTTTAGATAATCATTATAAGGTACCCATCCAAGTGATTTTATACCTCTAGGTAGCTTCATTTTGCAATCATTATAATGTGACTCAGACGCAACCTTGTTGAAAATCACGCCTCTAATATGATTCCTCCTATAATTTTTCAAGCCATTTACAATAGCTGCCGCAGTTGTCGAATTTCTAGAGCAATCTATTATAAGTATAACAGGCTTGTTTAAAACATCAGATAATTCCCACGTGCTATATCTCCCATTTAAACCATCATAAAAACCCATTACCCCCTCTATTATAGACAAGTCGTGAAATTTAGAATACTTGTGGTAGATATCCACAACTCCATTTTTTCCCATAATCCACAGATCAAGATTAACTGAGTAATTTCCAGAAGCTAACTTATGGTACATAGGATCAATAAAATCTGGGCCAACCTTAAATGGGGCTACCTTGTACTTTTTTGAGAATAATTTCATCATCCCCAACGTTATTGTTGTTTTCCCAGAATCACTTCTATCTGATGATATAATGAATCCGCCTGTTTCTTTCATCAATGTAGATATTGAATATTTATAAAAAAAGATTAGTTAAGTATGTATTTATGTTTTGAATAACTTAATGAGCAGGATGATGACATCAGCCTTAACTGATGGATGATGAGTGACAGGCAGTCTGATCTGCTCCTAATCAGTTATACTATGGAGTCACAAATATTATTATCAGACGAATCTATAGTTAATGGAGAGATAAGGAAGAGGATTTAGAATGGCTGATAATGAGAAATATATTGAATTATTATGGCACGGTAAGTATAACAAAATCGAGGTGGGCAAAAGAGTCCCAATAGATCGTCCAAATTTACCATTTCAGGTTGTTGAAACTGTAAACAAGCCTAGGGCAAAAGGCGGTGTAAATACAACATTATTCCCAGAGGATCAATGGCCAGAGAATTATCCTAAAGATTGGAAAAATAAGCTAATATGGGGTGATAATAAATTAGTAATCTCATCTCTCTTAAAGCAAGGCTATGCCGGTAAGATTAATCTAATTTACATCGATCCACCATTCTATACAGGTGCGGATTTTTCTTATAAAACGCAAGTTGATGACACCGAAATAGAAAAGGAACCATCTATAATTGAACAGAGAGCATATAAAGACACATGGAGCGGTGGTATTGCCTCTTATCTTAAGTACATGTATGAGAGGCTTGTTTTAATGAAGGAATTATTGGCAGAAAATGGATCTATTTATGTTCACTTAGACTGGCATGTGAGTCATTACGTCAAAGTAATGATGGATGAGATTTTTGGATATGATAATTTTAGAAATGAAATTGTATGGTGCTATACAGGGCCAAGTTCACCAGGGCAGATGCAGTTTAGTAGAAAGCACGATAATATTTTATGGTATTCTAAAAGTTATTACTGGATATTTAATGAAAACCTAATAAGAATGCCTTATGATCCCTCAACAGCTGGAAAGTTTGAAAGTAAGGGTACTGGTTTTAAAGGTACTCCCGCAGATCTGTCAAAAGGCAAAATTCCTGAAGATTGGTGGAATTTTCCAATTGTTTCCAGAATCAGAAATGAAATTCTTGGTTTTCCGACTCAGAAACCGGAAAATATAATGAAAAGAATTATTTTAGCTTCCTCCAATCCTGGTGATATAGTCGCTGACTTCTTCTGCGGATCTGGAACTACATTAGCAGTTGCAGAGAAGCTTGGCAGAAGATGGATTGGATCAGATTTATCTAAATACGCAATTCAGGTAACGAGAAAAAGACTTTTAGATATACACAACTCTAAGGATTTACTGGACGAGAAAAAGGAGAGATATGGTAATCCTGCGAGACCATTTGAATTGTGGAATATTGGCAATTATGAACTCGCTTACTGGAAAGAAAATCCCGAAGATTACCTTACTTTTATGATAAAATTGTACAATTCAAAACCGCTCAAAGGGTTTAGATACATTCATGCATCAAAAGACAACAGAGCCGTTCATATCGGATCAAGTTATTCACCTGTATCAATGGATGAAGTAAGAAATTTTATCACTGAGTGCATTGACAATAATTTCAACAAGGCAGACGTACTTGGATGGGAATGGAATTATGAAGTAAACGAACTGGCTAAGAAAATTGCAGAGAGGGAAGGCATCGATCTAAGATTAATACAAATTCCAAATGTCAATGAATTGAAATCCGCATTAGCCGGAACAAAATTTGATCTTAAATTGCTAAAAATACCAGACCAGATCATAGAAAAGGATTTAATTCCGTCTGTGAAATTTAATGAGCTTGCCTACTTAAAAATTTCAACGATGGTTAATGGAAAGGAACTATCATTGCAAATAGAGGATTTCAATTTAAACCCTTCACCAGAAGTTCTTGAAGTCCTTAAGAATTTAAAGGATACTAGGCAGCTTATAGATTACTGGGCGATAGACTGGGATTATAAAGGTGATACGTTCCATAACCAGTGGCAGAGTTACAGAACAAAAAAAGATTTAAAGGTAGATTATGAAGCGAAACACAATTACGAGCAAGATGGTGAATATCAAATTATGGTAAAAGTGGTTGATGTTTTTGGCAATGATACAAACAAAATTTTGAAGGTGAAGATATGAATCCCACTGATATTCTAATACCTGAAAAAAGAGATAAAAGCAAAGCAGTTCTCGTTAACAAGCTAAGGATAGCAGTAAAAAATTGGAGGGATTCAGGATATCCAGGTACTACGAGTACAACCAAACGTCTCTTAAACTTCTGGTTTAACGAAGACCATATCGTAAACAATGATAAATTTGAGTTCTGGTATGCTCAAAGGGAGTCAATAGAATCCTTAATTTATGTATATGAGGTGATTAAAAAGCGCAGTTTCATCGATCTAGCTAAGGAATTTGGGGAAGGACCGCAGATATTCGATCCAAAATTTGACATTTATCCTCTATATGGATTCAAAATGGCAACCGGATCTGGCAAAACCTATGTCATGGCTTTATCAATTATATGGCAATTATTTAATCATAAATTTGAAAATAATTCTGATTATACATCCAAATTTCTTATGATTGCTGGTGAAAAGAATGTTATTTATGACCGTTTAAAGAGAGATTATCAGGAAGGGGAAATATTCCGAGATATCCCTTTAATCCCGCCAGAATGGGTGGATGATTTTGATCTAAAGGTAATACTCAAAGAGGATCCGATAAATAGTATACCTGATTCCGTTCTATTCTTAACGAATGTTCAGCAATTGCAGGAGAAAGCTGACAGAAAGAAGGAAGCAGATCAATTTGTGGATGATGTTCTTGATCTCAAGGAGGTAAATAGAACAAATATAGCCCAAGAGAACAGGATTAAAGAGGTTTTAGAAAGGATCCCAAATATAATGATACTGAAGGATGAAGCTCATCATATATACAATTACGAAAAGAAATGGAAACAGATTCTTATCAAATTACACGAATCACTGGAATCGAAATATGGCAAAGGTTTCAATGCTGAACTTGATTTCTCTGCTACTCCAAAAGGAGAAAATGGTGTCCTTTTCCCTTGGCTTATTGTAGATTTTACACTAAAGGAAGCCATAGAGATGAACATAGTGAAAAGACCTTTGAAAGGAATCGTGCAGAACGCAACAGAGATAACATCAACCAACGTTGTTGAGAAGTACAGAGCATGGATTGATGCTGGAATTAAAAGATGGGGGGAATATAAGGACGCGCTTTCCAAGCTTAGAAAGAAGCCAATAATATTTTTTCAATGCCCGGATAATAAACAGGCTGATCAACTTAAGGAACACCTCGAAAAAATTCCACAGTTGGCAGGAAGGATACTATTAATACATACGGATAGTACCGGAGAAGTTGTTAAATCTGACATTGATAAAGCGAGAAGATTTGCCCAAAATATTGATAAAGAAAATAACCAATATGAAGCCATAGTAAGCACAATGATGCTAAATGAAGGCTGGGATGTTCGCAATGTAAATGTAATTGTTGGTCTTAGGTCTTACACTTCTGAAAGAAATGTTCTTCCAGAGCAGGTAATTGGAAGAGGCCTTAGAAAGATGTTTCCTGATGAAATCGCCAGCGTTAATAATTATGTAAATGTTCTCGAAGTAATAGGCCCTCCTGGCTTAATGGAAATAATAGAGGAACTAGAAAGAGAAGAAAACATAACCTTTGAAACTACAAAACTTGCAAATCCCATAAACATGACGACAATATTCGTTGACTTGGATCGAAGAGACTTAGATATAGAGATTCCGATACTTACACCTTCCATAATTGTAAGAGAATTTCAGCTGGATGAAAATATATTAAACAATCTGCCAAGTCTTTATATAAAGCTGGAGAATAAGATATTCAAGACAACCTACAAGGCCGTAGATATGGTAACTGGGGCTGTGCAGGTTGAAAGAAGTTGGGGTCTCCCGGTGCCTCAGGATGTTAAAAGTGTTATTGCATATTACACAGGAAAGATACTGAAGGAGCTCAACTTACCAAATATGTTTGCAGATCTGTATCCTTTGGTGGAAAAATACATTGAGACAAAGCTATTCGACCAACAGGTAAAAATTGAGGACCCAAGAGTTTTGTTTCAAATAAGCCAGGCAGAGATAGAAGAAAAAATAAAAAGAGTCTTTGTTGATAGCTTCAAAGATATCGCATTTGCCGAAAGAGAACCAACTAAGTTTGATACCATAAAGATATCTGAAACCCCTCCTTTTTCGTGGGACAAAAAGGTGCACCAAGCAACAAAATGTATATTTAATTACGTTCCGTGTGATAATGATTTAGAAGTTAACTTCTCACGTTTTCTAGATTCCACTAATGATGTAAAGTCATTCGCAAAATTGGTTCCAAAAATAGGATTCTTCATGGAGTACAGAGACTCAAAAGGAGACCTAAGAAATTACTATCCAGATTTTATTGTTAAGATGGATGATATGTATGTAATAGCAGAAACAAAGGGAGAGGTTGACGAAGATGTTCCATTCAAGGATAAGAGAGCGAGACTCTGGTGTGAGGATGCTGAAAGAGTTACTGGAGAAAAATGGTTATACGTGAGAGTTAACGAAGGCGATTTCTATAAATATCATTTCGATAATTTCAGAAAAATGATTGAATTTTTTTCACCCAGTAATAGTTAACCTTACCTCAATTTTTCTATGTAATATCTAGGGTGTCCCAAGTTTCGTTAAGCAACGATATCCATTATCTGCCTCTTTGGTCTCTGATATATCTGATTCATCAGGACTATGAGGTTGTATGACACAATTTTCATGCCAATGGTAACATCATAATTCCTGTTTCTGGTATACCATAGGAATTCACATCCTAGAATGTCCTCAAGTATTGCAAATGTCCTCTCTATCTCCCATTTGAAGGAATATATAGATGCTTCTCAAGCCACTAGAGAACGAATGAAAAAATAACAAATGCAGAAAGATCTTAGTACATAGCTCAGAAGAAAGCCTTAAAGTTATAGTAAGGATTTTAAAATTTTATTATCCTAACTTGTCTTTCAAATTTAGCCCTTTTATTTTTACGATATACTTCTTCTTGCAAAATTTTTCTCAGTCTATGTGCGATACGCCTTCGCTCTTCTCCACCCTCATAACCCTGTCAGCAACGTTTTCAAGCTCAGCCTCGTGCGATACGAGTATTATCTGCTCGGAATTTATATCTCTCAACACGTCCCCGAACTTCTGCAGCTGTTCCTTCGAGAATCCGTCGGTCGGTTCGTCGAGTATCAGAACTCCCACATTTCCTACGTAATTGTTCACTATGGCATTTAACGTCAGTCTGTATGACAGTGCCACAGCGCTTTTCTCACCTCCGCTCAGCGACGATACGTCCATGTCATATCCGCTCTGCCTTATTATTGGTGTGAAGTTGTCGTCTATGGTTATCTCCTTCATCGGATCCGGTACAAGCTTGGCGAACCACGATGATACGAGCTCATTCATTTCCCTGTTCAGGCTCACCATGATCGACTGCTCCGCTTCCGCCAGAGCAGGAATAAATACGTCCTGGAGGAAGCTTATCAGGTTGCTGTATCTCTCGACCTTCTGCCTTGCCTTGCCGAATTCTTCGAACTTCCTGCCGTATTCTTCGAGCCTTCTCTCCGTTTCATCGATGTGCGCCTTTGCATCTCTGACCTCCCCCTCGAGTTTCATCTTCATATCATTGAGTTCCCGTTTCTTTCTTTCTATATCCCTGAGTTTCTTATCTGCGCTTTCGAGGCCTCCGACTTCGCCCGACAGTCTATTAATAATTTCATTCTCCTCTTGTATATACTTATTGATTGTGGCAAGGTCCTTCTGTGCTTCAGCTATGTATTCCTCCTCGTGCTTTGCTTTATTCAGGAGATCTTCTCTTTGCCTTGCCATTTCCCTGGTTTTAGTTGCGTGGTCTCTTCTCTGTTTCAATTCTTTCAGTTCGTCCTGGAGCTTACTTGCCTTGGTGTTTATTTCTTCGTACTCCTTTTTTAGGTCCTTGAGTTTGGGTTCGAATTCCCCCTGATACACTTCCCTGCCACATAAGGGGCATATTCCATTTGCAGTCATATCCTCATATTTTTTTATGATGCCGGTTTTTTCACCTTTCATATGCTCTATGTTTCCTATTTCCTTGATTATATCATCTATTTTACTGTTTAATTCGTCCACGTTTTCTATGACCTCAGGTATGATGATATCTTGTGTCTGTTTCTGGAGTTCTTTCACCGTGTTAATTCTCCTTTCGATGGATTTTACTTTATCGTCCTTTTCCTTCATCTTGTCTAACAGTAATTTCTGGTGTGTTTTCAGATCATTATTTTTCATTTTGAGGTCATCGTATTTTTTCTTTGCATTTTCGTATTCTTTATCAGTATCGCTTATATCACTCTCCAGCTTTTCTTTCTTGGCTTCATTGTCTTTAAGTTTCATTCTGTAGAGATTGAGATTTTCCTCGTCTTCCTCTTTCTTTTTGATTATATCCGGTTCCTCCTTTAGTTTATCCTGCTGGACCTCCTTTTTCGTCCCAAGATTTTTTGCTGCAGTGCGGGCGTTGTCTGCGGCTGTGCTGTATTTTTCAAGGTTGAATATTTTCCTCATTGTGTTCAGCCTTTCATCAGGCTTGTTTTCAAGGATTATTCTCATTTCTTCCTGCGGTGTGTATACTGAATACCTGTATACAACGCTTGATGCCCTTGCATTCTTGGGTTCCCTGAATTTGAGCAGCTTCAGTACTGCCGTTTTCATCTCTGTCGCAGAATACGGTGTCCTCCCCGCTGTGCTGGATATGTGGCATGTTTTATGTTCTATCTTCCCGCTCTTCGCATTTCTCTTGAGTTCCCTGTACAGCGTGTAATCTTTCCCGTCCACTTCAATCGCCAGTTCAACATATCCGCTGTCCTCACCTATTCTCAGGAGTGAAGAATAATCGATGTCTCCTCCGCCGAACAGTGCGAATTCTATCGCCATCAGAATAGTGCTCTTCCCTGACCCTATGTCGCCCTCAAGGAGCATCGTTCCGTCGGGTATCTCAATGGCCTCGTTTATGTAACTCCTTATGTTGTGCATTTCTATTCTCTTTATTTTCATCATTCGTCATCCACCCCCAGAATGTGCATCGCACTTCCTGTTATTCTCTCTTCATAATCAATGGCCTTTTCGTTGTCCTCCTTTTGGGAAGAGAGTGCATTCAGGAGTTCCAGTGATTGGTCAACAGTGAGCGCCTTCACCTTCCCTTCGGCTATGCTCTTTTCCAGCGATTTCCTTTCTATCTCCTCCACCGTTCCGTTGAATTTTGCTTTCAGCGCTTCGGGATATTCCAGCTTAGTTTCATTCGTTATGACTGCACTCGCCCCTTTCTCTATTATTTCCTTCTTTATCCTGTGGAGCTGGAGTTCGCTCGGCTTCCCGCCTGCGAGCTTGCCCTCGAAATGGAGCAGTATTATGCTTCCTTTTTCCATATTCTTCACTGCTTTCATCGCCTCTTCATACCCCAAAGAAGCCTGCTTTCCGTCGAGTTTCACTTTCTTTATAAGTACGGGGGATACTTTGACCTCCCTGAATTCCGGTTCCATTTTATCATCAACGATGTAGAAGCCTCTTCTTACCCCTTTTGCAGTATTTTCAAGGTCCCTGTAATCGGAGCCAAAGAGCGCACCCGGCTGAACAACAGGTGCGTTATTTATATTTGCAGTGGCAGGGTAATGTACGTGGCCTAATGCGTAGTAGTTCATCCCTTTCGGCAGTTCTGAGAGGCTGAGCGCATCAATGTTTGAAAGATCTGAAGGCAGCAGTTCCTTCACCGCGAGGTGCATCATCATTATTGCTGTTGTTCCTTTCTCCGGTTCTACAGTCCCCTCTATACTTCTCCATATTTCCTGGTCCAGCCCGTTCTTCCTTCCATCTATGCCGTAAAGCAAGACGTTGAGGTCTTTGTCAACAAGCGGTGCGAGTTTCCTTCCGTTGAACCTCTGCACCTTCGTAATTAGCCCGGCCTTCTCCATTATGTCTATCATGGATGCTGACTGCGGCGAGTAGTCATGGGAACCGTATACCATGAAGACCTTTATTCCTGCATCCACAGCTTTCTTAAGAATTCCTGCCGTTTCCTTCGCAGTGCGCATGTCCGGCACGGGGTTATGGAAAAGGTCTCCTGTTATCAGTATGAAATCGACCTTCTCGCTTACGCATGTTTTGACCGCGGATTCGAAAGCTGCGAGCGAAGCATCCCTGAGCTCCTTTTCTCCGAATGCACCGAGGTGCACGTCCGTGATATGCGCGAATTTCACTGCTCGTCACCTCCGGGAATGGTAATATTTATGTTTCCGCGTTTCTGCACCCTCTCTTTAAGATAGTCCTCAAAAAGCGGTACTTTTACGGGCACCGCAAATTTTGTGAATATTGACGATACTATTGCCTCTCCCTTATCGAGAGATGCTATAACCTGGCCGCTGTCGCTGAGATCCTGGGCACAGCTGTTTACTATTTTCTCCCTCTCGCTCTTTATTTCCATTCCGAGTATTATCTTCGTATTCAGGTTCGCAAGTATCTCTTCGTCTATCGCAGAAACAAGCTGCGTTATTCCCACTATTCCTATCTTGAACTTCCTCCCTTCCCTTGCTATCCTTCCGAACACGTTTTCGTCCTCCGTGACCATCGAAAGCACCCTGGGAGCCTCCTCGAGCACCACTGATATCACAGGCATTCTGTCCAGCGTTCCCTGATTCTTATTGCTGACGTATCTGTCAAACATTGTTGTCATAATTATGCTCCCTATGATCAGTTCAGTTGCTCCCGTGAATGATGATGTGTCTATTATCACCTTCTTGCCGGCTTCGAGGTCGTTGATAATCGCTGGAACTGAATTGCCGGTCGGTACATTCTCAAGGAACAGCCCGCTTTCGGAGGTTACCTTGTTGTTTTGTATGTCGTATTCTAAGCCAAGCTCTGTCTTCAGCTTCCTTGCTAATACAGATAGCGTTTTGTCGCCTATTCCCTGGTCATCAAAACTTTCTGCTTCGGCTGCCGCTTTCAGGATTTTGTGGATCCATGATGTTTTAGTTCCGTTCAATCTGTATGCACTGGTTGCCATCTTATCGAACAGATACACTGCCTGCCACTGAGCTTCCGTAAGGTTGAGAACGCCCGAAACCATATACGGCTTTAAATCCGCTATATCTATTTGGAGGGTAATCCCCCCGTATCTCGTATCTCTAGTATAGTATGAAAGGTTGTTCGATTTGAAATCCTTCAGTCCCTTCCCGACAGTACCGTAATATTCGTTGTGTGCGTCGAGTATGAGCATTCCGACCTTGTTAGAATCAAGAAGGCTTGCCGCCATGACCTTTACGAGGTTGCTTTTCCCCCTGCCGGTGGTAGCAGTGATGAGTACATGGTGCGAAAACGTGTCTTCTGCGTTGAGGTATACGGGTATGTCCATCACATCCATTCCTGATCTTATGTTCCCTACGTAAACGCCCTTCTGAGAGTTCATGAATGAAAGGTCTTTGTGTTCAATTTTCCTGACAGTTGTGAGCAGTTTCGGTGCGAGTTTCACCGTTGCAGTATCAGAACCGTGGAACATCAGCAGTGCTTTTGATTGCGCCGTGTTGAACAGCTGTTCATCCTCATTTATCGGATTCCCTCCCTCCCCCAAGTGGTCTTTGATTGAATTTACCAGCGATTCGCTGGATATTAAGCTGTGGGATTCCAGCTTATTTACCATGTACAGTATATTCCAGTCCCCTGCCTGTGCTGTGAGCAGTACTCCTAGCGGTACTGTTATGTCTTTTTTCAATACTATATCGGTGCTCAAATGATCAGCACGGGAAATTATTCCTATTTCTTCCATACTTTTACCTCCCGTAAATTATCCTGTTGAGGTTCTCGTGCATATCCACGCTCCTCACATCCAGCAGGATTCTTTCATACATTTCGTCGGATATGTAGCCGGCGAGCACCGGTTTCTGCATATCCATTTCCCTTTCCGTAACTCTCGCGCGGTCATCTGCGATCTGCAGTCCGAGCGGGTATCCTACCGGTTCGGCGCGCCAACGTTGTGCGCCATCGTGTTAAACACTCTGTTAATTTCATTTTCATCGTCTTTGGTGTGGTTGACTTCAACCCTGTAAGCGTAATGCGAAATCGGGTTCAGTTTAGCGACGTATATGTTTGCGGAGTGTGTCTCCGACCTTATATCAGCGACCTTTACTCTCCACACTTTATACGGAACGGATTTCGACATGGCCATAGCGGCAGCCGTGATGGATGGCCCCTCTTTCGTCTTGATCCTCGTTGTCTTGGCCACTCCGGTCAATATTATATTCTTCCCCCTTGCTGCGGAGTCGAGATTCTGCATTGCTGTGTTGATGTAATCGCTCCATCTCCTCAGAGTTCCATCGATTACTAATGCTGAACCTTCCGGCATTGTATTCATAAGGTACTCTGCAAATTTCAGTTCCATCATTTCCCTTATTGATGAGCTCACCTCTGCAGGGCTGACCTCTGTAAATTCATTCTTTTCTCTTCCTTTTTCATATATGTCTATATTCAGCTTTTCTATGTTTCTGAATACATCTTCTGGCAGGTCTGTATCGTATATTTCAGTCCTGAAACTTTCTCCCTGCCTCTGTGTTAATATAACAGCATAGTGAATTTTCTTATTCATCCCGTCGTGTATTCCATCATATTCCACACCTGCGAACCTGAGTATGCTAACGTCGAATGATGCTCCCGACAGGATAGACCCGTCTCCTCCGTCCACGAACATAATCTTCACAGGTTCATCATCCTTTATTTCTATGTAATTTTCAGGCGTTATCGGGTATATGTTGTATTTGCCTCCCTGGAATGCAGAAGTGTACGATTTCTCGAGAGGCGGGACGTTTATTATGTCAACGATTCCCCTTAGCGATTTCATGGGTGGCCTCCGTATTTATTCCAGAACCCACAGAGAAAATCTATAGTGTCCTCGAAGATATAGGAATTTCCCGCATTTTTTTCCCTCAGGAATTCCTTCACTTCATAAATTTTATTCCTTGTTACATGATAAAGGAGTACTGTCCCCTCCACATTTATATTCATGCTATAAAATTCATTATGTTAATAAATACTTTTTCAATAAGATTTTCTTGAAATATTTTAAAGGCATCCTACAAAAAATAAATCAGAGTATTTTGATGAGGAAGAGAAGGAAAAACTACACCTGAAGGGAATATTGGGGATCGTTGACAACTTGAGAAGACCCGTGGATTTAAGTGGATTTATATTATATTTCAATGATAATATAGATAACGTGACTTTACACGTATCTGCATTAATGATGTCTAGCAATAGCGCATTTAATGGCATCCACAGATTATATCTGCTGTAGTGCTTAAACTATGCAGTTATACCAAGACGCTCGCATATCCTTATTTCATCATCACCCTTTGCATCCAG
>OGCG01000089.1_pt1 | contig 60177 bp, 45 predicted proteins | sample 1570061 | NCBI WGS metagenome assembly OGCG01 (sample SAMN06268698, study PRJEB24515) | hot springs metagenome | isolation source: Joseph's Coat, Yellowstone National Park, Washington, USA | place: USA:Joseph's Coat, Yellowstone National Park, Washington, USA
ATCTGGATTAACAGTTCCATTGACCATTTCTACAGGAATTATAACTTCACCTGCAACCATAACATCTTCCAGCTTCTTGTTTAGGGCTCCTACTTTAACGGTAACCTACAGCATGACATTCAGTGTAACTCAGGCCACTGCAGCCAGTGCTGTTGTGACAGTTGGAACACCATCAGTAACCGTCGTAGCTGGAACTGGCAGTGCATCTGGCTCGACACCCGGTTCTTATTTAGCAATATTGAGCTATACTACCGGCTTATATAATAAAATAGCAGAGTTCTCTCTGCCAAGCGGCGTAACACAGTTTGGGAATTCGATTACATCATTTGGCGTATCTGGCACAACTGCTAATAATAATGCAGCTGTAACGGAATATGTGTTCTCACCAGTCTTGACATCGGCAAGCGGTGCCTCTACAGTAACTGCAAACTATAGTGCAACTTACATACTGAGTGGCTGGACTAGTGCTCCTGTCACAGTGACAGAGGGAGCACCTTCCATAACAATATTAGCGAATTACTCAGGCACTCCCAGTTCAGAAAGTTTCAGCCCTGCATCTTATACAGCATTATCGTCACAATTACCTTCAGGAACAATAACGGATGAGGTGCTCACGTTCTCTGCTCCCTCAGGGTTCATATTCACAAGTTTATCGATCACTTCTCTGACGGGCACTGCTAATCCTGGTTCAATTACATTCTCTAATATTGTGGTACTCGACTTTGGCCAGTCTGGAAGCACTGTAAAAGTAGTGTTTGATGCAGATTATACAATCACAGGTGGATCGTCCCCTGATGTAATAACATTCTCCTCTGCGAGCGTATCAGGTTCAGGAACCTGGAGTGGTACTGGAGTCTCATTACCAGCATTAATTACTGTGACTATTTATGATTATCCAACAATAAGTGGCTCATCATCTTATACATTTAGTGCAGATGTACCAACATATGCAACAGCAACATCATTAACTCTTGAACTGAGTTTAAGCTCTGGAAGTTTCTCCAACGGAGAAAGTACCGAGAATTTAACAATAACACCAACATCTTCATACTCCTCAGGTACACTTACTGCCTCATTCTCAAGTCTATTTGTCGGTCAAATAACTGATCCCGATTCATCATACATAATAACAGTCACATCTGCAACATTAGAATTCTCATTCTCCGGAAGCACTGCAACAGGAACATCATCACCTGCAACATACACGGTCACATTCCCAGGACCGTACACAGTATCCGGTTCAGCAACATTTAATGTTAACAGTGCATTCTCTGGCATAAATAACTTCGCATTAAATCTGATACCCGGTAATGGAGGAAGTATAAGTTTACAGAATGTTGTCCTGACTGGATATTTACTCTCAGGAACAACGCTCACCGTTCAATACAGTGCAACGCTCACGCTCTTTAATACGCTCACTGTAATTCCAGAATCTGCAAAGCTAACATATGCATACAATGAAAGATCAAATGTGCTATCACTTGGTACTCCAACATTTTATTACCTGCCTGGAACTGTAACGCTCATCCAAGGCAATGGCGCATACATCATGGGCATTTCATCCAGCCAGATTGCAGATATAGTTGCAGCAGTTAACAGTGCAGTTTCAACGAGCATGCAGGTGCCTTTGAGCGAGCTTAACGCATCCATAGTTGCGATTAACAATGCAAGCGCAATAATCAAGTCGTCCGTTGGAACAATGACTGCATCCCTTACAGCTATAAATGCAACAGTTCAATCAATAAACAATGGCATGGCTACTGTTAAGACAGACCTTAACACAATACAGGTATCCCTTGCAAATCTTAATGCCACGGTTCTAGGCATAGCAAACAATGTAGTGCTATTAAACACATCCATAGGCCAGGTGGAGACAACACTTGATGCAATAAATGCAAATCTAGTCAACATAAGCAATGGAGTAATGACAATACAGACTGATGCGGGTAAACTGATGGTATCAGTAAGTGCATTGAACGCAACGGTATCAAGCATAAACGGTAATGTTGCAACACTTATGACAAACGCTGGCAAGATCATGGCATCATTGAGCGCTCTTAATGCAACGCTTGCAAGCGTGAATGGAACGGTCGTGACCATTAACACGAACCTCGGGTCTGTACAGACATCCCTGAGCTCAATTAGCTCAACAGTAACGAGCACTGCAAGCTCCGTAAGCTCGCTTCAGGGATCTATTGCAACAATTCAAACATCCCTTGGCACGATCTCAGGAATTATAACAAGCGTTAACAATGGTGTAGCAACAATACAGACATCTCTTGGTACATTACAGACGAACGTTACAGCAATAAAGACATCAACGGCGTCAACATCATCATCAGTGTCGAGCACGCTAGGCTGGGAGATTGGTGTTCTCGTTCTAGTGATCATAACATTGGTTCTAGTGCTAATAGTGATCGTGCAGGTAAGCAGGATATCAAAGCAGTTCAAGCCAAGGGAAGAGAAGAAGACACCAGAGGAAAAGACTGAAGAAAAGAAAGAGGGCCAGTAAAACCCTCATAAACTTTTTTATTTTTTTGTTTTTGAATTTTCCTTTACTTTTAAAGAATTAATTTTTGATCAGTATCTAAATAATTCTGATAGATGTTTTTTATTGAGTTTTAATCATTTTAGAATTGCTATTTGTTTGTTACATTTTTTTAAGTCAATTACAAATCTTGCCTGATATGTTATCAATTATAAACATTTACTAAAATTTTTGTATGTTCAAATATTTCAAGGGTACATACTTTTCAATAAGAAAGTTTATATGTTTATTTTTTAATATCTGTTCTGGAGGGTTCTTAAAATGAACATCAAAAGAGGATTAACAATAGCGATATCCTTAATAATGCTAGTATCAGTTTTGCTTGTTATTTCGCCAGCATCTAGCGCAACAGCATCTGGTTCTGTAAGCTATACACCAACAGTATTTTCCGCAGGTGTACAAACACTAACGGTAGCAAGTGGTGGCACATTTGGTTCAGGATCAACTGTTTATTTTTATATTAGTACAACAACAAGCTCTGCAGGCATAATAGGCTCATATGTTGGCTCTTACACATTAGCAGGTGGAACAACAACACTTTCAAACAGCCATTTCAAGATAACAATACCATCATCAATTGCGCCTGGATCATATTATTTATTGGCTAGCGATTCATCATCACCAACAAGCTCATCAGCACAGTTCACTTCACCTGCACTTATAACTGTTTCATCACTTTCACCGATCTTTTCAATATCAGGAACACAGCCTACACAGCCCGCTCTTGTGACAGGCTCTGGCTGGGATCCTTATGCAACAGTAAATCTATATTTAACTGGCATTGATGGAACTCCACTGTTCAATACATACATTTCATCATTTACATCAGGCTCCTCAGGCTCTTTCACCGGAACATTCACAATACCGAGCATGGCATCTGGAACTTACACAATTATTGCTGAGGAAACATCAGGAACGAACACTGGAATTACTGCTGATTCAACAATGACAATAACGCCTTATCTATCAGTTTCACCTTACGATATAAACGGTGCAGCAGGAACAACTTTAACAATCACTGGCTACGGTTTTCCAGCAGGTGCGAAGGTTACGGGAGCAAATGTTAATGGTGTTACCATAACAATACCCGCAACAACTGCAAGCTCGAATGGCTATTTCTCCACCTCAGGCGCATTAAAGAGCTCAATAACAACCCCAGGCTCTTATTCAATAACAGTGAGCTATAATAGCACATCGTATACGCAACAGAATGCAGTTTTTGTATCAATACCTAACCCAACTGACCTTGGCTTTATATTTCCATCAACTGTTTATCCAACTAGCCCCTATACCGCAACTGTTTATGATTTTCCAGCATCCATTACAGTTACAATATTTCTAAGAGGCATTGAGCTTGGAAATATATAAACACTGATGCAAATGGCTATGGAACAATTTCTGGAAAGATACCTGCCATGCCAGGAGGGTCTTATTATCCTGTTGCAATAGGGAATAACCTTTATAAGGCAGGTTCACTGGTAACTGTTTCACCATTCTACTACGTTGTCGATCCGAACGGTAATATGATGACAAGCACCTTTGGAGAATACATGCCAAGTGGAAGTTCCTATAACGTTTTTGCATACGGTTTGACACCATTTACTATTTATACGTTTACAGATGCTGGTGCAGCATCTTTAAACTATCAGGGTTCATCAGTAATATCAATAGCATCAGGTCAGGAAGTATCACCACTAACATTCATGCCAGCGCAGAACGGCACCTTGATATTCACATTCATGAGCGTTTATTCCGGTTCCACAGGAACATTTGAAAAGGTTTCATTGAGCATTTCCCAGTCTACAGAGTATGGCTATAATGAGATAGGTATGCCATCAATCACTCTTGAAAACCAGGTAATGACACAGGGTAAAACTTATTACTTATCAATTTCAGGGCTAATACCAAAGGGTTCAAATGTGTATCCTGGAATAAGCTATATCTATAATGTTTATATTGGCTTAACAGAACTATCATTCTCAACATCAACGACATTAACAACAACAACAACGCAAATTACTAGCACAACATCATACATAACATTATACTTCTCCTTACCATTATCCATATCAAATGGTGCTTATTACGTTTCTATTGTCTATAATGGCCAGAGCGTTTCAAGTGCAATTTCATTCATACCTTCAGTTGTTTCTTCCCCAGGTACTTCATACTCATCAGGATCTTTAAGCGTTATGGAATTCTCAACTTCTTCTGGCCTAAACGCCTATGTTGCTGGCTATGGCTATTATACAGCACCAACACTTTACATAATGACATATCTTCAACTTTATTCAACATCAGTATCATTCTCAAACGGTGGTTTTCTCTCTTCAATTTCAACATATCTTAATGAGCCTGCTGGAACGTATTCTGTGTTTACAAAGGTAACATATTCATCACAGAACTATTACGTTTATTCCCAGTATACAGTGTCACCTTCAATTTCCCTAAAGAGTTCAGGTTCAATTTTTAATTCAATCAGCTTTAGTGCAACAGGCTTGCAGCCAAATTCCTATTATGCACTCTACATGGGAAACGTCTATCTAGGTTTATACGAATCCGATAATACGGGCTCAATAAGCAGCAGTTTCCTTGTGCCTGTTGTTCAGCCAGGTAATTACAATGTACAGCTTTTCAAGCAGGGCTCATCAACACCTTTGTTATCCAAATCATTCACTGTTGTTCCAGCGAGCGATATTTCAACATTAAGCTATGCATTTCCAGGGCAATTGGTTCAGTTCTCATGGACGCCAGCAAGTGCTCCCAATAAGCCAACATTTACAGGCAATTCTGAGTATGGTCCCGTTTATGTTACAGTTTACCTAAACAATTCAGCTTTTACTACCATTACTGCTAACTATGCTGTATCAGGGAGCACAGTTTATCTTAACGGGTCATTCCTCGCACCAAATGCATTACCTGGAACTTACTGGGCATTAAGCTTTGGCTGGACACAGAATAATTATGTAAAATCAACAACGTATGGTGGATATAATACAACAATCTCTGGTTATATGGGCGCATCATATGCATATTTTGGCCTTGCATCGGGAAATGGTGCACTGTTAACTGGAATAACACCAAGTGAGGTAGCACAGTTAGAGGTAGCAATAAACAATACATTAACATCAACAATGCAGGTACCGCTGAGCGAATTGAATGCAGCTGTATCAGCAATTCAAGGCACAAGTGCAACGATATCAACATCCTTTGGCACGATGGAAACAACTCTTAATGCAATAAATGCTACAGTATCGAAGGTAATAAATGGTGAAGCTTACATAAACACTACACTTGGAAATGTTAAAACATCACTTGCAAGCATAAACGCCACAATAGCAGGCGTGAACAATAATATAATTATGTTGAGAACGACAGCAGGGTATATTAATACCACATTGAACAGCCTTGCTCCTGAGATAATGAAGATAAGCAATGGAATAATTACAATAGAAACGCTCGCAGGCCAGATAAACTATAATATTACGAGCTTCTCTAATATGCAAATCAAGGCAATGAACAATAATACAATAAAAATTATGGGTACAATAAATGGAATGAATACATCCCTTTATGCAACATTGAACGCTATTAACGGTACTGTAAAGAGCACTGCAAGTTCAGTAAGCTCATTGGTAGGGTCTAGCGCAACAATTCAAACAGACCTTGGCACAATAACGGGCCAGATAACGAGCGTTCAGAACGGTATAGCAACAATTCAGACAAGTCTGGGCAAATTGAACGTGACAACTTCACAGATACAGGTGACGGGCTCAAGCAGTGCGAGCACTTTGAACACTTCATATTACTTTGATATAATAATCATAGTCATTCTGATCATAACGCTTGCATTCTCTATCATGGCTTATTTGAATTCTAGAAAAGGACCAAAGATGCCAAAGGAGTGGAAGAAGGAATAAAAATTCTTTTTTAATTTTTTTATTATTATGAAAAATTTTCAAAGTTTTAGGTAAAATTGAAGAAATTTTTAAGTAATAGCCCTGTCATGGCTATAGTATGAGAACTAAAATAGTTCTTGTTTTGGTTATAGTCGCAACAGTAATGCTTATGCCACTATTTCCCCAATCCTTAGGCCAGGTTCAGAATTCAAATAACAGTAACGATTTCAATTATCTCAGCGTTAACAATAATTCATACGGTCTAAAAGGGCTTGAGGCACCCGTAACTATCATCCAGGACTCAAATGGTGTTTACCATATCTATGCACAGAACAACCATGACTTGTTTTATGCCCTTGGCTTTGTCCAGGCAGAGAACAGGCTTTTCCAGATGGAACTTTTTGCTATGGAAGGTATGGGCAATCTATCGTCTATTTTAGGCCCAGCATATAATGCATATGACCAGTTCCAGACAATGACAGGTGCGCCATTCACAGCAATAAATGATTGGAATTCAGTTCTTGCTAATGCAACAGCAAATGCAACTGATAATGAAACAGTGGTTGCACTTGAATCGTATGCACAGGGCATTAATGCGTACATAAATTTCTCAATAGCAAACAATGCTTTACCTTTCATGTACCAACTTCTCGGTATTATGCCATTCTACTGGAATCCCGTTTATTCATATGCGGTGCAGGAGGTGATGGCCCAGTCCCTCGCATTCGGTAACGATGCGGTTAAGGAATCTTTAATCTATTACCTTATGGGTAATGAGACTAATGCTCTAATACCGCCATTTTCGCCCGTGCAATCATATTATTATGCAGGCTATTCAGGCAGCCCGAACCCTTATGTATTAAAGATGTCAGAGCACTATTATCCCATAAATAGAACAGTTGCATCCATGGCTGCACAGCTCATCTCAGAGTTTGATCCATTAACTGTGATTTCAAAAAATCCAGACCTGAACATGGGATATTGGCTACCCAGGGGGCACAGCAATGAATGGGTGGTTGCTGGAAATAGGACTGCAACAGGCTACCCTATACTTGTTGGCGGGCCTGTGCTCTCTTTCTCACTACCTAGTATTTGGTTCCAGGTTCAGCTCGTTGATCCTGAGTATGATGTTTATGGTGTTGTTCTTCCAGGAGCACCAACAATTATTATTGGCTTCAACAACAATATTGCCTGGACATTAACGGATGTTCAGGCCATTTCTTCACAAACTTATTATTTTCTTCAGCAGGTTAGGAATGGTGAGTATTTATGGAATTCAACATGGTACCCTGTAAAACAGTATTCTTTAAACGGGTTTACTGTTAATTTTACAAACCTTGGGCCAATAATGGTTGAGAACGGGTCGCTTGCACTCGTAATGTTCTGGATTGGAAATATGTTCTCAAACGATTTTGGTGTATTCCTGAACATTATGAAGGCAACAAACTGGAATGAATTTTATAGTGCACTATCAAACTGGAATGTTCCATTCCAGAACTTTGCTTTTGCATCAAAGAGTGACATAGGTGACGTATCTGCAGGTTTATACCCAATATTTAACTCAAGCTCCGGATTACCTTATACGCCAAATGCCATAATGCCAGGAAATGGTGAGGAGTATCTTTCAGGATTTATACCATATTCACAAATACCGCATGTGCTTGATCCAAAGGCTGGATTTTTTGTCAGTTCCAATCAGAGGCAGGTTGGGCCAGCATACCCTTATTGGTTTGGAAATACAATTACGCCAAGCCCAGGATACAGGGCTCAGATGGAGGTTAATTACTTAAGCACACACACAAATGTAACAATTACAGACATGGAAATGCTACAGTTACGCAATTATACAGACTATGAAGCACAAGTTGCAGTTCCTATTATGCTCAAGTATATTTCTGATATGAATAATGCAACGATAAAAAATGCAGTAAACATATTCACATCATGGGATTATAACATGTCACCAAATTCAAGAGCTGCATCTCTTTGGTTCTTCACATACGAGTTCTTGTTCAACAATACATTTATTCCATACCTTGAAGAAAAGGGCTGGTTACCAGAATATGCAAGCGTGCTCGGTATTCCATCTGGAATGGGTGGTAGTATGCCAAACACTACAGGTTACTCATTCATGGATATTGATATGCTGAATATCTTGATCAAGGGTAATGCAGAACCATTTTCAAACGAAAATATTTCTACGCTTATTTCAAATGCTGTTTTTAAAGCAATGAATTATTTATATTCATTATACCCAAATGGTAATTTTACATGGGGTAATTTCATGGGTTTCATGTTCCCTAATCTTTACGGTATTACAGCCTATAATGTTGGACCAGTCATAGAAGGGGGTGATTATAACACGCCCAATGATGCTGGTGGAGTTAACCCTTACTATCCAGCTGGTGGTCAGAGCTGGGTAATGGTCGCGAACATGGCAAACATTTCAGACTCGTTCGGTGTTTATCCTGGCGGACAGAGCGATAATCCCATGAGCCCATTGTACGCAAATTATGTTCAAGATTGGGCAAATGCAGATTACCTGCATCTTTTATTTGTGCCATCTGTCCAAACATTCCCATTATACCAGGAGATGAGTATTATGAATATTACACCTGAAAACATGACAGTCACTGTTTATGCAATAAACCATGCATACCTCTATCATGGCCATGCTAGTGCAGTGAACCCCAACGTGACATTTCCATCCGGCAATTTTTCAAGAATCGCTGTTACGTTCGAGAACTTTTACGTATCAAATCCCTGGGACTACAGCTATTACGTTTCAGTGAATGATACGCAGATACTCTCAGGAAATACCTATGAGATGGAGAATACAACTGTTACGGAGAATGTGACACAGTATTATTCAATTATTGCGGGCCAGATAACGAGCGTTTCAACGTTTGGTGCTCAGTGGGAGCCGGGCTATAGCGCTTATGTAAGCGTTTGGTTCACGTTTTATTATGGTGCACAGGCTGTGCATCCCAATTATGTAGTTCCTGTGTTCAACCACATTGGCATTTACACGCCAAAGAATGCATATCCTAACAATGTGCTCATTCCATTCAACACAACCGTTTCAAAGAACGTGACGTTCCCTGGAAATGTTGAATCTGGGTACATCAATCTATATGCACTGCAGAACGGTAATGATGAGGGCTGGTATGCAAACCAGCCACCATTCAGGGAATTCATCATATCAGTGGACAATGAAATCATTGCAGAAATACAGCCTTATCCGAACATTCAAACGGGTGGCTGGGACCTGTTCCTATGGCAGCCCATAACAGCAATAGGTGCTATACTTGATCCGCCATACACAGTAAGCATTACACCGTATGTTTCATTGCTCAATGGAACGAAAGAAGTGAATTTGACAGTGATAAACAACGAGGATCAGTGGATCCAGGTCGGACTCAATTTCATGCTAAACGTTTCATCAGTGCCTGTTAGTGCAACAACAGTTGTGAGCAATTTTACAAGTATGACAAAATATGTTCAGGTACCGCCAACGAACATGAGCACTGAGAGCATACCCTCAAGTGCGCTGTGGCTTAACGATTCTGAAATCGTGCACACTGCTCAGGAATCCTATGGCATTGTTAATGTTCAGGGCTATAATGCAAGGGATTATGTGAATGAGACCACATACTTCAATGGCTGGAGCTACATGTTCGATCCTAATTTTAATTACGTTGTGCCCTATGGCAATGATTACCTCCTCATTTACAACCAGACATTCCAATCAAAGCAGATGATTAACTACAGTGAAACAGTAATCATTAGCAATGGATCTTATTTAACCAAAAGAGTTTTAGATGTTTCGAGCGTATATCTGGTGAACATGTATTTTGTTTATGATCTTGTCCTTGCACCAAATGGAACATTACTTGATATAATACTCCAGGATAACATGGTACAGCAAAAGTACGTTTCATCAACGTTGAACACTCAGATTTACGAAAATGGTAATTATTACGACTATGTTTTCACAAACATAAACAATACAATAGTATCAGGCACAGGCTCATTCATGGGCATAATCAAGAACGGTGTGATTACTTCACTCGCCTATAACCATGCAGCCACAAGCCTTGTACAGTACGTTTCAAATTCTTATTATTCATCCCAGATAGTCAATAATGTTGGATCTTTCAGAACTGGAAGCTCTGGATATACATTAATAGAAAATGCAGTCAATAATTCAACAGTATCAAGAAACGGTATAATCACCTATTACTATTTTGAATCCTACTAAATTTTTTATTTTTTTTAGAAAATAAACATTATTTTTTTAATTCAAGGACTACAACATCCTTAACAGATTTCATACTCTTGAAAGGCAAAACGAGTCTTCCCTTTGCATCAGTTTCATAGCCCCTTATATCAAGATCCTTTGCAGGATTGACCAGAAGATGCATAACATTGCCATTATCAATATCTATGACCATATTGTCAATCGTGCCTAGAATTATTCCATCAGAGCTCATTGCAGTTCTGCCCTGCAATTCTGTAATGAACATTTTCATTTCAATCACCCGTCATACCATGGTATGATTTATGCATCAATCATGCATATATAAAATTTTTCAGTTATTTCCCAAGAGTGACAAATCTTTAAATATTTCAATAATATAATAAAATCGAAAAATTATGGAAAAAAGAGCTGTTAAGAAATTTAAGAATGCTCTGGTCATAGGCATTGGTACAAATGTTTCACATGTGCTTGAAAGTTTTAGAAAAATAAAGGGGTCAAATGTTGATGTTATGTTAATGGACACGGATGCGGCATCCTTGATTCATGAACAGGCGGATAAAAAATTTTTAATGGGCAAGAAATTAACTAAAGGTCTGGGCGCAGCTGCAGATCCGGGGATAGGTGAAGAGGCAGCGCTTGAGAATCAAGATGAGCTCGAGCCTTTTCTAAGAGGCTATGATTTTATAGTAATTATTACATTTCTTGGTGGAGGTACGGGTTCAGGGGCTGCACACGTCATTTCAAAAATTGCAAAAAGTTTGAACAAGAAAAGGCCAGTGATAGGCATAGCAACACTACCGTTTCAGGAAGAGGGGCGAGTGAGGATTGAGGGTGCCCTGTCCGGGCTTGAAAAGTTCAGCAAGAGCAGTGATTTGACCATTGTAATACCTAATTCGAAAGTGATGGATATGGTGACTTCCCGCCTAATAAATGACGCTTTTAAGCTTTCCGATAGTATTACTCTGGAAATTCTTGATACTTTAATTAAAATATATGCGGAACCAGGCCTCTTCCATATTAGGGAAAAGAAAATAAGAGAATTCTTTTTATCCGGGGACATAGCAATGATCGGCATTGGTTCTTCCATTGATTTCCTTGATCCTGTCCGTCTTGCAATCATTGATTCCTTGAAATCACCATTGCTGAATATAGACTTCCGAAGCGCTAATGCTTTATTGCTCGTTGTTGAAGGTGCTGATGTTTCAAGATCAGAAATAAAAAATGTTATACCATTTCTTGAAGAGAAATTTGGTCAGGGAACGAAAATAATATTCGGCCATTTTATTGATTACGATCTTGAAAACATGGTCAGGGCAATATCCATCATAAAAGGCAGATTCTTATTTTCATACATTCACTAGAAGAATAATTTTTTGAAATTCTGGTATTTTATGGGAAATGTTTAAATATGACAAATGTCATACATATTCACATCCAATTAAAATTGGAGGTTAAAACATGAAAAGTATAATTAACAATGCGCTAGGTTACGACCCTGACAAGGTGAATCCTGTTCTGCAGCAGACGAAGCAGGAGGCACAGACGAACGAGGCAGCACAAGTTGTATCGCCTGATGAGGAAGAGCTAAGGAAGATTGTTGAACAGCTGAAGGTTAACATAAGGATTGTGGGCTGTGGTGGTGGGGGCTCAAACACAATAACAAGGTTGTCAAATTCTGGCATTGTTGGTGCAACGTTAATTGCCGCAAATACAGATGCACCTCATTTGCTGAACGTGAAAGCTAACAGGAAGATATTGCTCGGAAAAAGGATTACAAAAGGTCGAGGTGCAGGTGCAGATCCGAAGATTGGTGAAGAAGCAGCAAGGGAGAGTGATGAAGATCTCAGGAACATTTTGCAGAGGTCGGATATTGTGTTTGTTACTGCAGGGATGGGCGGTGGCACTGGAACAGGAGCTGCACCTTATGTAGCACAGGTGGCCAAGGAGGTAAATCCCGGAACACTTGTGATTGGCGTAGTAACTTTGCCATTCTCTGCTGAAGGCAGGGTTAGAATGGAACAGGCTCTGTATGGTCTGGATAAGCTAAAGAAACACTGTGATACAACGATAGTTATTCCAAATGACAAGCTTCTTGAGATTGTGCCAAGGCTACCTCTCGACCAGGCGTTCAAGGTCGCTGATGAGGTTTTAATGGAAGCGCTGAAGGGCCTAACGGAAATAATAACAAAGCCTGGCCTTGTGAACATTGATTATGCAGATATCAAGACCATAATGGCAAACGGCGGTGTTGCAATGATCGGCATAGGCGAGTCAGAGAATTCAACAGATAGGGTCACAGAAGCTGTTAACGATGCTGTAAACTCACCACTGATTGAAGCAGACATAAGGCAAGCGAGAGGTGCACTCGTTAGAATTGTTGGAGACCCGAATATGAGCGTTTCAGAGGCACAGAAGGCAGCTGATATCATTCAAAAGCAGATTAGCCCATCTGCAAAGTTGATCTGGGGTGCATCAATTGATCCTGAACTTCAGAACAAGGTAAAGGTGCTCATTGTCATAACAGGCGTGAAGAGCCCTTACATACTTGATGAGAAAGCATCGCTCACGGATATGAAAAAGGCAGCGCACATAGCAGGTCTTGATACATCAATAGATAATCTTTAAATTTTTTTTATTTTTTTTAAATAAGATGTATATAAATATCAAAACCAGAATTAAAAATTATTTTATATTGCTTTGTATTAACAAAGAACATGAATAGTATGTTTATGCTAATTTCCATATTGCTAATTTCATTGGGTGCACTGTTTTTTATAGTAACATTTTTTTAAATAAGAAATGCTAAAATTTTAAATAACAATTTTTCCATGATGTGATGGAGGGTTTTATTATGGCTAATAAGCGAATAGGAAAAAAAGTGATAGCATTTTTAGTGACAGCAGTAATGGTTCTAGCGGCTTTCGTAGTCATTTCAGGAAATATTTCAAGCGCTCAATCGTTCAATATACCACAAACACCAGCCAAGGGTTTCAAGTATTTAGGTGATATGGATCCAAATAGCATGGTCACAGCAATGGTTTATGTACCATTAGTTAATATTTCTTTACTCAATTATTATACACAGGAAATATCCACGCCAGGATCACCCATGTTTCACCATTTCTTGAGCAAGCAAAAAATACTTGAAATGTTCACAGATAGTGCAAAATATAACCAGATTTTGAATTATATAAAATCCAAGAACCTTAATATTCAGGAAAATGCAATGAATTCAATCATTGTTTTTACTGCAACAGCAGCACAGCTGAAGGAATACTTTGGCATGAACGTTGGCATTTATTCAAATGGAACGTTTGAGTATTATAGCTCCTATGGAACGCCAAGCATACCTGGCGTTTATGTTTATGCATCAAACATAACAAAGATGTTCTTTTCAAAGCCTAGCACACTTGTTACGCAGAACGATCTGAACACTATGAAGGAGAAATTCACGCAGGTTAATCCTGTTTTTTCTATAGAGCCTTATTATCCCACATGGCTCGAGAACGTTTACAATGCAACAGGCATGTATGCTAAGGGTATCATGGGTCAGAATCAGACAATAGGTATTTTAGATTTTGCGGGTGATCCATACATACAGGAACAGCTGGATTATTTTGATTCATTGTTTGGCTTGCCCAATGTTCAGATAAACATCACACCTATCGGACCTTATAACCCATTCCTTGGCATTGCTGTGGGCTGGGCGGGCGAGATCAGCCTTGATGTTGAAATATCACACACCATGGCTCCTATGGCGAACATTACTTTGTATATAGCGAACTGGGATTACAGTATTGTTCAGGCAATTGCAGCCATAGACCAGTATGATAGCGTTAACGTCCTTTCCCAGAGCTTTGCAATTAGTGAGTCCTCATTTGCTGAATTCCCAGCAATCGTTTCCTACCTGAACTTGATTTTGCCCGATAATTTCTATATGCTCGGCTCTTTAGAGGGTATCACGTTCCTTGCATCATCAGGTGATGCAGGTGGTGCAGGTTACAGTGCAGGACCGCTCGGTACTGTTGGTTATCCATCAGTTTCGCCATTCGTTACAGCAGTGGGTGGAACAACAACCTTTGTTACAATAAATAATGAGTTTGAGGCAACATCATGGTATCAGACAGCTTGGTCAAACTATGGGTTTGTACCGCCAATGGTCAATTATGGTGGCGGCACAGGAGGCATTTCAATGTTCGAGGCATTGCCATGGTATCAAAGCGGTGTTAAATTGCCAGCACCATTGCCTGTAGGTTACACAAATGGCAGGATGGTTCCTGACGTATCATTTGAGGCGGCTGTTTTCCCTGGTGTTCTTTTTGTTTTCCCATTTGATCAGCTTGGCATATCCGGTGGAACAAGCGAGGCAAGCCCGCTGTTCGCAGGATTGCTGACATTAACGGATCAGTACATTAAGGAGAGGGCAGGACTGATCAATCCTGTAATATATGCAATGGGTGAAAATTCATCATTGTACAGCAAGGTTTTCATGCCCATTACATACGGATATAACATTCCATGGGTGAATACCTACGGTTACAACCTTGTAACAGGCTTTGGATCACTTGACATAGGTGCATTTTCATACTATCTTGCAAAAATGCTCAGTACAGTAACTGCACAGTTAAGTGTTCAGGTATATGTGCTAAATCCTGCAAATGCAACAATATACCCATATGAATTCCCAGATGGATCAAATATACTGTTTGCTGCAAACATCACAAATAATGGAAAAGAGGTAACAAATGGAACGTTCTATGCAACAATAGAATCGTTGCAGGGTATGTCAGCAAATGTTCCACTAATATACAATAGCACATACAATATTTGGCTTGGAACAATATCAGTTCCTGAAAATACACAGGGCATGGGTTATTTATACGTTCAGGGTGAAAGTTCAGGCATTCCAGGGTTTGGTTTCACACAGCTGTTCCTAGGTTATTACATATGGTATTTCATACCATCAGACGAACCGTATATGGTTAGCCTAGGCATGCCCGTTGAAGGAATGGTATCATGGATAAACGGTTCAGCTGTTCAATCAGGATCATTGAATTTCACTATTGAATCATATTCTATCTTAAACAATACTTATTACACAACTATGACTGTCACAAACATTTCAATATACGGTGGCTTTTTCCAGAGAAATGTTTACGGTAATATACCAACAGGCATATCCATCTTAATAGGCGATGGAAGCTATGGTTATCTGCCATTTTATAATGGTGTTGATCTCCAGGATTCATTGATTCTCGGTCCCGTGAACGTCGAACCTGGTGCTGTTGCACCCGGATCTGACATTTTCGTTGAAGGTGTTGCATTGCCACCAATCAATATACCATTAAGTTACAGTTATGTATCTATGGATGTTTTTGAAGGATCCAATATAACATTCACACTTGTTAATTCTGCGGGAAAAGCATTAAGTTCAGTAAGCGTTCCTTATGGAACGTGGATGGAATTGCCCGTGCCAATGAATATCCCATCGGGCCTTTATACAATAATGATCACATCATCCTATTATTCTTACTCATTTGATACTTGGGTCAATGGTACATTCTTTGGCCAGATTTACGTATCCCCGGGACAATCAACGCCATCAGTTTCAGTTTCACCGAACGTTGCATATGAGGGACAGAATGTTCTTATTACCGCAAGCATAACGCAAAATGGCAAGCCAGTGAAATTTGGTATGTACACTGTAACGATTTATCCAGAATCACTGAACTATTCCTATTATGTCCTTACAATCTATGAACAGATTCCATTGTACTTTGATACGGACATAGGTATGTGGGTAGGAATGGCAACAATGCCTTCAGAATCTTCATCAAACTCATTATCAGTTGTTCTTAACGGCCCGTACTACTGGCCAGGCATGTATTATGTATTCCCAGTAGGCATTTCAGCATCTGGTATTCCGACAACAACATCCCAGGTATCGGCTGCAACAATGGTTCTTAAAATGGGTCCTGAGCTAATCATTACATCACCTGCAAACAATAATGTGCCTTATACAACATCAAGCACATTAAACATTACAGGCGAGACAACAGCCACTTCAGTAATGATAAACAACATAAATATTCCTGTTGTTAACGGTACATTCTCTGTTCAGGAGAACCTTGTCCAGGGATTGAACGTTTTCACTATAGTTGCATCAGAATCAAACGGTTATTCAACATCTCAGACAGTTACGGTTCTTTATTTGCCACAGATTTCAACAATACAGGCCCAGCTTTCCCAGATAAACAATAAAATAAACAATATACAGGCTCAGATTTCATCAACAAATTCAAATGTTAGTGCACTAAAAGCATCAATATCATCAATTTCGAGCGAATTATCAAGCCTGAGCCAGGAAGTTAATATGCTCAACACGACCTATGGAATTAAGCTTACAAACCTGACAAATGAGATCAACGAGTTGAATTCAAAGCTTAATGCAACAAGTGTTCAGGTTTCGCAAGTAAGCAGTTCATCAACATCTGGTGTGAACTCAGCAACGTTGATTGGTGTTGTTGCAATGATTTTAGCTCTCATAGGAATAATCTTTGCTGCGGTAGCTTACTATAGAAAGCCAAAGACGCCTTCAACAATTCAGGAACAAAAGAAGGAAGGGCAGTAATGCCCTAAATTTTTTTTATTTTTTATGCAAATTTTGTATGTATATAATATTTTTATACCAAAAATTTAATATTTAATTCAGATAATTCTTAAATATTAAATTTGTTTAAGGGCCAAACATGATGCCTCAAGGTTTAGGCCATGAGGTTGTTTTAACAAGCGAACCTGCAATTGCAAGTGATACGTTTGGAAATACACAAATAGGTTTTATAAGTGCATTACCTGAAAACATAATGAGCGATAAATTATCAAAAATATTTTTTAATGTAAAAGCAGATGAAAATGGAATTGTTAAGCAAGCCCCATATGGTCTGGCAAAGGTAGAGGCAAAATTGAGGGAGATGAATTTAGATGTTATTATAGCCAGCCCATATGAACTTTACAAGGTAATAGGTGAAAGAACAAAAGTAGTTGGCATATATACAATGGATGGTCTTGGATATAGTTATGGCTCTGGCATTGTTTACTGGATGTTAAAGTTGGCAAATGTCCCATACACTGGATTACCATATATTGCAAGATCATTCCATAATGTGCTTGATTTTTTGAACAGATCCACTTTTAGGAAAAATTTCAAGATAGTGGTTGGTGGTCCAGCTACATGGCAGATCACGGACAGTAATTCACAAAAAGAGCTTGGCATAGACTATGTGTTCGAGGGGGAATTCGAAACCGATGGTCCAGCATTTTTCAAAAACTTACTCTCAGGAATCGAACTACCATCAAGGTTTATAGCAAGGCCTGCAAACTTAAGCGATATACCAATAATATTTACACCGAGCAATGGTGGAATGGTTGAGGTAACCAGGGGATGTGGCAGGGGTTGTGCATTTTGCAGCGTAAATCTTAGTGGAATGATCAAATCCTTTCCATTTGAAGGACACATTGATAAAGAGATAAAGGTAAACATAGAAAAGGGTAATTTAAAAAACATAGGCCTCCACAGTGAAGAATATTTCAGATATGCAGCAAATGGTATAGACCCAAGACCGGATAAGGTGATTGATCTAACAAAAAAGGTCTACAAGCTTGTTAAGAGTTATGGTGATGATCATACAATCTCTATAGACTTTTCCACTGCTGCTGTTGCTTTTCAGCATCCAGAGCTCGTAAGAGAAGTGGCTGAATATGTAAATGAGGGTGGAAGAAAAACGTTCATAGAGGTTGGTATAGAAACAGGTTCGCCCAGATTAATTGAAAAATACATGAAAGGTAAAGTTTTGCCATACAGACCAATTGAGTATCCTGATATTATTGAGAATGGCATAGGTATACTTAATGACAATAACTGGATTGTTGTTGGAACAATGATATTAAATTTTCCTGAAGAGAAAGAAGAAGATATAATTGCAAATTTACAGTTATTGGACAGGCTTAAGAAATATAATGTTTTGACATTCCCACTACCGTTGATACCAGTTGCAACATTCAGAAATAAAGGTTTTACAGTCCTTGATGAAATTCTAGATGATCCCCTTAAACATGAATTTATTAAAAAATCTGTATTAATGGCATTTGATAATATTCAGGAGCATGTGAACGTTCTTGCATCAGGTACGAAAAACCTTGCTGAGAGAATAGGCATAACAATCCTTGGCAATTTCTTCCTTAAAATGTTCAGTAACAGGATTTTAAATAATGAAAAAGAGTTACAAGCAGTTATAAGGTAATGATTTAGAAAATTATTTTAAATTCCTTGTATTATATTATATGATGATAGAAGAGCTCATTGGGGTATTAGGGTTAATTTTATCGCTCGTTCCATTGCTTGTTCTACCATTAAAGGTTAAAGCTGGAACGCTCAGTTATTTTCTTTTGTACATTTTTTTAGTTTTGTACTATTTATCATACCTACTTTATTATTTTACGTTAAATGAGTTATATATTCTTCTCCTTTACATTTTTGAAATGGCATTCTTTTTGAACATGTACAGGTCCTACATTGCAAAGGAGCTTTTCCTTGCATTTCCTTTCATTTATTACATAAATGATCTTGCATTGATATTTTCATTTTATTTTTCCACATTCAACCTTGCTGAATTATTAAAGAACAGGATGCATAACATGAACGTTTCCATAATGGCAATAATTTCGCTCATCTTCTTTGAAATTGGCATTCTTACCCAGCTGTTGCGCATTTTTTCCAGCCAGGATTATTTCTCAATAATTGCAAATGCAATATTTCTGATTGGAACACTGTTTTTCATAGTTCCGGCCCTCAGGGTAGTGAGGAAGGCATGAGGAAAAACAGGTCCGAAAGCAGGATAATATTCGAGCTCCTTGCAATCATAGAAAGGGAGGAATGCACGTCATCAATGATCATAAGGAGGGCAAATATACCATATTCGAAGTTTAAGGAGATTGAGGAAAACCTGCTTGAGAGAGAATTAATATTAAAAGAAACAAATGGTGACAAGACCTTTTATAAAATTACAGACCATGGCAGGGATCTTTTAAAAGGGTGGAGAAAGTTTAAAGAGCTCATGGAAATGTACGGTTTCGAACCATGAGGCTGAACTATGGAAAAGAGAATCTTTCATGCAACATCCATAATATTATCCAGGACCATATACGCTATTAACTGGTACAATGTATCGCCCCTTTTCATTCTCATAAGTTCATCCCTTGCTATTTCCCTAACCCAGCTTGGTCTCGTACCAGCATTCTTCCTTCTCGGTGCTGGCATATTCCAGATACCTGCCGGAATAATATCATCATACATTGGCCCGAAGAAGACAGCAATGCTAGGAATGTACCTATTATCCATTTTTACAATACTATCCGGCCTTGCATGGAATATTTACTCAATCCTTACCTTTAGGTTCATTGTTGGTGTTGGTGCAGCATTTTATTTTTCACCTGCAATTGGTATATTAAAGAATTTATTCACTCAAAAGCGTGTAGGTCTTGCTATGGGCTTTTACAATGCTGCATTTAATCTTGGAGCAGGAATAGCGGTACTTTTATGGGGCATAGTTGCACAGCAGTTCGGCTGGAGGGGGGCACTTATCATTTCAGGTGTTCTTGGCCTGGTAATAACTATTGAAAACCATTTAACACTTCCAGAACCGGCCCAGGAAAGAAGTGGAAAGATAAAAAATGTCCTTTTGAATAGAAATATCATATATCTTGGCATAGGTCTTGCTGGCTTTTGGGGTGCATATTTTGCAACAGCTCAATTCCTGTTTACATTCCTTGTAAAGGAAAAAGCAACGAGCATCGTACTTGCAGGTTCAATATCTTCATTGATACTTTTTTCAGGCGTTTTAGGTGGGCCCTTGGGTGGATACATTCACGATATAATTGGCAAAGGAAAAATGCTTCTTGCCGTTTTGGGCATAATTTCATCAGCAGTAATAGGTTTAATATTCATGGTCAATTCAATAACCATATTGTTTTTAGCCATAGTACTTGGCATAGTAGCAGTTGGCATATTTTCAATCCTATATGCCATGCCAGCAAGGTATCCTGAAATACCAGAGGAACTTATTCCACTTTCAATAGGCATGATCAATTCATTACAGATTTCATTAGGTTCACTTGCACCATTTCTTTTTGCATTCATATCTGACAAATATTCTTTCACGTTTGGCTGGATATTTCTAGCTATTTTTGTCCTAGTATTTTTGCCATTTCTTTTATTCATAAAATGAAAAAAATTCAAAAAATTTTAAATTTTTTAATACTAAACTTTTTATATCTGAATTATTTGCATATTGCTTATGCAGTATAAATGGACTGTACTTACTAATACTATGCTAGGCGCACTCATGGCTTCGATAAACATGAACATTGTAATGGTGACGCTACCAACAATATTCAGGGGTTTAAACATAAATCCTTTTGCAGCAGGAGAGTTCACATACCTGTTATGGATTTTAATGGGTTATTCCATAGTTCTTGCAACGATTCTTGTCACATTTGGCAGGATATCCGATATATTTGGAAGGGTAAGGATGTATACATGGGGATTCATTATTTTCACTATTGCATCCATATTACTATCCATAGTTCCTAGCGGTACAGGGAATACTGGCGCTCTGCTATTGATAATATTCAGAATGGTCCAAGCCGTAGGTGGTGGCTTTTTAATGGTGAATTCAACTGCTCTCATAACAGATGCATTTCCTGTAAATGAGCGCGGAAAGGCACTCGGTATAAACCAAATAGCGTTCATTGTTGGATCCCTGTTTGGTCTAATTCTAGGTGGTTTTCTTGCTGGCTATGATTGGCATCTAGTGTTCATAGTAAATATACCATTTGCAGTTGCAGGGACGCTCTGGTCCATATTCAAGCTCAAGGAAACTGCACAGAGGCAGAAGATTAGAATGGACTACTGGGGGAACACCACCCTGGCATTGTCTTTAATTCTCATCTCCCTAGGATTCACGTACACGCTTGAACCTTATGGAACATCACAGATGGGCTGGGAAAATCCCTGGGTAATAGCTGCATTTGTTCTAGGAATAATATTCCTCGTAATGTTCGTGATAATAGAAAAAAGGGTAAAGGATCCGCTATTCAATCTTTCACTGTTTAAGATAAGGCCCTTTGCTTACGGCAACTTAAGTTTACTCCTGTCAGGTCTTGGGAGAGGGGCTGTAATGTTCCTTGTAATCATATGGCTCCAGGGTATTTATCTTCCTCTTCATGGTTATTCCTATACTGAAACTCCTTTCTGGGCAGGCATTTACATGCTTCCAATGCTGCTCGGCATGGTCATTTTCGGACCCATAGGTGGTGCTTTAACGGACAAATATGGTGCTAGACCCTTCGCAACAGCAGGAATGATTATTACAGCTGTGGCTCTCTATTCATTAACATTGTTACCATATAATTTCAATCTTCTTGTGTTTGAAATAATCATGTTCATAATAGGAATTGGTGGTGGTCTATTTGCTTCACCAAATACAACAGCAATAATGAATGCAGTTGCATCCAAAGACAGGGCATCTGCGAACGGCATGAGAATGACAATAAACAACATTGCAGCAACAATAAGCATGGCAATATTCTTCTCCATTGCAATTACTATATTTTCCCAGAACCTTCCAAGTGCAATGTTTAAGGGTGCATTGACTGCTGGTGTTCCGGGGCCCATAGCATCTATGCTTTCGCAAATACCCGCATCAGGCCTTTTATTTGGTGCATTTCTTGGAGTAAATCCATTATCTGCACTGCCAACACAATTACTTTCCTCAATCCCTGCAAATGCTTTGAAAGCACTTGAATCCACATCCTTTTTGCCAAACATTATTGGACCATCATTTATGACTGGTCTCTCCTATTCCATATACATTGCTGTTGCACTTTCAGTAATTGCAGCAATATTATCTGCACTAATGGGAGAAAGGTATGTTCATGAAGAGCACTATGTCTCAAAAGGAATGGAAAATATAATTCCAGATCCTGAGGAGGCAAAAAATGGAAAGCCATGAATTGCTCGAGAAATTAATTCATTTAAAAAGGTCAATGGGAAATATTTACAGCAGGATAGGTATAAGCGGATCCATCGGCCGAACAGATCTTATTATACTTATGCTCATAGGTGAAAACAAAGAAATAAGTCCAGGCAGGCTCTCAGAAATAACTGGTTTTTCAAAATCTTTAATAACAATCTCTTTAACAAACCTAGAAAATGCTGGTTTGATTAAAAGGAAAAGGGGTACTGACAGGAGAAAAATAGAGATTGTAATGACAAAGAAGGGCATGGAAAAGTTCAACAGAATTAGGGAAAAAATTGATAAAAATTTTGAAAAATTAATTTCAAACCTGACAAATGAAGAAAAGGAAAGCCTGGTAAAGTGCGTTAACAATATTATTTCAATTGTTGAAAAATTGAAATAATTTTATTTTTTATTTTAAAAAATAATGAGAAAAATTTATAATTAATAATGTTCTATACATTATTTGGATGAGGCATATGAATAGAAAATTAATAAATACGATAGTGATTCTAGTGATTAGCATATTTTTGATATCTACATTTGCAGGGGCATTTGCAAGTGCTTCTCCAAGTTCAGAAAAGAAAATAGCCAATGAAATTAAGGGTCCAGAAATTCTTCCTGGAATAAAGAACAGTGAAAAATTACCCTTGGAAAAGAGGATTTACCAGTTATTGAAACAGGATAACGTTCCAATGAAGTATGCATTTCTGCCAAACCTTCAGAAGAGGTTCATTTATACAGGAGATCAGGTAACGCCACTATATTCGCAAGCACCTGCGCCTATGGGGCTTGGTGATTTTGGACTAAGAATGAACAGTACTGGTGCATTAGTTCCTTACACATATACAACCTCAAGCTTTAAGGGATCCATCCAGGTAAATAATCTAATGGATTTCTACATGCTTGACAGCGCACCATACAGTATTACGTTTCAGCTGAATACGGTATTGAACCATGTAACGCTATTTGGAAACTCGAGCTATGTGTTCTGGAATCAAAATGTAATATTTTACTCAGCAAGAACACAAGAACTCACTTTTCTGGATAATATATGGAACTTTTCAAGCTCAGCATTTTACATGAGCCCAAATTCCATTTATTCGGGTTATGGTACATTGGTTCCAGGTGTTTATTACTATGCAATAGGCCCTACAATAAAGGTCACATATCCTTTCTCAGTAGATCTTTACCTAAACTCCACAGTTATAAATGGTGATACAGCTGTATTTTTCAACTATACTGTTACATTTTCAAATGGTACATCAATATCGGGCTCATATGACAGGGTGCTATTCAATTCCACATACGGCATGCCAACCGGTTATGTTGCACCTCAACCATACTACCTTGTGAGCGGAAGTGAGATCACACCAAATGGATATCTTCTCAATGATGCAGAAATAATGATAGGCGGTCCAGGAGGTGGTAGCACAGCAATGATCTATGATATAAATGCAATGATGAATTTATATTATTTAAATAGCACAACAAAATCTTATCACAATGTTCCTGCCGCTTTTGATTTCGGAACTGATACAGGAGAAACATCCGAAGGTGTTGCAGTTTCCTGGACAGGCGAAACTGCTATGCTCAATGCAGGGCCATCGTTCCTTTATGGTATGTGGAATGTTTCAAAAACAAATAAAATGAGTTCATTCATTGGTAATGTGAATCCACCAAACACATTCATGTTCGTTTCACCCGGATCATTTTTCAACAGTGCATATTCTGCATGGGTACCACTATCACCAACTGGTGGATTCTCTTATGCATTGCCAGAGGGAAATTATAGTGCTTATTTATTATTAAGCAACTATAACCCAATTGTGATAAACAAAATGAGCAGTACATTAAATGTTAGATTATCAAGGAATATGAGTCTTGGTATCTATACCCCGCTTTATGCATTTGGGAATAATCAATTACAGTATATTTCTTACCAGGGCAACGGTTCAGCATCAAATCCATACATGATATTCAACAATGAATATTGTCCTATCAACCCAATATTTGCACAGTTTAATGATTATGCATTCCCACCATTTGCAGGAGTATTAATTGCAAATACTAACTTGCATATAAATCTTGAATCTATGCCAATGCTTGAAATGATTTATCCACAAAGCTTGAACGCTTTCCTTAGTTATTATAATTTGCCACAAACAAATTATCTTAACTACGAGTTTTACAACACATCACATTTATCATTGATTAATACCCAATTCATTTCTGGCTGGTTCCCCCCTGCAGCAGTTTCTTGGAACCCATTAGTTGCAAGCGTAATATTCTGGAACTCAACACATGATCTTGTTGCAAATAACCAGTTCTCAAGCATGGGATCATCTTTGTTATTTTATAATAATAATGCAACATATTCAAATAATGTTATCTGGGGCAATTACTTCTTTGAAAATTCCATAACACAATCATATTTTGCATCTTCATTGTATAATGGATTAATGCCATTCGGTCTAACACTCTATTCAGGTAACAATTTGATCTACAACAACTATTTTGATGTACAGTATCCTGCATATAATCCAGATTATAATGCTTATTGGGCTGTTCCAGCATTATATCTAAATATATGGAACATTTCTATGGAACCGTTAAATTATACGTATCATTTCAATGGTTTTTCACTTACTGGAAATATTCTCGGTGTGGGATACCAGGGAGGCAATTTCTGGTATAATCTGAATAATACAAGTTTCTTCAACGATCTCGGATTAATTGAGTCAGGCGGTGATTATCTACCATTGGACTTTATGCAGATTCAATTGATGTTCAACGAAACTGGCTTACCAACTGGCACTGCATGGTATGTTGAACTATTGAGCACTGTAAACTACCTTGTTGAGAATTTTTCATCAGTATCAAATAACGTAACATTCTATGTATTGCCAGGGACATATTATGCATTGGTAGGATCTGTATCTGGTTACATACAGAATGTATCATTTATTAAGCTTAGTGTTTTAGCGCCAACAACTGTGAACGTTGCCTATACAAAACTCTATAACGTGACATTCAATGAAGCAGGTCTGCCTCAGGGAACACCATGGTCAGTTTCATTAAATGGATATGTGGAAACATCAAACACCAATAGCATTACATTTAGTGTAACGCCAGGAAATTATACATACCAGGTTTTAGAAGTTCCAGGTTATAGATCAATCCCAACTAGCGGAACAATATCTGTAACAAATATGAGCGTTACACAGAACATCACTTTTACTCAAGTTCTTTATAATGTAACATTCACTGAGAAAGGACTATTGTCAGGTACCTGGGGAATATCAATAAACAATATTACGAAGAATGCTTCAGCAGGGGAAAACATAATATTCAATCTACCAAATGGAACATATGCATTCACTGTTTTGCAGGTTCCTGGGTATACAAGCAATATAATGTCCGGTTATATATACGTAAATAATGGATCAATTTCAGAACAGATAACATATTCACAAATAATGGTGAACGCAGAATTCACTGAGACAGGTCTGCCATTAGGAACACCATGGTCAGTTCAGGTAAATGGTCAAATGTTTACAACAACAGGAACTTTAATCACAGTTTCTCTACCATTTGGAACTTATTCATATAAGGTGATAACACCTGGATATATTGCAACGCCTGGATCAGGAATCTTTACGATTAATGGAACAGAAGTAAAAATAAATATTGCCTTTGTACCTGCTAAATATGCTGTAACATTCATTGAAACAGGCTTACCATCCGGCACATCATGGAAGATGAACTTTGATGGAACAAATTATATAATCAATACAAGTTCACTTTCATTCTCTCTTATGAATGGTACATATCCTTTTGTGATCTATGGCATTCCAGGTTACAACATCACACCCTCATCAGGCAGTATTGTGGTGAATGGAAATATAATAACGGAAGGGATAACATTTACACCTTTGAATTATACAATCACTTTTGTTGAAACAGGTTTACCGCCTGGATCCATATGGTCAGTTACATTAAATGGTCAAACAAAGAGTTCATCATCATCAACAATAGTGTTTGTTGAGCATTATGGCACATATTCTTACACAATAACATACCCGTCCGGGTATACATCATCAATAACATCAGGAAACATAACAGCTGGAATGGTTACTGTAAGCCCTGTAATCTCATTACCAACATACTACACGGGGATAACGCCGTTGGATATTACTTTAATAATCATTGTGGTAATCCTAGTGGTAGTAGCAATAGTTGAGGCCATATATTTCAGAAGGAAGAAGACAAAAGAGGGTGTTAAGCCCTGGACAGAACCAAAGGAAGAAAATAAAGAAGAAAAACAATAAATCATTTTTTTTATTTTTTTTATAACATAAAAACATATTTTATTGTAAGATATCCTGAAATTATAATTAATACAAGATATATGGGGAAGTTCCATCTTAGTACCTTTGAACCGTCCAGTGGTGGAATTGGCCAAAGGTTAAAAAATGAGAGCCATATATTTATCATTCCTATGAACTGTGCTATCTGGCTTCCTATTCCCGAAATAATATAGGCAAGTATTATGAAAAATATGCCAAGAACAAGATTGTATACCGGGCCACTTGCTGCTATTTTTCCGTTCGTGTTCCTGTCAACATAGCCATATATGTTTGTTGCTCCTGGTGCAGCGAATACTATACCGAAAAAACTTGTTATTAGTGCTATTACAAGACCTATATTCCAGCGTCTGAATTCTGCGTAGTAGTCATACCTGAAGGCAGTGAACTTATGCAGCATTTCATGACCAACAAAACCTGTAATCACTGCCAACAGAGAAACCAGAAAATAAATAAAGAATGAGAAGGGTGAGACCTTTAAACCAAAGAATGCAAGTGTAAAAGCAAAGCTCAGGATAATCGTAGCTATTATAATATCGTATATCTCTTCTTTTCTGAATCTTACCTTCATTATTTTAATCTCCCAGTAGCAGTTTTGCTGCTTTTATTGGAACAACGCATATCATTGCCATGTCCTCATTTGCATGTATCTTGTGGAATAGGTTTCCGGGAATGAATATGAATTTTCCTTCTTTCAATTCCTTTTTCTCATTCCCGAGCGTTACCTCTCCCTTGCCTTTAATTATAAAAATCTCATGTTCATAATCATGGGCGTGGGCAGGTGTCTCTTTTCCTTTTTCGATTGTTATATACCTCATTGAAAATGTAGGTGCACCGTCCCTGTGCGTTATGAGCCATCTTATTCTAGCTCCTCCATCCATTTCCATTTCTTCTATTTCTTCAAGATTTTTTACAAATCCCTTTAATGATTCGGCCATAAAAATGGTAAGTGTAACGTAGTTTTTAATTTTTTTCCATATTTCTGAAAAATACATAGTACAGAACTGGGTCAATAATTGAGACTAGTCCTGCTGAAAGAAACGCAAGTGCAAACATACCAACAGAGAATAGGAATCCTCCAATGGAACTTGCTATGCCATAGGGCAATCTCCTAAATATGCCCGTTATGCTCGAGCCCCTTGACCTTTCATCAGGTGAAAATGCATTCATTGAGAAATTTTGCCTTATGGGTAAAGCCATCTGGTAGAACATTGTTCTTAAAATATAAACAATAACTGCAGCACCAAGCGGTAGAAATGGTATGAAAACAAGGAGTACGGACCCGAGGAACCTGAAGGTAACAATGCTTTTAATAGTGCCAAGATAATTTTCAAAATATGATGCAAAGTTAACGCCAATTCCAGCCATAATATACGATACCGTAAAAATAATTGAAATCTGGTATGCTTTTAAGCCCATGTACTGGAACCAGAGTGAAATGAGCGGAAGGACTATTCCTAGGCCTAAACTACCGAACATTCCTGCCATTGAAATGAGCATTATATTTTTTCCAGATTTTACAGGCAATATCTTTTTCTCTATATTCACATGAAGATCTTGCATAAAAAATGTTATTAATGTAGAAATAACGGCGAGAATTAGACCAATGATGAAAAGAATATGATAGAAGCTTGCCACACTGCTTGAGATGATTGTTGAAAATATTCCGCCTGCGACGGATGAAAATGTGCCAAGGGAAGTCAAAGTTGAATACACTAATGTTCTCTCTTTACTGACCCTTTCTGCAACAAGGGCATTTATCAAAGGTGCTATGGGCCCACCTCCTGCACCACCACCTATGCCACTAAAAGAAATGCCAAATATGGAGCTAAGGAAAAGGAAAACAGGGTTTTTTGTTATTATTAAAATTATGAGCAAATAAATGGAAAGAGAAGACATGATAATTAGCATTTTTTTTCTTCCGTAAAGATCTCCAAAGAAACCTGAAATTATGACTAGAATGGAACTTGATATTGTCGCTGTAAGTGCATATAAACCCACCTCCACATACGAGAATCCCATATATTTGAGGTAAAGGGGCAAAATGAAGCTTAAATACCCAAAGTAAAAGTTTCTTATCACCCTTGTAGTTATAAGAATTTTAATATCCCTGTCCTTAAAAGCTTCCACAAATACCTTTAAACATATTTTAATATTAAATTTTTTAATCATAGTTTTTTTATTTTCAAAACTCTCCTTTTCAGCCATGATGGAAAAATGTCTATCCCTTTCAATTTTGATTTTATATCATCAATACCAAAAACCTTTGAGCATACTATAATGATATTTTCTTCAAGCATTGTTGGGCCAATCCTGAACGTTAAAAAATATTCTTCAGCATATTTTTTAAAATCTTTCATCTTCATTATGCCATAGGCATTTAGCGCATAATTTACAAGAAGAAAACCATCTTCTTTTAAAGAATTAAATGCAGCGAGGAAAAAGTTCTCTGAAATGAAATTTTCAGGTATTCTTCTGTCCTTGTAAGCATCAAGAATTATTATATCATATTTCTTGTTGTTTTTCAATAAAAATTCAAAACCATCACCTATGATTATATTCCTATTTTTAAAATCAATAATTTCAGATGCTTTTTCAACAGATTCCTGGCTTATTTCAACAATATCCATTGAAAAATTGCCATTGAAAATCTTATTTGATTCATAAAGAACTGTACCCCCGCCGAGGCCTATCATCAGTATTTCAGGATTCTTAAAAATTGCAATAAAAGGAAGAAAAACGTCCCAGTAACCTTTTGTATAAATTCTTTTTTTATTTATTATGGAATACACTGTTCCATCATATTCTAGCGTGTATTTCCACAAAAATTTTTTCCATTTCCATTGCTTTTCCATTTAAAAATAGATTTTAAATATAAAGAAAAAGTTTTTCATTTTTGATAATTTTATACAGAAAGATTTATTTGGTAATGTGAAATACAAAGGTGAAACGATGATTATTGTTGCATTAATCATTTTCATTCTTACATACGCGCTCATATCAATAAGGAGAATGCGTGGTGCCAGATTGACAAGACCAACATCCGCATTGCTCGGTGCCGCATTGATGATCATATTCGGTATTGTGTCAATAAATCAGGCACTGGAGTCCATAGACATTAGCATTCTCTTTTTACTTATCGGGATGATGATCATTGTTTCCGTTTTTGAAATTTCAGGATTTTTCAATTGGGTGGTAACAAAGCTTGTCTCATTCTCAAAAACATCAGGAACACTTTTAATAATCATTTCTGTAAGCACAGCATTCCTTTCCGCACTTTTTTTGAATGATGCAATTGTTCTTTTCTTTACACCCATCATTCTGAAAATTTCAAAGGAAACGAATATCAATCCAGAGCCATTTCTCCTGAGTGAAATATTTTCAGCAAACATTGGAAGTGTTGCAACGGAAATTGGGAATCCACAGAACGCATATATTGCCATAGAAAGCCATATACCATTTTTTTATTATTCATCCATGCTCTTACCCATTTCAATTGCATCATTAATAATATCCATATCAATAATTTATTTGTTTTACAAAAAGGAAATGAAAATAAAAATTATACCTGTTAAAAAGGAGCAGGAAATAAAACATCCTAATCTTCTTTATGCTGGCGTAATCACTATGCTAGCAATACTCGTTTCATTCTTCTTTGTCCAGGATATTGCATTTGTACCATTCATAGGTGCATCAATACTCCTTTTCATAACACCCCTGATTGCAAATGAAGATCCTAGAAAAATAATAAAGGAGGTTGATTGGGGCATAATTCTATTTTTCATAGGTCTTTTCATTGTTTTGGAGGGAGTCAACGTATCGGGTATACTTTCAGCTATGATGAATTTATTCGCCACATATGGCATGCCTCTTCATAACCCTGTCTGGTATGTTACATTTGTAACTGTCCTATCAAATCTCGTAAGCAATGTACCAGCTGTAATGCTTCTTTCTCCAGTGACACACATGGAAAGTTTTTGGCTTGCACTTGCAATGGCATCAACACTGGCCGGAAATGCAACAATTATAGGTGCTGCTGCAAACATTATTGTTCTTGAAATTTCATCAGCCTATGGAATAGAAATAAACTGGCTGCGCTTTTCCAGGGTCGGGTTTCCAGTTACGTTGATCACAATAACCCTAGGAACCCTGATCCTCTTTTTCCTCTAGATCGGGTAAATTCTTGCCAAACTGCCTTTTCATTAATCTAAGCATTTTTCTGTTTCCCTTCATATTTTTCATTGCCCTGACCATATTATTGAATTCTTTCAATAGCTGGCGCACATCCTCAGGTTTTGATCCTGAGCCCCTTGCAATCCTTTCAATCCTTGTACCCTTTATTATCTCAGGGTTTTCAAGTTCTTCATAAGTCATTGAATCAAGTATTACCCTGTACTTGTTCAATTTCTGCTCTGATTGTTCCATGAATGAATTATCAATCTTTTCCGAACCGGGTAATGTGAAGGATGGTATTGAATTGAATATCTTTTGGAGGATGCCGGGTCGAGCCATCTGCTCCCAGATATCATACATATCTTTCAGATTGAACTTCCCGGACATTAATTTCTCTGCTGTCTCCTCTGCCTTTTTCTCATCAATTTCCATTTCCTTTGCTGTCTCAAGCAATGTTTGAAGATCCCCAAGTCCCAGAATCCTCGAAATGAACCTCTTTGGATCGAATATCTCTAGATCCTCAAGATGCTCTCCAGTGCCTATGAATGCTATAGGAGCCCCAGTTGCTGCTACAGCGCTCAGAGCACCTCCACCCTTTGCAGTTCCATCAAGCTTTGTTAAAATAACTCCTGTAATGTTTACAGCATCCTTGAAAGCCTTTGCCTCGCGCCCAGCAAGTTGACCGATTGTTGCATCAAGAACGAGAAATACCTCATCAGGCTTGATAAGATCTTTCAGATCTTTAAGTTCCTGAATAAGATCCTGTTCTAGGTCATGTCTGCCCGATGTATCAAAAATAACAACCTCATCATTTTTCATTTCCTTAAGGAATTCTTTTACTATCCTCCTTGCATCCTTTTCTCCTTTTATTGAAAACACGGGTATGTTCAACTGTTTCCCTATTTGTTCGAGTTGTTCTGAAGCTGCTGGCCTATGAACATCACAGGCAACAAGATGAACGGGTAATCCTTTCCTCTGGAAAAATCTGCCTATTTTTCCTGCTGTTGTCGTTTTTCCATGACCATAAAGACCTACAAGCATAATCTTCTGAGGCCTTAACTTAATTTCCTTTTCCTTGCCAAGCAATGAAACGAGCTCTTCATAAATGATTTTGATAACATAATTCCTGGGGCTCATACCCTCTGGTGGCTTTTCATTCAAAGCCCTTTCCTGCACTTTTCTTGATATCTCTAAAGCAAGCTGTACATTCACATCGCTCTTAAGTAATGCCCTCTGAATGTCCCTGACTAGATCCTCAACAATGTCCTTATCTATATATGATGCTTTTGTAATCTTCCTTATCGTCTCTTTGAGTGATTGGCTCAGGTTATCAAGCATATTCCTTCACATGAAAAGGATTTATTAAATCTTTCCAAGGAACCTTAATGCATTTTTTTCAGAAATATTCTCAATTATTTTTTTGTCAATGTTTTTTGCTTTTAGCAATTTCACTGTTTTTGGAACAGAGAGTGCATCGCTCGGGCTTAGATTTGCCACATCACTGTTGAGCATTCCATTTTCAAATTCATTTATGTTATTAAGAACATCCATTGGTGTTAATCTTCCCTCTTTGACTGTCAGACCAGGATAATAATTTTTTTCTCTTATAAAAGAAATTACATCCATATTCGCATGATCAATGACCACAAGCTCCGGATTGAGTCCAATACTCTCTATAGCATTGCTTTCCTTTTTAACTATTTCTAACCTGTTCTTAAAGGGCGTATGGACAATAATGGGCTTGTCATGCTTTTTAGCAATTTTTATTATTTCAATGAATACATCTTCTTCGACCTGCCTGTCTGAATTAATACCTACCTCACCAAGTGCCACAACACTCTTATCTGAAAGGTATTCTTCAATTAATGAAAGTCCATTTTTCCAATCCTGAGGAATGTTAGCAGGATGTATGCCCACAGCAATGTAAAGATCTATGCCGTTTTCTTTTGCATTTTTTCTATAAACATTGAAGAGATTGGATATTTCATCCTTGTATGTCTGGTATGAACTTGCACCTGATCCCACTGTACAAGTAACTATCCTATCAATGCCTGCCATAGCCATATTTTCAAGATCCTGATAGCTCGCAAGCTGTATATGGGTATGTGAATCTATCATGTTTGAATATAAAAAGCTCATAGGTCATAAATTTTACCAATTTTTATTTTTGATAAAAATAAAATAAACAATTAATATCAAGAATGATATAAGAAAATTATGTTAAACGAGAACCAGAGAAAACTTATACTTTTAACGACATCCTTTGCTGCATTTCTAACACCTTTCACATCAAGCGTGATCACATTTGCTGTACCCAGGATAGGTGAAATTTTCAAGGCAAGTTTTTTCCTCGTTGTGTGGGTTCCACTTGCATATCTCATACCCCTTCCATCATTCATGATATTTTTTGGCAGAATATCAGATATTTATGGTAGGGTGAAAATGTTCCGATTAGGTTTCGTCATATTTCTAATAGCAATAATATTGATAATATTCTCTCCGAACATTTACTTGCTTATAATGTTTGTTTTTCTTGCTGGTATTGGCGGTGCATTGATAGGTACAAATTCTATCGCAATTGTGAGCCATACGTATCCTGCTAACAGGCGGGGGAGTGCTCTTGGAATTAATGCAATGTCAGTTTATCTTGGTTTGACATTTTCACCATTCCTTGGTGGTTTGCTTATCCAGTATTTTGACTGGCAATCCGTGTTCTATGTTACTATACCAATTGTCATTATTGCTCTTGCAATTTCTTTTTATACAATGAAGAACATTGAGATCATTGAGAAAAAGGAGGATCTCGATATACCTGGTGCTATTTTATTTTCAGGATCGCTTCTATCTATAGTGCTTTACCTCAGCTTTTCTGAAATATATGGTTGGTATTCAACAATTTACCTTTTGTTCCTTGGTATTTCATTGTTTATTTCTTTTATTTATGTTGAGACTAGGACCAAAGTGCCATTGATAGATATTTCCCTTTTCACAAGGAATAGGACATTTGCAGCATCAAATTTTACAGCATTTTTAAATTACATAAGCACTTTTTCCATAGTTTTCATATTTTCCATTTATCTGCAGGTCATTTTGAAGTACAGTCCATTTCAGTCCGGACTGATACTTGTTTCAGAGCCAGTGTTTATGGTTATTTTTTCACCAATAAGTGGCAGGCTTGCTGATAAGTACGGTTCAAGGGTAATGGCATCTATTGGCATGGCAGTTATAGGAATTTCCTTTCTTGTTCTTTCTTTTATAACAATAAAAAGTGTAATTGACATTATAATACCATTAAGTTTCATAGGCATAGGATTTGGCTTTTTCACTGCACCAAACACAAATTCTGTTATGGGTTCTGTGCCGAGGGAGAAGTATGGTATTGCTTCTGGCACGCTTGGTACAATGCGTTTTACAGGTCAGATTTTAAGCATATCCATTGCTAGCACAATATTATCTGGAGCCTTGCCCAGGACAATGCTTGTCTCCATTTTCTCAGGTTTTACGCAAATTGTATCCATAACATACGTTAATGAATTTTTATTAGGTTTTAAAATGGCAATGCTCTTTTCAGGAATAATGAGCCTTCTAGGCGCATACACTTCATTGTTGAAAAATAAAGGCACTTAAAGATTAGATTTATCTATTCATTTATTTTATATCATTTATGCGCATTGAGGCCCTAAAACTTTCAAAGAATTACGGTTCAAAGACATTTGCATTAAAGGATGTGGATTTTAAAATCGATCTTAAGGGAATGCTTGCAATAATAGGTAAAAATGGTGCTGGAAAAACGACGCTTGTTAGAATACTTTCAACACAGCTACTGCCAACATATGGAGAGGCTTATATAGATGGCATAGATGTAATAAAAGATGCACACAAGGTAAGGGAGATTATTGCAGCAGTACCACAGGAGGCGAGGGCGATTCCGTGGCTCACACCCATTCAAACGGTTCTTTCATATTTAATGTGGCGCGGTTTTTCTTACAGGGAAGCAAAAGAAAAAGGAATAGAAGCTTTACGCACCCTTGGTCTTGATGATGTTGAAAATGAAAAGAACAGGAAACTTTCAGGTGGCCAGAAAAGGAAGGTGCTTGTTGCAACCGTTCTTGCAAGTGAAGCACCTTTAATTTTTCTTGATGAACCTACGACTGGCCTGGATTATCTTTCAAGAAAAGAGTTGTGGGCACTCCTATCAAAAATGAAGAGGGACAGGCTTATCATATTGACCACACACTACCTCGAAGAGGCAGAAATTTTAGGTGATTTGATAGGAATACTTGACAAGGGAAAATTGCTTGAGCTAGGTGATATTAATTCGCTCAGGTCTAAAATGGAATTTCCATACAGCATGAAAATATATGATCCAAATTTTACATTTGATTTTGATGGAATAGTAAAAAGGGTGAACGATGGCTTTCAAGTTTTTACAAACGAAAAAAATGTTTATCAAATTATCTCAATGCTTCTTGAAAAGAAAATTAAATTTAATGTTCAGGAAGTCTCGCTCAGTAATATTTTTGAATTCTTGGTAGAAGGGGGTGAGCAGAATGAAGAGGTACTGGAACCAGGTAATAGCGTCAATACTGGTTAATTCCATATATGCAATGGTTAATTATCCTGTGGTTTTGATAAACACGCTCCTTGCACCATTATCTATTCTTGCAGTTGTTACATTTGCAAGCCATGGAACACTTTTGCCCGTTGCAGCCCTTGGTGCATTGATCATGAACATGGTCCAGAGTGGCACATCCATGCAAGGGGATCTATCACATCTGAAGAATGATATGAAGCTCCAGGACATGGTTGTAAGCTCGCCCACGTCCGCTGGAACTTATATACTTGGCATGGCCATATCAGAACTCGTATATTCAATACCAACGATAACTCTTTTATTAATTTTGAATTTCATTTTTGTAAAGATAACAGTTATTGGTTGGATCACAATCCTGTTTGATATGCTCTTGATATTCACATTTTCCATTTCCTTGGGCTTTTTCCTATCCACGTTGTCTTCGGACATAGTCCAATCCTGGGCTTTTTCAGGCATAATTTCACCTTTGCTAACAACGATTCCACCAGTCTATTATCCCATTACATATATTCCATACCCATGGCGATACCTTTCATATTTGTCCCCAACTACATATGCTGCAGAAATTGCGCAGAATACAGCCGGATACGTTCATCTTAGTACACTAGATTTTGCATTAACATGGATCATATTAGTCGCTTTTACAGTTTTTATATTTATGATCGCACTTAAAAAGTCTAGATGGAGGGAAGTTTAGAGGAATAGCTTTGGCACGGTCTTATCCACATCAATGACCAGGATCTTTGCATCATTACCTTCCCTAAGCCATTCAAGTTCCTTTAGATCCTTGCCAGCCACCATAGAATCAATGCCAAAACTATTAGCAATTTTTTCAATGTCCAATTCGAACGAAAGGAATGGTGCATTTTCCATATCTGGGTAATAGCTCTTGGCAAAACTTTTCAAAATGTTATATGCATTGTTTCTTAAAACGATGGCCTTTAAAGGTATCCTGAACTTTTTCACTGTCCATAGCGTTTGTACGGTGTACATGAATGATCCATCACCAATGATGAGCAGAATTTTATCATTTACCATCCCTATCCCAGAGGCAGCGGGGAGACCCCAGCCAAGCTGACCGCTTTTTGCTGTGAAATATTTACCAGGACCGTAACCGAATATGTTTCTCACAGTATACGATGCTGAAATTGCTTCATCAACAACTGTATATTCTGAAAATTGTTTCTTTGCCTGACTGATTACATAATTAAAGCCCATTGATGAGCGCTCGTTAGCAATTTTTGTTGCAAATGTAAGGTCCTTCGGCCTTGAATAATCACACTTCTTTTCTATGATTTTAACAATTTCCCTGAGGAATAATTTTGGATTCATCTGGTAGAATTCACCCAGCTTTGGGGCGATGTTCAAACCAACAAAAATAAGATCCTTTCCAGGCAGCACGGGTGATGGTAAATATGGATATAATGTTATATCACCACCTATGAAAATAATGAGATCATTGTTTATGAGCGTTAGATTTATTAGTGTTGATCCAGGAAGAAGATCACCAGCAAACCTTTTATTGGATGTATTGAAAACAGCCCTGCTGGATAATGGTTCGCCATAGACAGGGCATCCAAGCTTATCTGCAAATTCCTCAGCCTCCTTAAATGCATTAAACATATCAATTTCATAGCCAAATACTATAGCCGGGTTCTTTGCAGACTTTATTTTGTCTGCTATGTGTTTTATTGATTCATTATTTATTAAATCGTTTGAGAATGCATAATCATTAATTTTCTGATAATTACCTTCTCCATCCATTATGTTCATGGGCATTGATATGAAAACTGGACCCATGGGCGGTGTCTGGGCAATGATCTTTGCCCTCTTTAAAGCAATTGAAATGTCATCTGTTGTCCTGAGCTCATACTTATATTTAACAGCATCTGCAATCACTGTTTCAAGATTGTAATAAAGCAAAGGCTCAAGTACCATATGTCGCATATCCTGTTGCCCTGCCGTAATTATAATAGGCGTATGATTCATTTTTGCTGTGTAAATGAATGCCATTGAATTTGCAAGACCAGGAAGTGTATGTAGATTCACAGCCTTAGGTTTACCAGTGTACTGTGCTAAACCATCGGCCATACCAACAGAAATGGAATCATGAAGAGTAAGAACATAATTTTTAATGTTCCTTAAACTGGGTAGTTCCGTGGTCCCAGGATTGCCGAATATTGGATACAGGTCAAGATCCTCAAGAACATTGGCAAAAATCTGAGCCCCTTTCAATTCAGATCACCCTGTAAAGTGGTTCTAGGCCCTGAACATACCTCAGAACGTTGGATATTGTTTCTGTAAGGAATCTCTGCTGGCTCTCTATCGTAACTCCAGCAATGTGAGGTGAAAATATGGCATCATCCATCTTGAATATTTCAGAATTAAAGTCAGGGGGTTCCTTTTCATAAACATCTATGCCTACTTTTATATTTTTCCTTTTCATTGCGTTAATAAGTGCATTCTCATCAACTATTTCCCCTCTTGCTGTGTTTATGAATATTGCGCCATCCTTCATCATTGAAAATTCCTTTTCACCGAACATCTTCCTTGTTTTTTCTGTTAACGGTAAATGTATAGATATTATGTCAGAGCTCTTAAGAAGATCATAAAAATCCATATACGTTAGACCATATTTTTCCTCCTCATCAGGAGGAAGCCTCCTTATGTCATAATAAACAATACCAACATTAAATGACATTAGTCTCTTTGCAAGTTGTATGCCTATCATTCCCATACCAACAATGCCAAAGATCTTTCCCTCAAGATCCCTGGAACCGGTGAGCATGGGCCATCTATGATGCACCTTCAGTTCTTCATTCAAATTTATCATATCTTTCAAGAATACAAGGGTCATAGCAATTACATGTTCTGCAACACTTTGTTTGTTAGCTATAGGTATATTCGAAAGCATAATACCCTTTTTTTTCAGGTAATCCACATCAACACTGTCATAACCCGTGCTCGCTACCTGAACAAATTTCAAATTTGGAATTCTGTCTATTAAATTTTTGTCCACGGTTGTAAATGTTGTTACAATAAGAACTTCTGCATCAGATTTTGGGAAATCTGTAGTATTTTTTATCTCTATTTCAGGCATGATCTGCGCAACTGTTCTCTTTACCTCTTCCTGCGGTATAAAATCAGGCAAAATAGCAAGAACTTTCATAATAAAACTAAGCAATTGGTAATATTTAAGAATTTTCATTTACTTTTAAATTTTTTTAAAAAAGTGCGGGTGCCGGGATTTGAACCCGAGGCTGAGCCGTGGCAGGGCTCTATGTTACCAAACTACACCACACCCGCTTAGAACTTGAAATGAACAGGGGTTTAAAAAATTTTACATTGAAAAGGATTAAATTCTAAATCATATTATTATGTATAAAATGGAACTTGGTGATAAAATAGCAAACACAGTGAGCAAGATCTACGAGAAAAGATTAATGGATATTGTTAGCTCAGGGAAAATACCGAATCACGTTGCAATAATCATGGATGGAAATAGAAGATATGCTCAGGATCTTGGTCTTGATCCTGTTCAGGGTCATGTGTTGGGTAGGGAAAAGTTATATGAATTTCTGAACTGGTGCATAGAACTGAAGATTAAGATTGTTACAGTTTATGCATTCTCAACAGAAAATTTCAGCAGATCTTCCAGGGAAGTGCAAGCACTGATGAATCTTTTTGAAAAATCAATTGAAAAGGAGCTCTCTGAAGGAAGAATACATAAAAACAGGGTAAGGGTAAGGATAATTGGAAGGAAGGATCTGTTATCTGAAAGCCTCAGAAGAAAGGTGGAAGAGATAGAGAATGTCACCAAGGATTATGATAATTATTTTTTGAACCTGGCAATAGCATATGGTGGTAGAGAAGAAATTTTAAAGGCCATTAGAGAGATTGCAAATGAAGCAAAAGAAGGGAAGTTGAATCCTGATTTTATAGATGAGGCAATTGTAAGAAAGCATCTTTACACATCTGATTTGCCTGATCCGGATCTGATACTTAGAACATCAGGAGAGGAAAGAATATCAAATTTCCTGCTATGGCAGATAGCATATTCAGAACTATACTTTGCAGACGTTTACTGGCCTTCATTAACAAAGATAGATTTTTTAAGGGCCATACTATCCTATCAGAGGAGATCCAGGCGCTTTGGAACATAATTTAAATAACTCCATTGCTATATTCAAATGATGAACAATACCAGATATTTTGGCGTTTACGAGCATAAGGGGAATATTTATACCAAAAGTATTGTATCGGGTTCAGAATTCGGTGAAAAAATATTAAAGGAAAACAATGTGGAATACAGGCAATGGGATCCTTATAGGAGCAAGCTTTCCGCAGCAATTAAAAAAAATTTAAAGAATTATCCATTTAGGATTGATTCAAAAGTGCTTTACCTTGGAGCGTCGTTCGGGAATACTGTATCATTCATATCTGACATATGCTCAAATGGTAAAATATTTTCAGTTGAATTTGCGATAAAACCATTTGCATCTTTACTTCACCTTTCAGAAAGGAGGAAAAACATATTTCCTATAATGGAGGATGCATCAAATCCGGACAATTATGCATTATTCGTTGAAGATCCTGAAATAATATATCAGGACATTGCTCAGAGGGATCAGACAACAATATTTTTAAACAACTTAGACAGGTTCAAAAGCGCAAAATACGGTCTTCTATTTCTCAAGACAAGGGCTATAGATGCCGTTTCTGACCCTGAAAATGTTATGAGAAACGAAATAAAAAATATTAATAATGTTCTTGAGATATTATCAATCAGTCCATTTGAAAAGGACCATTATCTAATAGTGGTGAAAAGATGAAAAACAGAAGGATAATAATCACTGGTGGTGCGGGATTCATTGGATCACACATGGTTGAACATCTGTATAAGGAAAATGATGTGGTTGTTTTTGATAACCTATCATCAGGCAGGTTAGAATTCATTTCTAATTACGGTGTAAAATTCATACATGGTGATGTTACAAAAATTGTTGAATTGAGGAAAAATTTTAAGGATATTGATACGGTTATACATTTTGCAGCAAACCCTGACGTGAGGAAGGGAGAGAAAGATTCATATGTTGATTTTGAACAGAATGTGCTGGGAACATACAATGTTTTAGAGGCAATGAGGCTTAATGATGTACCAGAAATAATTTTTTCCTCTTCTTCAACTGTTTATGGAGATGCGCCTGTTCCAACAAGGGAGGATTTTGGGCCCCTGGAACCAATATCATTTTATGGAGCATCAAAGCTCGCTGCAGAAGCATACATTTCAGCATTCTCCCATATGCATGGCATAAAAGGTATCTCATTCAGGTTTGCAAACGTTATTGGCCCAAGGGGTACACATGGTGTAATTTATGATTTCATAAATAAGCTGAAAAAAAACAGCAAAGAACTTGAAATACTTGGTGATGGAACACAATCAAAATCATACCTTTACATAGAAGATTGCATAAATGGAATGTTATTCTTGAATGAAAGATCAACAAAAAGGTATGATGAATTTAATCTGGGTACGGAACAGGTAACGAATGTAATGGAAATTGCAAGAATTGTTTCTGAAGCAATGAATTTAAGGAATGTGAGATTCAAAACAACAGGTGGCATAAACGGAAGGGGCTGGAAGGGTGATGTTAAGACCATGCTACTTTCAATTGATAAGGCAAAGTCATATGGATGGATGCCAAATTATACATCAAATGATGCTGTAAAGAAAACCACAGCCCATTTAGTGGAGGAACTGGCATGGAAATAAAAAAGATACCTACTGCAGTTGCAGCATTCGATAGCATTATAAAGGGCGGTGTGCCTGAGGGATCTGTTGTTCTCCTTCATGGCGAGCCAGGTGCTGGGAACATGGAATTTTCAATTACTTCAGCTGCAAAACTTTCAATAGCGAGGAAATTTCCAGAAAGGAGAAAAACAATGCTTGGGGGGTATTTAGAAGATATATACATACCATCAAAAACATGTTATGTAAGTTTGACAAAGAGTGAAGCAGAGGTGAAGAGGATTGTAGATCTTTCACTTGAAAATGACCTGTCCCAGGCATTCTTTGAAAATTTTATAATTAGAGATCTTTCATCCTTATACTTTAAGAAGAGTTCCATACCAAGATCATGGTCCAGCGGTGGATCACTTTTTGATCAACCTGAGGGAAAGGACATACTCGAAGAAATTGTAAAATTCCTTAACGATAACGGTAATGATAGTGTTGTAATAATTGATTCTCTCACGGACCTTATTACATCTTCACAAGTAAGTGAATCGATGCTCATAGATGTTATAAAGGGTCTTGTTAAGGTATCAAAAAAATGGAGAAGTATCATTTATCTACTCCTTACAGAGGGCATAGCTGAAAAAAGAATTGAACAGATTATTTCCGATATTGTTGACGGTATACTTGATTTTAAATGGTTTGCGTCGGAGAAATATTCACAGAGATACAGGTATCTTTATGTTCCAAAGTTTATTGGCGTGCTCCCCCATATTGAGGAGGAGAGGGTAATAAGGTTTAAAACACAGGTAGATTATACAAACGGTTTTATTGTCACGTATACTGAAAAAATAAGGTGATGTAAATGGAAAGAATAAATAGTGGAATAGTAGGTCTGGACGATTTAATAAATGGAGGAATACCCAAGGGCCATACAGTTGCTGTGATTGGTCCATTCGGTGCGGGTAAAACAACATTTGGTATGCAGTTTCTTAATCAGGGTCTGGTAAACAATGAAAAATGCGTATTCATAAGCCTTGAGGAGGAAAGGGATTCAATAGTGTCCTCTGCTGAAAATTTTTCGTGGAAATTTTCAGATTTTGAAAAAAAAGGAAATCTGAAAATAATAAAGCTTGACCCGGAGGATGCAAAATCTACGCTAACAAGGATAGAAGGAGATATATCCAACGAAATACGCGGCTTTGGTGCTCAAAGGGTTGTCTTTGATTCAGCAACACTCCTTACAATGATGTTTAATGAAGAACATGAAAAAAGACATGTGCTTTTTTCCTTATCAAATGCAGTTAAAAATGCAGGTGCTACATCAGTTTTTACAGGAGAGGTGAATGCAAACAATCACTTTGTGTCCAGGGATGGTCTTCTCGAATATGTTGTTGATGGTGTTATTTCCCTTGACATCATTCCAATAAAAGAAAGGTATGAATTCAGGCTAGTTTTACAAATATTAAAAATGAGAAGAACAGGGCATTCTAGATCTGTGCACCCTTTCTACATAAATGAAAAAGGGATAGAGGTTCTGTCATCGTTCGATTTACTCTGAGAATGATTCACCCTTCTCAAAATTTTTTTGCACGTAATCTATGATTATGCTTCTATCTTTCTTAAGATGTGATTCGTACCATTTTGTTATCAGATTGAACAGTATGTCATGGATATCATCAAGGTTTGCTGAAGAAACAGGTTTATCATAAAGCACATATTGCGTATATACCCTCTTCCAGCCTGAATACTTGTAATATTTTTCACCTTCACAGAATTCAAATATCATCTTTACCCTTTCACCCTCCCCAGGGTTGTAATACATGATCTTCAGGGAATCGCCTGTCCTTCCCTGCTCCCTGGTTGTATCCGTGAAGGTAATAAGGTCCACAGCACCGAAATTAAAATCATCCTTCAATTTCCACACATTAGGAAAATCCGTAAAACTTGCCCATTGTGTATATGGTGGTTCTAAATTAAAATGAATATTTATGTCTCCAAATTTTAAATAAACCCTCCAAAGGTCCTGGATGAGTGTAGCATTTATGTCCTTTTTCTTTCCGGATTCAACATTTATTGTCTTTAAAATTTCCTCTGTTTTTTTATTCAGTTCACTCTCCAATTTTTTAAACCAATCCTCATTTTCCTTGTTTTCATTTGTTTTAGCGGTCATAAATGATCCCTGTATATGTAAAGATAATATATTTATATAAATGTTATGCTTTTTTTCCTAATTTCACCTTAATGTTCTATAATATAAAATTGAATTATTAGCGAAAAATGGGTTTTGATATGTTAGTTACTAAAAAACTTCATTGTAGAAAAGATGTATATACAATATCCTAGAGCTATGCTGCGGTAAAAGCAATTTAAATATTAGAAAAAATGTTTTTTTAAAAATGTATATATAATTTATTTCTTTACCTATATTAGGTGAAACAAATGAAAAATGTAATCATAATGGGAGCGGCTGGTAGAGATTTCCATAACTTTAATGTTTACTATAGGGACAACCCGGATTACAGGGTAGTTGCATTCACAGCAACACAGATACCGAATATTGAAAATAGAAAGTACCCTAAAGAGCTTGCTGGCAAACTTTATCCAGATGGTATACCAATCTATCCTGAAGAGGAATTGCCTGAATTGATAAAAAAGCTGAAGGCAGATGAAGTAGTATTTTCGTACAGTGATGTGAGTCATGAATATGTAATGCACAAGGCAAGCATTGCAATTGCAAATGGTGCAGATTTTAGGCTTTTAGGCGCAAATTCAACAATGCTGAAGAGCAAAAAACCTGTTATTTCTATATGTGCAGTTAGAACAGGCTCAGGAAAAAGCCAGACAACAAGGAAAGTTTCAGAATTATTGAAAAAAATGGGTAAAAAGGTGGTTGTGATTCGTCATCCTATGCCCTATGGAAACCTTGTCAAACAGAAAGTTCAGAGGTTTGAAACATTTGAGGATCTTGATAAACATGAATGCACAATAGAAGAAAGAGAAGAATACGAACCCCATATCAGAAACGGTACTGTTGTGTATGCTGGTGTTGATTATGAATCGATACTCAGGGAGGCCGAAAAGGAGGCTGACATTATTTTATGGGACGGTGGGAATAATGACATACCTTTTTACAGGCCAGATCTGCATATAGTTGTAGCAGATCCGCACAGGGCTGGCCATGAAATGAAATATCATCCCGGTGAGGCAAACTTCAGGATGGCAAATGTGATAATAATCAATAAGGAGGAAACAGCACCTAAGGATGGCATAGACCTGATAAGGGAGCACATTGCTGAGGTAAATCCAAATGCAATAGTTATTGACGCAGCCTCACCATTCTTTATTGACAATCCCGAACTGATACGCGGTAAAAAGGTGCTTGCAATAGAGGATGGACCAACACTCACGCATGGGGAAATGAGCTATGGTGCTGCCGTTCTTGCATCAAAAAAATTTGGCGCTGCAGAGCTTGTTGATGCAAAGCCGTATGCTGTAGGTACACTGATTGAAACATTTAACAAGTATAAACAGATTCATAATTATCTTCCGGCGATGGGTTACGGTGAACAGCAGGTAAAGGACCTTGAGAAAACAATCAACAGTACGCCAGCAGATATTGTTGTTTCAGCAACACCAATAGATTTGACTAGAGTGATGAAGATTAAAAAACCTATTGTCAGGGTAAGATATGATCTAGATGAAATAGGCAAGCCAGATCTAGAGGATGTTCTAAAGAACTTCATATCCAAACTTTAATTTTTTTATAATGCACTTTTTAACATCGGGCGAAGCTGCCATAGCGTCTTCGATCGTAACTATTTATTATGGCATAGTTTATGAGAGAAAGATTTCTTCCACAAGCATTCTTTTCAATGCTATGAGTTTTTTTGTTTTGCTTGCATCTCTTGACTTACCTATTCCAGTTTTTTTAATACTCCTTGCATATACATCTTCAGGTTTCATTATTGTTAAATTAAAATTGAAAAAAATTTTTACCTTTTTTAGTACAAAAATATTTGGTTCTTTGATGCTTGTTCTTATCTTAGGTTCAAAGGGTTACTTTTTTGGTATTTATAGTGTTGAAAGTGTTTTAATTTCATGGTTGGTTGTATCTATTCTTGTTTACATAATCTATTTCGTTGTGAAAAGATGAAGAAAAATCCTATCCAGGAAATTGTGAACCGAATAATATGGAATCATGAAAATGCTAGAATAATATACATAGACAGAAAAAATGGCATTGAATATAAGGAAATACCTATCCCAGAAATAATGAAGGCGGGTACCGAATTCATTTTTTTAAAGGATGGAACCATGATACCATATCACAGGATACAATACATTGAGGTTTCAGGAAAAATAGTTTTCAAGAAATAATAATGATAAATTATATTTTTTAGAGGTAGTATTATGAGTTTGAGGGATCAATAAAACTCATAAGATTTAGCTTAGAAGTATCTGAAGTATGAAAATTACAAAGATCTTAAATTTTTGTATTATAAATATATTGAATAGTAAGAATTATGATACATAAATGCTAAATATCATTAACATTATCTTTGTAATTATGAATGAAAAAGAAATGAATACGGAATGGATAATTACAAATGCAAATGGTAGTTATTCATCCTCCACTGTTAGTTTTGCAAATGTAAGGACATACCATGGTATTCTTGTTAAAAATATTTCAGAAGATTATGTTAGAATGGTATTATTATCAAAGATCTTTGAAGACATCTATTTAGATAATCAAGAAATACACCTTGATACAAATTATTATCCTGACGTTATTTATCCTAAAGGTTATAGGTACATTACAAAATTTAATGTTTTTCCAATACCAACTTTCGAATATGTCATAAATGGTACAAAAATAAAAAAATCTATCGTGATTGATCCTGATCTTGATAATGTGTTTATCAATTATGATATAAATGGAAAAATACCTGAAAAGATAAAATTTACACCATTGCTTTCATTCAGATCAAACCATTCAACGATAAAAAAAGGTTTGAAATCCTATAAATTGGATATTTCGGATATAATTAAAATAGAATCAGATGGTATTGAATTAAAAATTCTGGTACCTGGAAAATTTTTTGAGAATGAGGACTGGTACTATAATTTTCAATATCCTGTTGATAAGGAGAGAGGATTGAATCATGAAGAGGATCTTTTCACACCCGGTTATTTTTTAATAGAAAAACCATTAAAAAAATTTACACTTGAAATTTCAGCAATGGAAATAACTAAAAAATCTTTTAATGATGTGAAAGAAAGATATATTAAAAGACTGAAAAGCGTGAATGGAAGATTGAAGAACATGGAATTTGCATCAAACCTAGTGATCGCTCGCGATAATATAATTGCAGGATATTACTGGTTTGGGGCATGGGCCAGAGATGCTTTAATATCTATCCCTGGTCTTCTGCTCACAGAAGGGAGATATGATGAGGCCCTAAATATTTTAATAAAATATGCAAAAACAATGAGAAATGGTATAATTCCTAGAGAATATAATAAAATGGATGATTATATTACAGCTGATACATCTTTATGGTTTATTTACGCTGTTTATAAATATTACACTTACACTAAAAATAAAAATGATCTTTCAAAGCTTTATACATACGTAAAAAATATAGTCAATGCATACATAAGTGGCAATGAAAAGTTTGAATTGGATCACAATTTTGTAAGGGTAAAGGATGCACCATTAACTTGGATGGATGCAAATTATGGAGGTAATGCATTTACGCCAAGAATTGGTCTTCCTGTGGAGGTAAATGCATTATGGTACAATGCCCTATCCACATTGGAATTTTTTGATCAGGAACTGAACATAAAAACAGAACCAGGCGTTGTTGAAATTAAATCCTCTATAAAATCAAATTTTCAGAATAAATTTATATCAGATGGTAAAGTGTTAGATGTGTCAGAACCGGATGATGATTCAACAAGACCTAATTTTATTTTTGCATTTTCACTTCCATTCCCTATAATGAATAATTTTAATGAATATAAAAAATTGGTTGATTCAGAACTTCTTACTCCATTTGGGTTAAGAACATTATCCCCAAAAGATCCAAAATTCAAACCAAAATATGAGGGTGATTGGTATTCGAGGGATTCTGCCTATCATAATGGGACAGTATGGCCCTGGCTCGTAGGTCCTTATATTACAGCATCAATAAGATCAGGTGAAAGCGCTAAAAAGTTATTCAAGTTTTTTAGGCCATTGTACAACCTTATCTATATTCCTGAAATATTTGATGGAATTGATCCTAAAGAGCCTAGGGGATGTATTATTCAGGCATGGAGTTACGCAGAGCTTCTAAGATCCTATTACGAAGATATTTTACCAAAGATGATAGAATGAAAAAGATTGCTGTTTTAGGCTGGGAATTACCACCATATTTTTCAGGAGGTTTAGGCATACATACAATGAATCTTTACACAAAGCTTTCAAGATTACTTGACATTACCGTATACATACCAGATATAATAAGGCCGGCAGGACATTATCCATTCAATATTTCAAGGGTGAACATTTCAAAAATTCAATCACCCTATGATAACAATACAGAATTTTTTGATTTAGTTAGAAATTATAACGATATACTTATAGAAAATTTCAATTCTGATGGAATAAAATTGATACATGCGCATGACTGGATTACATTCAGGGCTGGTGTTAAACTTAAAAAAATTTTTGGTATTCCATTAATTGTTACTGTACACAGTACTGAATTTGACAGATCTGGGAATTTTAATCCACAGCAAAGAATTATTGAAATTGAAAAATACGGGGTTGAAAACGCTGACAGGATTATTACTGTATCAAATTATACGAAAGAAATAATAGTAAAAAATTACAACATTCCTAGGGAAAAAATTAAAACGATTTACAATGGTGTTGAAAGCGAATCTTACTACATCACAAGAAAAAATTATTCGCTACAAAACAAGATACTTTATTTTGGTAGACTCACTTCACAGAAGGGGCCGAAATTCTTTATTGAAGCTGCGTTAAAGGTGTTGGATAAAAACAGGAATGTACAATTCATTGTTGCAGGTGAAGGAGAAGAATTGGAAAACATGAAGAGCATGGCGGGTAATTACAATGGTAAAAACATAATCTTCCTAGGTTTTGTTAAATTTCATGTTGCTAAACACCTTTACTCTGAAAGTGACATATTCATTTTGCCTGCAGTATCTGAACCGTTTGGAATGACAGTCCTGGAAGCAATGGTATCTGGAACACCTGTATTAATAAGCAAAACAACAGGAGTGGGTGAAGCGCTTAAGAATGCTTTAAAGTTTGATTATTGGGATTCTGATTTGTTATCAGAATACATTATTTCTTTCCTGAAATATGAAAATTTAAGGAAGGTAATGGGCATGCTAGGTCAAATGGAGGCATTGAAATTTACGTGGGAAAAGGCTGCATTAAAGACACTTGAAATTTATGGTGATTTTTTATGAAAAGTATTGTTTTTTATTTTCAGATGCATCAGCCAAAAAGGATCAGGGAGTACAGGAGAAGTGAGATTGGGCATAACCATGAATATTTTTGGAATGAAAAGAACAAAGAAATACTTGAAAGGGTCATAAGCAAATGCTATATCCCAACTACAAAATTACTTATTGAAAATGGAATAAATGCATCAATATCTATATCTGGAATCCTTCTTGAACAACTCTTGAATTTAAATTCTGATGTGATAGATATATTAAAGGAATATTTCAGATCAGGTCTAGGTGAATTAATGGGTGAAACATATTATCACAGCCTGTCATCCATCTGGAATTTGGACGAATTTAAAAATCAGGTCCTTGAACATAATGAATATGTTTCAAGAATTTTTGGAATAAAACCTGTTACGTTCAGGAATACAGAACTAATATATAACGATGAAATTTCAAAGGCAGTAAAAGAACTCGGATATGATACAATAATAACGGAAGGAACGGATGAAATTATTTCAAAATATTCACCAAACTATAAATACAGCAGTATTTCAGGCATGAACCTATTGCTCAGGAATTACAGGTTAAGCGATGACATATCCTTCAGGTTCTCAAATAGGGCCTGGAATGAATATCCATTGTTTGCCGATAAATATGCCAGATGGCTTCAATCCACACCAGGCGAACTGATAAACCTATTTATGGATTATGAAACTTTTGGAGAGCACAATTGGAAGGAAACAGGCATATTTGAATTCATTAAGGCCTTGCCTAAGGAGATTCAATTAAGAAATATGCAACTGAGCACGATAAAAAATGCTGTTAAGGAAAATGAATCCAGAGGTGCAATTTCCGTACCAAATACCATTTCCTGGGCTGATACAGAAAGGGATTTATCTGCATGGCTCGGGAACGAGCTTCAGCAAGATGCTTTTGAAATTATGAAATCTGCAAAAAATAACAAAAACGTTAAATTATGGAGAATGCTCCAGACATCAGATCATTTTTATTATATGTCAACAAAGCACTTTTCAGATCAGGAAGTTCATGAATATTTTAATCCATACCATTCACCATATCTCGCATTCATTTATTATAGTAACATTTTTGAGGATTTTTTAAAAACATTTAGTTAGGTAGAACCATTTCTGTGCTTTTTCAAAAGATTATCATAAAGTATCAGGGTAATGATCATTTCTGCATGGCTCCATATCAATGGTGAAACTGATAATGGTGAACCGTCATATGGGTTTAATTGTTCGGAAAGTATCCCGGAGTGCTGTGCATGTCTATAAACCCAGTCAATAAGTTCATGTGCTTTATTTATATCACCTATCATAATATAATACTGTGCAGCCCAAAGCGTTGTTATGTTCCAGGGATTTCCCACAATATTGTAATCCTGCTTTATTCTTTGATAATTGTCATTCTCATATCTAGCAAGACCACCTATCGTCTTCACCCATAATTTTTCCATTATGTGTTTCATGGTATTTTCTACCCTCTTGTCTCTTGGATCTTTCATTCCAAAAATAAAAGATGACATTACTGCACTGTCAAGTGTAAAATCTGCTTGATCATTTATGATTGCTCTTGCATAATATCCCTTTGAATCTGAATAAAAATATTTTTCAAATGCGTTCTTCATTTCATCAGCAGCCTTATCATATTCGTTTGCATAATTCAGATCACCAAATTCCCTGGCAATCTCAGATGTGGCTTTTAGGGCAGCATATGTTGTGGAAACGGTATATGCATGTATGCCATACCTTTCTTCCCATACATCAAAAGAACTTTTTGGAAGGCCGTTATCCTCCCTGAAATCTAAAATGAAGTTAGAGCTTTTAAGGATTACAGAATCATAAAGTGTTGAAATGAACTCCACATCGTTTGTTTTTTTGAAATATTTGTGTATTGTCCATAAAACAAGTGATGTTTCATCCTCCTGTATTGGTGTTATTTCTTTATTGTTATAAATGTGAGGTATCCAGCTGCTAGCAAGATTTCCATCCATTCTATATTTATGGTAATAATATCCATTGGGAGAAATGACATTTTTTGTAAATTCTAAAAATTTTCTAGCTATAGAATAATGACCAGCAGAAATAAGCGAATAGGCTGTAATTGAAGCATCCCTTGGCCATACATAATAATATTCATCCCTTGTGGATTTTAAAATATCACTATCGCTTGATGCAACAATACCACCTATGTCATTTATGTGGCTTCTTATTACAAAAAGGGATCTTTTAAAAAATGAAAAAAAATCAGGCTCGAGCTTTATGACCTCCTTTTCATGCCATACCTTCCAGTAATTAGCCGTTCTTATTTCCATCCTTGATAATAATCTAAAATCTATCTTTTCCTGAAATTTACTTATTTGTTCAAGGTTTTCACCGCATAAAATGTAATAATAAATATTTATTGATTCATTTTTTTTCAGCGTGATAGAATGTCTTATCACCGAATCTACAGAACCTGTCGCGATAGGATTCATTGAAAGACTACAATCCTCAGCATCCCTCCATGTCCCCTCAAAACCTTCAAAATCCTTAACACCACATGAATACTGATCGAAAATTTTATTCTGCTCATCAATGGTTGAAATATAAAAATATCTTCTACCCTTGTAATGTATCATACCCTGATATTCAGGAAAATAACCTACCGTATCACCAATATTGTTTCCGTAAACATAAAAATTCTGGTGAAAGAATAATTTCACATCCTTATCCTCATCACCTTCATTTTTTAGTGTGATTTTTCTGATGTAAATATCCTCATAGATATCCACAAAATTATTGAATTCCATTGATATCCCATTAAATTCACTTTTAAGGTTTCCAATCATTGTATGATCAAGATAATCACCATTTTTTATTGCATCCCTTTCTATCCATTTAAAGTTTTTATCAACGCAGATACCAAATCTGAAAGGTTTGCCAACAGAATGGTTTTCAGAAAGGTCCTTTGAATAATAAAAATCCGCTATCCTATAATCCGAATCAAAATTAACAAGTACTCTTCCATTGCCTATGGGAAGATATCTTACCATAATGATGAATACTGAATTGTAGCTAATAAACCTTTTTGATTGAATATACCTATTTCAAATTTAATGTTCTTCATAATATAACATATAAAAAATATAAATAGGGAAGTTTTATATAACATAAGTGCTAATAACATAAGCATGTTAGAAAACATGTTTAATCCAAAATCTATTGCAATAGTTGGTGCATCAAGGGACAAGGAAAAAATTGGAAATATAATCTTAAGAAATATAAAAGCAACATACCAGGGTAAGCTTTTTCCTGTAAACGATAAAGTTTCAACAATAGAGGGTCTAAATGCATACAAATCTTTAAAGGATATTGGCGAAAGCGTTGATCTTGTAATTATAAGCATACCTAGGGATGGCGTACCATCAATCATGGAAGAGATTGGTGAAATAGGTACAAAGGCTGCAGTTATAATCACGTCTGGTTTTAGGGAAGTAGATGAACATGGGGCAGATCTAGAAAAACAAATTCTAGAAATAGCAAAAAAATATGGTATCAGATTTCTTGGGCCAAATACAATGGGTTTTACAACACCTGCATTTAATGCTACCTTCACATATGCAGATGTAAAGGTTGGCAATGTTGCCATAGTGGCTCAGTCAGGTGGTATGGGTGCATATATGCTTAACTGGGCACAGAAAACAAAGACGGGATTAAGCTATTTCTTTAGTATGGGTAATCAGACTGATATAAATGAAATAGACATTTTTGAATTCCTTGCAAATGATGTTAGTACGAGGGCTATTTTTACATATATAGAAGGTGTTGCTGATGGTGAACGTTTTTTAAAAGAAGTACCTGATATAATTGAAAAAAAACCAATTGTATTTATAAAAGGAGGTACGGGAAAATCAGGTGCTCAAGCTGTAAAAACCCATACAGGAAGTATTGCAGGATCAATTGAATTATTCAGGGCTGCGGTAAAAACGGTTGGAGGTATTCTTGTTGAAAACCTTGATGATTTTCTCAATCTTATAAAGATGGTACTTTCAGATGAGAAATTTTCAGAGGATATTTTAGTGATTACGAACTCAGGTGGGCATGGAGTTCTCACCACAGATGAAATTGAAAGGCAATCATTGAATTTGGTAAGCATACCAGAATTAAAATCAAGCTTACTAAAGAAGATGCTACCACCCCAGAGCATACCAAAGAACCCGCTTGACCTATCCGGTGATGCAAATGGGCAGAGGTACAGGGATGCGCTGGACATTGTTCAGGATCTTGAATGTACAAAGCTTGTTCTTGTCCAATCACTTGCAATGGTTAGCTGTACAGAAGTTGCAAAAGCACTAATAAAATATAAGGGTAAAAGTATAGTTGGTGTAGTGATGGGTTCCGATTCTGACCTTGCATTAAGAATGCTTGATTCTGCTAGTATTCCAGCATTTAATTTTCCTGAGGATGCTGTTAAGGCTATCAAGCATATCATGGAAAAGAAGCAGCCTGTTAAAAAAATAAGATTTGCTGAACCAATTTTGGAGGCACAGAACCTTATTAAGGGTAAAAATGTACTCAACGATGATGAATCTATAAAATTAATGGAGATTTATGGTATCAGGGTTCCAGATTATGCAATTGTAAAAAACCTGGATGATGCTAAAAGGGAAGCAAAAAGAATTGGATTTCCTGTTGTTATGAAAATGTCAACAGATCAACCCGTTCATAAAACTGAAATGGGTGGTGTCATAATGAATGTTGAAGAAAAAGATGTTGAAGAGGCCTTTAACTCAATAATTTCAAAAGCGCCAAGGGTACTTATACAGAAGCAACTTTCTGGCGTGGAAATATTTATTGGTGGTTTAAATGATCAGGCATTTGGTCCTTCTGTTCTCGTTGGTCCAGGTGGCATATATGTTGAGGTTCTGAAAAGTATAAGTTATGGATTATCGCCTATTTCTGAGGATGAAGCATTGGAAATGTTAAAAGAGAGCAAGGCGTATGATCTTTTAACCACGAGGAAAAGGAATTACAATGTTGGCTCTGTTATTAGAGCACTCACGAGAATATCAAGAATGGTAATAGATTTAAACATTAAGGAAATGGATATTAATCCGATGATTGTAAATGAAAATGATGCTTACGCAACGGATATAAGAATAATATTTTGAGGTGTTAAAATGACTAAAATAAAAAATATAGAAATATTTGAACTAGGCGAAAATATAACAAATACACCATGGAGCTCAACAATTTTAATCTTGAGGTTGACAACCAATGACGGTTATGTTGGTTATGGTGAAGCTCCTACAACATTAATGACATTGCCTGTTTATGAAGAGATGAGGGAGGTTGCAAGGATTTTTGAAGGTAAAGATCCTACTGAAATTTCAAGAAACATAAGGGAATTTTATAAACATTCATTTTATCTGCCTGTATCTATGGAATCCACCTCAGCGCTCAGTGCGTTTGAAATCGCATCATGGGACATTACAGGTAAAATTTTTGGTTCACCTGTTTATAAATTGTTGGGAGGTAACATAAGGGAAAGTGTAAAAGCCTATGCTAACGGTTGGTATTCTGATTGCATCAGACCGGATGAATTTTTAAAAAAGGCAAAGGAAATAGAAAAACTTGGATATAAGGCCATAAAGTTTGATCCATTTGGAAATCAATACGATACTATTGATGAAGAGCATTTAAAAAATGCAGATGAAATTCTATCATTATTAAAAAGTGAAACAAAGCTTGATCTTCTAATAGAATACCATGGAAGGTTCAATGCAAATTCAGCTATAAAGGCTGGTAAACTTTTACAAAAATACGATCCATTGTTTATGGAGGAACCTGTCCATCCAGACAGTATTGAATCATTGATGAAATTCAGGAAAAATGTAAATGCAAGAATAGCTCTAGGTGAAAGGGTTTTGAATAAAAATCTATTTTTACCATATCTAAAGAATGATCTCGTTGATGTAATTCAACCCGATGTTACGAATGTTGGTGGTATTCTTGAGGCAAAGTATTCTGCTGTACTTGCTGAAACATTTGGTGTTGATGTTGCCTATCACAATGCTTTTGGGCCAGTACAGACTGCTGCAACTCTACAGCTCGATGTTAATATTCAAAATTTTTTAATACAGGAGAGCTTTGAAAATTCATGGCCAGAATGGAAGATTAAATTCTTAAAATCGGGTTATGAAATTGAAAATGGATATTATAAATTATCAACGAAACCTGGCCTTGGAATAGAAGTGAATGAAAAAATATTGGAGGATTTTAAAATACAGGGGATGGAATATTTTGATGAAAATGAACCTCCATGGGTAGTTAAAGGGACGTTCAGGTGAATACTATGAAAATATTTGACCTCACCTATGATATAAAGAGCAATATGGTACATTTTAAGGGTGACCCTATCCCTTTGATAAAGAATGTTAAAAATATAGAAAGGGACGGTTATAATGTCAAAGAAATTTATATGGGTACACACACGTCCACTCATGTGGATGCTCCCTCACATTTCATAGTTGGAGGAAAAAGTGTTGAAATGCTAAATCCCCTATCATATTCGGGTATAGTTCAAATAGTAGATGCAAGCGATAAAGAATTCATTGACGAAGAAATTGCCCGAAGAGTATCAATGGAAAGAGTATTCTTTTACACCGATAGTAATACGAACTGGGACCATATGTTAGAATTTGAAAAATTTTCATTTATTACGGAGAGTGCTGCAAAAATACTTGTAAAAAAAGGAGTTAAACTTGTAGGTATTGATTCTCCATCCGTGGAAGATCCATCAAACCATGAATTTACTGCACACAAGATACTGCTCGGGAATGAAACATTAATAATAGAAAATTTGAATTCAATCGAGTTGAAAAAAATAGCAGGCAAGGTAATATTTGTAATAGCATTACCACTGCGCATATTAAATGGTGATGGATCTCCAGCGAGGGTCATTGCCATTGAATGGGATGATGTGAAATGAAAGCTTTAGTTGTAAAACCAGGAAACAGGGGTGTTCAATTAAAAGAGGTATCTCTTCAAGTTGAAAATAAAATAAAGATAAAAACTTTGTATAACGGTATATGCGGAACTGATAGGGAAATAGTTAACAATTCCTTACCATTTGTTCGGCCAGAAAAGGGGAATGAACTTATACTCGGGCATGAAGCTCTTGGCAAGATCATTGAAGTACCTGAAAATTCAAAATATAAGGTAGGGGATATTGTAGCACCCATGGTGAGAAGACCTGGCAACTGCATGTTATGCAGGATGGGAAGGCAGGATTATTGCATAGATGGTGATTTTGTGGAAGCGGGCATAAGGGGGAAGGATGGTTTTATGCGCGAATATTTTTATGAAGATGAAAAATATTTGGTGCAGGTGGATAATGAAATAGGTGAAATTGGTGCTCTTGTTGAACCTACAAAAAATGTTATGAAAATGGTTGAGGTTTTTAGCCATTTCAAAAATAGGATTGCCTGGGATTGCGATGATTCAACATTAAACTGCAAAGGTGCCTGGGTATTTGGCACAGGTTCTGAGGGTGTTCTATCATCTCTTGTATTTAAAAGCATGGGTTTTAATGTAACCATTGTAAACAGGCATCCTATCCCAGAAAATGTATTAAATATAATAGAAAAAAACAGGATTAATTTTTTCGACTCTTCTACAAATGAATGGTCAAGAGCTCTTAAGGAAAATACCATGGATCTTGCAATAGACGCTGCAGGTTCAGCAGATGTATTTTCAGAGGCAATAGAGCATATAAACTATAATGGCATAATAATTATGTTTGGGACAGCAGGTACCGGAAAATTGGAAAATGGATCTTTTATAACAAAGATTGTGGACAAAAATCTTTCAATAGCGGGTGTTGAAGATGGTTCAAAGAACCATTACATTCAGGCAGCAAAATTCCTAAGCGAGTATAACGTTAAATATTCAATGCATGATATCATAACAGGAAAGTTTAAGCCCGAGGATACATGGATTTTCAATGAAAAACCAAAAAATGAAATAAAAAGTATTATAGAATGGTGATCAAAGCATTGCCTTAATCCTCTCATAAATTTCGTTTTTTTCGTTTTCATTCATTTCCGTAAGAGGTGGAGGAGTACCTGTAATGTCAATATTCATAATCAGCCTGTAAAAAAGATATGAATAAGATTGTGGGAATGTCCTTGCATTGAGGAAATTCTTTACACTGCTCAATTTTTTCTGAAAATCTATGGATCTATCAATTTCACCATTTTTAAAAGAGTTCATTACATCAACAGCAAGGCCTGTAAAGTTTGTTGTAGCACAAACGCCTCCTGAAGCACCAATGATAAGGGATGAGAGGAGTAGCTCATCCTGACCCTGGAATACCTTTAATTTACCATCTGACTTTAATATATAATCCTGGAAAAATGACATGTCCCCGCTAGAATCCTTTATGCCTATCACCTGTGAATAATTTTCAGAAAGTTTCTTCACCGTTTCTGGTTGAATACTATTGCCTGTAAGCTGTGGTATATTATAAATTATTATTGGTGTATCGATTATTTTCAATAGGGATTCAAAATAAAAATAGATTGAATCCTGTTTCATTTTCATGTAATAAGGTGTAACAATAACAAGCGCATCCGCGCCAAGGTCTTCAGAAAATTTTGAAATATCTAATGTTTCTTCAATACTATTTTTTCCTGTGCCTGGGAGAAATACATCATTCTCCTTCTTAAATTCAAAAAATTCCTTTATTACTTTTTTATGCATATCTTTGGGAAGTATTGGAGATGCTCCAGTGGAACCCATGGGAAAAATGCCTGAAACATTTATTCTATGAAGATGATCCATTAAAACACTTATTCCTTCCCTGTCAATTATACCATCCCTAAATGGTGTAATCGCGGGTGTTATAATTCCATTTATATCCTTCATAATCTAAAATTAATGTTAGCGGTTATTTAAACATTTTTTATTTGTATTGAAAGATATTGGTTTGGGAAAGTTTAAAATTGTATTTTCATTCACTGAAATATAAATGGAACAAGAAAAGTATTTCCTTGAATTGAGGAACAGGTTATTCAAGTCACCGAATGTTGCTCTATCTATGGGAACTGTATTTGCGATTATGGTAATTTATGAAATATTTGCAAGGTTTAGTATCAAAAATTTTTTATTACTTTTTATTTTACCTTATCTAATACTTATATTCCTTGATATATTGTTTTTTAAGTTATTCAAGCAGTATTTTCCATTTGTAAGAATTTCATTGCTGAACGAAATAGTATTTATTTTATCATTTATTGCTTACATTATTCTCTCTATATTCTTTGTTAAGAACATTATTGTAGCTCTCCTTCTTGCATTTTCAATGTCAACATTTTTAAGGTACTTATTTTTAAAACCTTTTGTTTCTGTTGGAGAAAAAAAGCTCTCATTTATGTCAACGTTTTATGTATTTTCAATAACCATACCATATTTTTTTACAGGAAACTCATATTTTTATCTAATTCCATTCTACATATCTTCAATAATGTTTGTTTTTGCATCAAGATTTTTTTTATTTTATCTTTCAAGGGAATTTAAAAATGAATTTGACCTGGACCCTGTGAAATACGTTGGTTATTTCATAAACTACATATCCATCCAGAGACCAGAAGAAATGCTTTCACTTAACAATTTTCTTACAAAGATGTATTCCATTATGGAGGTCCCTTTGCAAGCTATTTCAATAAAGAATAAAGAAAATAAAATTATGGGCCTGATGGTATTTCCCTACATCCACCCTGGACCATTCGGCGAGGTAGGATGTAGCGATCTACCAAGGAGATTAAATAAAAAATTGAGTTCATTAACTGAAAATGTTCTTGTTTTTCATACATCCAGTACACATAATGAAAACTGTAGTGGTGATGATGATATAGAAAAGATTGCAAATAGCATAATAAATAATATAAAAAATTTAAAATACGATACAGTTGTTTCTGACATAATAAGGATAAACGATCATATATCTATAAGGGCCCAGGTTTTTGGCGATACTGCCCTTGTATCATTATTACCTATAACCTCCGGGTTTGACGATGTTACACTTGAGCTCGGAATGAAAATAATGAGGAAATTAAGATCATCAAAAATAAAAAATGTTGTTGTTATAGATGCCCACAACAATTTTGATGAATCTTACAAAGCGCTTGAAGATATTGACCAAAAACTTTTGAATGAATTAAAATCCAAGACGGCAAATCTTGAATTTGAACCTATAAAATGCGGCATAGGTAAAAAAGAAATAAAAACAAAGAGCATAGGCCCTATGGGAATACAAACAATTGTTTTTGAAGGTAAAAAAAGGATAGGATATGTTTTAATTGATGGGAACAACATGAAAAATGGTTTAAGAGAAAAAATTATTGAAAGGATTGCTGATAAATTTGATGATGTGGAAGTATACTCCACAGATAATCATATTGTTAATATTAATCCAAAGGATTTAAACCCTATAGGAAATGAAAATAATATTGCAGATATATTGGCGGCTGTCGAAGAATCGGTGAAAAATGCAATAGATAATATTGAAGATTGTTCTATAGGATTTTATGGTACAAAACTATTTTTAAAAATTGCTGGAAAGGGCTACATTGACAAGGTATCTATTTACGTAAAAAGGATGATAAAGAGGTTAAGAATATCCATTCTCATTGTTATATTAACGTTCATTTTTTCACTTTTCATTTTTATTATATCTTTTATTTTAATTGGGTAATTGAATCTCTCATAATCTGAAACTTTCTCTTTTAAAGAAATTTATTTCTGAACATTTACTTTTTTTAAATGAATCTCATCTTCAAAGCAATTATGATTTTCATTCAATACTATAACTTATCCTTAATGTATTACATGGGATGCTGGAAGGGGTTAGTTTCAAATGTTTTTCTTAAGAGCATTTCAGGTTATGATTTCTGTTAACCATGTTAACATCAATCTTTCGAAGTTATCATCCCTGTGAATTCAGAGACGCTTAAACTTCTTGGGTATAACCCTATACCCTCTATCCCGTCC
>OGCG01000093.1_pt1 | contig 59551 bp, 47 predicted proteins | sample 1570061 | NCBI WGS metagenome assembly OGCG01 (sample SAMN06268698, study PRJEB24515) | hot springs metagenome | isolation source: Joseph's Coat, Yellowstone National Park, Washington, USA | place: USA:Joseph's Coat, Yellowstone National Park, Washington, USA
CTCAGGCCTCAAAGAACGAGGCTTTCCCGTCGAGTCGGCCACCATCACGATGGTGCCCCAAAATACCGTGACCCTCAGCGAGGGAGAAGTGAGCCGGGTGCTCAACCTCATCGAGGCCCTGGAGGATCTCGATGAGGTCCAGGAAGTCTACACCAACCTCGATCCGAGCTGCCTCAGCCTCGAGGTCTAAATCTTCTTCTTCCGGCGCTCTTCCCGCTCTAAGCGGCGCCGCTCAGCTCGGTTAAGGCCAGGAGCAGGGCGGGCAGGGGCAGTCCGCTGGGGAAGCGGGGGAGCCTCGAAGGGGCTTTCCACCGGGCTCACCTGCGGCTCAGGGGCGGCGACCACGACCGTGGGGGAGTACTGGGGTGCGGTCTGGACCTGGAGCCGGTAGAGGAAGCGGGTGACCTCCAGCTTGATGTTCTCAACCATCTCGTTGAAGAGCTTGGTCGCCTCGATCTTGTACTCGCGGAAGGGATCTTTCTGGCCGTAGCCCTGGAGGCCGATGCCCTGGCGGAGCACGTCGAGGTTGTGGAGGTGCTCCTTCCAGGCATTGTCGACCACCTGGAGGATGACGAAGCGCTCCAAAGCCCTCATCAGGGGGCCGCTGAGCTCCTCTTCGCGCTTTTGGTAGTGCTCCTCGGCTGCTTGCAAGAGCCGCTCGAGGCCTTCTTCAGGACCGAGCTTGCGCAGCTGCTCGAAGTCGAAGTTGCTGAGGCCGGGAGCTAGGTCGACCACCGAGGCCTGAAGGGCCTTGAGGTCCCAGTCTTCGGGGTGAATTTGAGGATTCAGGATCTCTTCGGCGAGGCCTGAGAGGGTGTCCTGAATCATGTTCAAAGCCGCTTCCCGCACCTCCTCGTCGCTGCCGAGCAGGATGGTGCGCCGCTGGGCGTAGATCACCTCGCGCTGGCGGGCCATGACATCGTCGAACTGCAGCAGCTGTTTGCGGATCCCGAAGTTGCGATCCTCGACCCGCTTTTGCGCCCGCTCGATCGAGGAGGTGACCATGTTGTTGACGATCGGCTCCGAGTCGTCGAAGCCCATACGGTCGAGCATCCCGATGACCCGATCGCTGGCGAAGAGGCGCATGAGGTCATCGTCGAAGGAGACGTAGAAGCGGCTTTCTCCGGGGTCTCCCTGTCGCCCTGAGCGGCCGCGCAGCTGGTTGTCGATCCGCCGCGACTCGTGCCGTTCAGTGCCCAAGATGAAGAGGCCGCCGAGCTCCTTGACCCGCGCCTCATCGGCGATGCAGGTATCCCGCAGGCGCCGGATCTCCTCCAGAAGATCGGGGCGGACGCCGAGCTCCTGGGCCAGAGCCTGGGCCCCCTCCTCGTCCCCCTGAATGAGGCGCTTGATGAAGAGCTCGACCTTCCACTCGTAGCGGTCAAAGCCTTCTTTCTGGAGCAACGCTGCAGCGAGGTACTCGGGGTTGCCGCCCAGCTTGATGTCGGTTCCTCGACCGGCCATGTTCGTTGCGATCGTCACACTCTTTGAGCGGCCAGCCTGGGCCACGATCTCCGACTCCCGCTGGTGGTACTTGGCGTTGAGGACCTGGTGCGGGATCCCCCGCCGGATCACTTCGAGGGTATGGACGGCCCGCTGGAGGTTGGTCCAGGCGGTCCGCAGGTTCCCCTTCGAGGGGATCAAAGGCTCCAGCTTGGCGAGCTCCTCCTCTTTCAGGTTGGCCGGGCGCTGCAAGAGGGCCTTGAACTGGTCGGGTTTGAGGCCAAGATGCTCCTCAAAAGACTTGAGCAAGCCAGCGTTGCGTTCGGCGAGCTTGAGGAACACTTGGGCCCTGAGCTCCACCTGGGCCATGTAGTAGCGGGGCTCTTTGAGCATGGCCGAAAGCCGCTCGGACTTCTCGACCGAGATGGTGCCGACCAGGATCGGCTGCCCTCGCTCGAACTTCTCGGCGATCTCCTCGACAACGGCGAAAAACTTACCTCGCTCAGTCCGGTAGACCACATCGGGATGGTCCTGGCGGATCATCGGTCGGTTGGTGGGGACCACCACGACATCCATCCCGTAGATCTCCTGGAACTCCTTCTCCTCGGTTTTGGCCGTCCCAGTCATGCCTGCCCGCTTGGAGTAGAGGCGGAAGAAGTTCTGGTAGGTGATCGTGGCCAAGGTCTGGTTCTCTCGCTCGATCTTGACCCCTTCCTTCGCTTCGATGGCCTGGTGGAGCCCCTCTCCGTAACGGCGTCCCGGCATCAGACGGCCGGTGAACTCGTCGACGATGATGACCTCGCCGTCTTGGACGATGTAATCTCGATCGCGGAAGTAGAGGTCCTTGGCCCGCAGGGCCTGGATGAGCATATGGGCCTTCTCCATGTTCTCGGGGCTGAAGAGGCCCTGAAGGCCGAGCAGCCGCTCTGCCTTGGCGATGCCCTGGACGGTGAGCTGGACGTTCTTCTGCTTCTCGTCGATCGTGTAGTCCCCTGTAGGCTCCTTGCGCACCCCTGGCTCAGCTGGCTCCCCTCGCTCGAGCTGTTTGGCGATCTCGGCCATCCGGTAGTAGAGGTCGGTTGCCCGCTCGGCTGGTCCGGAGATGATGAGCGGAGTCCGCGCTTCATCGATGAGGATGGAGTCGACCTCGTCGATGATCGCATAGTGGAGCGGGGTGTCGTGGCGCAGGACCAGACCGTCAGGGGTAATCGCCATGTTGTCGCGAAGATAGTCGAAGCCCAGCTCGGAGTTGGTCACGTAGGTGACGTCGCACAGATAGGCGTTGCGCCGCTCTTCAGGGGTCGAGCTGTTCTGGATGATCCCCACGCTCAGGCCGAGACCTCGGTAGATGGGGCTCATCCACTCCGCATCGCGCCGAGCCAGATAGTCGTTGACGGTCACCAGGTGCACACCCTTGCCATCGAGGGCGTTAAGAGCGATGGCTAAGGTGGCCACCAGGGTCTTGCCTTCACCTGTCTTCATCTCGGCGATCTTGCCCTCGTGGAGCACGGCTCCACCGATGAGCTGGACATCAAAGTGGCGCAGGCCAAGGAAGCGTCGGCTCGATTCGCGGGTCAAGGCGAAAGTGCGGGGAAGAAGGGCTTCAAGGCTTTCTCCCCGGGCTCGCCGCTCTCGAAGCTCAGCATAGGCGGCGGCAAGATCAGGAATGCGCTCGACCTCGCTCTCGAGCGCATTGACCGGCTCGACCACAGTCTTCCAGTAGCGGGCAACTTCCCTGCGGCTGTGGTCAAAAAGTTTGAGTAAAGGTTCCAGCATAACTAACCTCCATTCTACCCCTGGCAGATGAGAGGGGAGGTAATGAACGGCCAGGCTTTGGTTGGCTTCCCGGGCCCAAAGGCTCCTGTTCTGAGACACCGCTACGATCGACCAGGGCCGAGGAGCAGAGGCCGCCTCCTCTCAGACTTTGTTGACGTTGGGGTCTCTTGCTCCTAATGCCGAGATCAGCTGGAGCTCCTTCGCCGTCGGTGGGGCCCCCATTGCGGGCGTATTCACCTGTGATCCAAGCGTCTTCTGGCTGAGCTAAAGAAGTCGAAGAGCAACGCAGCGTATGTCTGGCGTCCGAACGACTAAAGGTGGGTGCGCGTCCACTATGATCATCTTGAAGCGATGGCTGCTCAACGATGGGCGAAGGTGATCGAGTGAGTGATGTTGGATCATGATCTGCTCAAGCTCGTTGGGACAAGAGCAGATCCAAAGTGGATAACTAGCCCATGTTAGGCTGAGGCTACTCATGGAGGGCAATTTTCAGCTGCTCGGACCGATCGACTTGCTCCAGCTCCTCTCCCGCGCGCAGCGAACAGGAGTGTTTCGGGTTCCCCAAGGCGAGGTCTACTTAGAGCGCGGTCTTCCTGTGCATGCAGTCTATCAGGGGCGCACGGGCAAGCGGGCGCTGCTGAACATTCTCGCCCTGCAGGAGGGAACCTTCCACTTCATCTCCGAACAGACCTCACCCCAGCGAAGCTTGGAGGGAACTTTAGAGAGCTATCTCCTCGAGGCGATCCGCTACCTCGACCAACAGGTTGAGCTCACCCCGTTCGACCAACTGGAGATCGAGGAGCGGGCTTCTTGGGCGAGCCTCACCCTGGGTCCTGAGGAGTTCGACCTCTTGCAGAGGCTTTCCTCTGCCCCAACCCCTCTGGATCTGGTTCGCGAGTCGAGGCAGCCTCTGGGGGCAATCCTCAACCGCTTAGGTCATCTCGCCCGTATCGGATTGCTGCGGGTGACTCCCCGGGCACCAGGAGTCGCTCGCCTCCGACTTGCAGTCGGCTTGGGTTCTGAGGTAGGCCTCGATCCTCTTCTCGTCGAGGCCTGGACCCGGTCATTCGGCTCGTTCGCTCGAGTGGAGCTGAGGGCTGGCGAGGTGCACTTGAAGCTTTCCTGGAGCGCCTGGCCGGAAGCAGGCGGTACGCTCCTCATGAGCCCTGAGGCCATCCTCTTCCATGAGCTCTCCGTGGGGCAGGAGGTCATGGTCTGGCCCGACCTCGCATGAGCCCCTGGGCGAAAGGAGGATCTTGGTAAGAACGGTCGACTTCGTGAAACGCCTGCTCGATGGCCTGATCCTGCTCCTCGCCTTTGGTCTGGTCGCCGGCGGCGTGTTGACAGGAGGAGTTCATCTTCCTGTCGACCACCTCCTCTGGGGGTCCCGCCACTATCCGATCTGGGTCGGGGGGGGGCTGCTTATCGGCGCTTTGGGGCTCTTTCGGGCTGCTCTGGCCGGTAAGCTCCATCTGCCGGGCCTTTTAGCCTGGGCCTGGCTCATCGCGCTGGGCTGGGGCTTACTTCACCCTGTGGACCGCTGGGATGCTCTCCTCTATGTGGGGATGGCTGGGGCAGGTTGGGCCTTGTACCTGGGTCTCTCGCAGGTCGAAACTGCTCGGCTTGGACTCATCCTATTCGCCGCTTTGGGGGCCTTTGAAGGAGGTCTCGCCCTCGTTCAGGAACTGAGCCATCTCCCGACGCCCCGCTACTGGTTGAGCGCCAGCTTGGGGGCCTACTTCACGCGGGCTCCGGGGACTTTGGTCAACCCGAACTACCTCGCAGGGTTCTTGCTCCTCACCCTGGGGGCTACCCTGGCGCTGTGGCGCCCTCCTTGGCGAGCGCTCGTCTCGTTCGCCCTCCTCCTTCAGCTTGGAGGTCTCATCGTGACCTTTAGCCGGGGCGGGTATTTCGGTTTGGGAGTTGGCTGGCTCTACGCTCTTTGGTCGCTCCCCCGCTGGAGGAAGCACCTTCTCCTCGGGGGGCTCACGGTCCTCTTGGTGGCTCTGCTGGTGCCTCGGGTCAACGAGCGCTTGCTCAGCCTCACCCATCCGCAGCACACCGCTGCGGCAAGCCGCCTTTTTCTCTGGACGACGGCCCTTCGCATCTGGGAGACCCAACCCTGGCTGGGACAGGGATGGGGAGCGTACGACCAGCTCTATCCTCTCTATCGTCCTCCTGGAGCTCAGGGGACCTATGCGCTCATCAATCCTCCGGGGGGAGCCCACAATGACTACCTCGAGCTCCTCGTCGATGTGGGTCTTGTGGCGAGCGGGCTGCTCCTTCTGGGGGGGCTGGCCCAGCGGCGCGAGCTTCTCCCCTTTGATCCCCTCATCGCCGCTGCCTTAGCCCTTGGAGGAGAGAGTCTGAGCGAGTCGAACCTCTTGGTCCCCGCGCTTTACTTCAGCTTCTGTTGGCTCTGGGCCCTCCGGCCGAGGCGCGCCTTTCGCCCTCTCTCGGGCTGGGGGCGCGCGTTGTTGGTGGTTCCGGCTGCCCTGTGCTTGATTCCCCTATGGTGCTTGCCCATTCCTACCCAGACCTTCGCCGCCGAGGCAGAAGCCCAGCAACTTCTGCCCGCTCAGCCTCAACAAGCCATTGCCCTGCTCCAGGTTGCAGAGCAGAAGGCTCCTTGGGATGCCAACCTGCCTCTATGGGTGGGGGAAGCCTGGATTCGGGAAGCCCAGCTCAGCCGCTTCCCCTGGCGGAGTCCTGACTGGGCCAAAGCGCGCTTGGCGCTTCGGCGAGCCAGCGCGTTGGATCCACCCTGGAGTCGACCCTACGCCCTGCTTTCCGTCACTGAGGAAGCCCAGCACCACAACCGCCTCGCCCTCGAGGCCCAGTTGCAAGCGGTACGGCGCGATCCCTACAATCCTTACCTTTGGGTTCATCTCGCCGAGCTTGAGCTTGAGGAAGATCAGCTCTCTCAGGCCTGCCAGGCCCTTCTTGAGGCGAGAGGCCTATTCCCCTGGCAGGAGCTGGCCCTCACACATCACCAGGCACCTTTAGCGCAGCAGGCGATCGTGCGGCGAGCCCTTGCTCGGGTCGATGCGCTGCTCAAGCGTGCCGGTCCTTGCCACCCCCTTCCCCTCGGCCAACCTCCTCGATGATCGTTCCGTGCCGCATCTCCGGTCTTCGGGTCATCCTCCACGTGACCTTGCCGCCTTCCGGCTGGTGGCGGGCCTGCCAGCGCTATCGAGAGGAGCTCGAGCTCATCGATCGCATCCTCCACAGCCACCCTCAGACCTGGTCACGCTTTGAGGCGTTTCGCTTGGTCCGGGTCGATGTCTTTCCCGGCTCGTTCCGACTCATCTACCTTTGGGGGTATCGGACTTGGGTGGTCTACGCTGAGCCTCGCTCTGAGCTCGAGGAACCCGAAATTGAGGAGCGGGCTCCCGGCCAGTTCGTGATTCGCTACCGGCGCCCGCGCTAGCCTCCCCAGGAGACTCGCTCCTTTTCGATCTGACCGAGCAGGCGGGAGAGGAGGCTGCGCTGGCTGAGGAAGAAGGCGACCCGTTGGCCCTGGGGGACGAGGATGAGCACCTCGTTGGCCCAGGTGATGACCGCCAGTTTGGGGAGCTGAGAGGTCTGGAGCTCCTGGCCGAGGACCTTAAGGTCCTCCAGCAAGCCCTGGATCGCCGCTTTGGGGAGGCCTGGCTCATCGATCCAGCTGGCTTGTTCGACACCCCGGAAGCGGAATGAGGCGAAAGGATCGCTCGCTGGGGTCTCGAAGATCTCCAAGAGGCTCTCGAGGTCGGCTCCCTTGAGCTCGCTCAGTACCTGTTGAGCGGCTTGGTGCTCCTCTTCAAGCTGTCGGAAGAGCTGCTCGGCCTCTTCCAGGCTCGAGCGCAGCTCGAGGAGCCCTTGAGCCCCCAGCTGCTCGAGCTTGCCCTTGGCCTCGGCTAGGAACTTGATCCGCGGCCGGAGCTGGTTGACCGTATCCCCACCAGGGTTTTGGTAGCGGGGAAAGGCTGCCTCAAGCGCCTCGATGCGTCCTCTGAGGGAGTTCCGAAGGAGCCCCAGCTGGCTTTGGAGGTGAGAGAGGTCCTGGGCGAAGGGGGTGAGCTCAATCGGTTCGCCTGCCCGCAGCCTGGCCTTGGCCAGGCTGAGCCCTTCAAGGAGGCCCTCTCCTCCTAGGCCCCTCAGCGCCTGGGCCTGTTCTTCAAGGCGGGTCAGCTCGTCGAGCAGGGCCTGCTGCCTCCGGCTGACCGCTTCTCGGAGCCTTGTCTCTAGGCCCCTCAGGTCAGGCACTCCTCCTTGTTCGAGGAGCTTGCGGGCTTCGGTTAAGCCTTCAAGGCTCACGTTCCACTGAGCAGCCTGGTGGGCGAGCTGGGTGAGCTGGCGGCTCATCGCCTCCCGGACTTCCCGGCTGAGGGCCTCGATCGCCCCGCGCAACTGGGTCAACGGGGGCTGTTCGGTATTCAGCTTGCTCAGGAGCTGATCCCGCTGACGGGCAAGGGCAGCTCCTTCTGGTCCAAGGAGCTCGATGGGCAAGGCAGCGAGCGCAGCTTTGAGGCTTGCTTGTTGGAGCTTCTGCTCCTTTTGAGCTTGAGCGAGCTGAACGAGAAGCTGGGAGAGGCGCTCTTTAAGTTCCTGGAGCGCTTTCTCGTCGTCGATCTGCTCGGGGAGTGTGTTGAGAAACTGCGCGACACCTGGCTGATGGTGGTAGAGGCTCAGGGCTTGCTCGGCTTCTTGACGCAGCTGAGCGAGCTCCCGCTGCAGCTGAGCACGGCGCTCTTCGGCCGCCTTGCGCTCTTTTTGGCGTCGCTCGAGATCGCTTAGGAGCGCTTCGAGGGACTCAAAGTCTTTCGGTAAAGCCCCCATCTGGAGGGTCTCGAGGGCTAGATTGAGGCGGGCGGAGAGGGGGGCGGCTTCTTCCTTGAGCTCAGCCTCCAGCTGCCGCAGGCGTTCGGCCATCCACTCGTAGCGCACTCGGGCTTCGGTAAATGCCTCCTGCTCACGGGCTTTAAGCGAGGCCTCGAAGGTCTCGAGCTCGTCTCCTAGAAGCTCGCCAGACTCCAACCGCTGGAAGAGCCGTTCGAAGGTTTCATTAAGCTCGGGAGTCAGGAAGTCCTGATACTGAATCTTGAGCGCCTCAAGGCGCCTGCGCTCTTCAGCCCGGTCGATCTCCCGAATCTTAGACTGCTGCTCCTCGCTGAGCCCCTCGAGGTCGATCTCCACCTCGAAGTCTTCTGGCGCCTCAGCCGGCAGATCGAGGGCCGGCACTGGCTCCTCGACAAGCGTTGGGGCTTGGACCACACTCGACTCCACCAGCTTGCGCAGCTCGACAGCCAGGCTGCGGGCTCGCTCGACTTCCGCAGGAGCTAAGGTCTCTTGGGCGTGAGCCTCTTGGATCTGATGGAGCAGGGTCTCGAAGCGGCGGACCTTGGGGCCCCCGATGTGTTTGACCTTGAGCCAAGCTGCCTCGAGGTCGCTAAGGTCTCGGCTCTGGCGCAAGAGGGCTTCTTGAAGCTTTCGCTCGAGTTGGGTGAGGAGCGCTCGGCCTTCCTTGAGGAGCTCCTGGGCGAGTTCCCCTTGAGGCTGAGCGCGCAGCGCGTTGATGATGCTCCTGAGCCGGCCAACCTCCGGCCAGTCTAGGTAGAGCTGGAAGCGCTTGAGGCCAGCTTCGAGCTGGCTTAGGCCGACATCGTTCCCTTTGAGTTGAGAGAGGATCTGACTGACGATGGTGCGCGCCTCAGGAATTGGGTAGCGGGCTTGCAGCTCCCGATAGACGATGCGCTTGAGCAAGAGTTCAATGCCCTCAGGATCCAGGGCTTCTGGGCGAAGCTGGAGGCGTCGGAGCCCTTCTTGGAGCACCTCTTCGGTCCTCTCTCCCAAGACGGGCTTGAGGCTGCGGGATAGATCAGCGTAGGTCATCGTTCTACCGTGGCGCAAAGACCCCTGATTTCAGGCATAGGGAGAAGCGCCGCCTACCTCCTTTCCATGATAATAGAAGATTTCTATGCAGATCCTTACGCTCCGCTGCGCCCTCAAGCTCACCCCCGAACAAGCTGCCATCCTTGAAAAAACCGTGGCGCTCTTCGCTCGGGGCTGTAACCACGCCTTGGGCGTCGCGAAGGAGCAAAGGAGGTTCCGCCGCTTCAAGCCCCATCGCTTGGTCGACACCGATGAGATCCAGCCAGGAAGAACTGAACGAGCGCCTGGCGCTTCCAGTCTTCTGCCTGTGGCTTCCAGCACACCGCTGACTGGGTCGCGCTGCACACCATCGCCCAACGAGCTGGCTCGATGGGCCTGGGCCGCTATCCAAGCCTGGATTCTGAGGATCTCTTCCTTGCATCGTCTTCCCTCGGAACGCCCCTGGCTTTTCTGGGGTGGTTTACAGTTCTTCATCCCACTCGACGAGGGTCTCCCCGCTGAGGCTTTTGGTGGCGCGCGCTGGCTTTGGACCGGCGGTGGTCTTGGTTAAGAGCCCAAGCTGAAGGGCGATGCCCCTGAGCCCCAGGCTGCTGAAGAGAATGGCGAGGGCGAGCGTGAGGGCCCAGATGAGACTGAGGAGGGGATTGCTCGTGATCGAGAGGAGGCCGAAGACCCCGAAGAAGGCGAGGCCCGGGGTGCGGGCGAGGATGCTGAGCGAAGAGAGCCCCTCGAGGATCCCGGGGAGGAGGAGGAAGAACAAGGAGAGCCCAAGGTAGCGCCAGTAGAGGCTTCGACCTCCGAAGGCGAGTCGGAGGAGCGAGAGGGGGATGAGGCTGAGGAGGGCGAGGACCAGAAAGAGCACCTTGGGGATCGGGGCGGGAAGAGCGAGCTCGAGGTGTGCAAAGAGGTTGCTGAGCGGGAGGCTCGTGCCGCTCAGGCGGGCTTGCACCTCCTGGAGCTGGCCCTGAAGCACGCCGAAGGCCTCAGGGGAAAGACCTCCGCTGGCCTCGGCAGAAGCCAGCAGGCGATCGATCCTTTCGCTGAGCGAGGGGGCGATGGGGATCAGGGGAGGCTCGATGACCGTGCGGTAGAGATGGAGCGCCGAGGAGAGCTCTCGTCGGGCCTGAGCGAGCTGATTGGCCTGGCTGAGCCCTTGAGCTGCGCCGACGAGGCCGGCCACCTCTTCGAGCGTGGCCTGCCAGCTGGAGAGCGAAAGGCCGAGGCGTTGGAGACCTTCCAGAAACGTCCGACGCTCGAGAGGTGGGAGCCTGAGGGTGAAGAGTGATGGGTTGGGGAGAGTAGGAGCTTGGTCGGCGAGGGGCGGCAATGAGCTCGGTATCGAGGCTTGATGCCCCCCACCGCCCTGAGCAGGGGTAGGGGGCTTGGGGTGCTGAGCGAGTGGGGTGGGGGAGGGGAGATGGGATGTGCCGAGGAGCGCCTGAGTGGTCTGGATCAGGCGGAGGAGATCTTGTTGGAACAGAGCGGTGTGATGAGCAACTAGAGCTTCCAGAGCCCCGACAAAGGCTTGAGGGGTCAGAGCCTGGGCTGCGGGGGCATCCTGGATGACCAGATAGAGGGCATAGGCCCGGGTCACGGCCAGGTAGGCGGCATCCCGACCAGCCTTACGCGCCTGGAGCAGGGCCTGGAGGATGTTCTGGGCGTAGAGGCGCTGGAAGAGAGCTCTGAGCGCAGCGAGGTGGGTTTCCTCCTGATCGATGCTTCGGAGGATGGAAGGAGGAAAGCCGCTGGCCGCGATCAGGCGGCTGAGGAGGGGGATCGCCTGGATGCGCTGGCCAGAGGCGAGGTCAGCAAAGTAAGCATCGTAGAGCGCCTTGGCTAGAATTCCCCGAATGAGGAGGACCCGAGCCTGGAGATCGACGGGGCTTTTGCGAGCGATGGCCGTCTTTGCGTCTTCTAAAGCGGTCAGCACCCCGGTGCGTAGGGCCGGGTCCATCTGGGCACTTTCCAGCCGAAAGCGGTTTTCCGCTTGGCTGATCAGGGTGAGCGCTTCGACCGGATTCTGACCTTCAAGGCGCTGGGCTTGTTGGAGCGTGCCTAGGAGCTGATCGTAGATGGTCGTCAGGGGAACGGCCAAGCTGCTTCCGAGGATGCAGACAAGAATCGCGAACCAGCGTTTCACTCTCGACCTCCTCTGAGATGGTAGAGCAAAAGTCCAGTATTTGTCTCCCGTTTGGCCACCAAAGCGAGCCAGCCCTCTTGAGGTAGCGCGGCGAGGAGGATCTGGCCTCGCTCGGCCAGGACCCAAAGGACTCGGTAGCCCCCCCCAAGAAGGATGCGGTGCGTTGCCTGGAGGAGCGGTTGGCTGCGGGGAGCGATGCCGCGGACCCATGGCTCTTGCCCCTCGATCAGAATCCCCTCCACCCCTTCAACCCGAGCGAGGTCGTGGAGGGAACCTGGGGGAAGAGGCAGAGGAGGGCTGGCCTGGCGCAGGGTGCGGACGAGCTCCTCGAGCGGGGGAGTCAGGTGGCGTAGAGGAAGGACGGAAGCGAGCTCTTGCAATAAGGGCCCCTCGATGAGCGCCGCCCACTCCTCGGGATGAGAGGGGGGATGGCCTCGGGTGACCTTCTGGAGGAGGCGCCGGGCCGCTGGTTCGGAGACGAGCTCACTTAAGGCTTCCACCACCATGCGCTCAGGGTCCATTCCGCCATTCTACGTGCTGCTCTTGCCAAATCTGGGTCAAACGTGTAGAGTAGCGAAGGTTGTGGTGGGGTGTCGTCTAATGGTAGGACAGCGGACTCTGGATCCGCCGGTCGTGGTTCGAATCCACGCACCCCAGCCAGGCGCGGCCTCCGGGGCCCCATCGACTAGTGGTTAGGTCACCGCCCTTTCAAGGCGGCGGCAGGGGTTCGAATCCCCTTGGGGTCACCAAGGCGGAGGCCTGTTTGGCCCCATCGTCTAGTGGCCTAGGACACCGCCCTCTCACGGCGGCGACGGGGGTTCGAATCCCCCTGGGGTCACCACCAGTGCTACACTAAACGTTGTGCATACCTACGACGTCCTCATCATCGGTGGAGGTCCGGCGGGTCTGACCGCCGGCATCTACGTTGGGCGGGCGAACCTCAAAGCCGCCCTCCTCGAGAAAGGCCTTCCTGGCGGGCAGATCGCCCAGACAGAGGAGGTCGAGAACTATCCTGGCTTTCCCGAAGGGATCGGTGGCCCTGAGTTAGCTCAGCGGATGCTCCAGCAAGCCGAGAAGTTTGGCCTCAAGGTGATCATGGATGAGGTCCAAGGCCTGGAAGCGATCCAGGGTGGGTTCCGGGTGCACGGCTACGAAGCGGACTATGTGGCCCGTGCGGTGATCCTGGCCACCGGGGCCAATCCGAAGATGCTGGGGGTTCCTGGGGAAGACCGCTTCTATGGGCGCGGCGTTTCGACCTGCGCGACCTGCGACGGGTTCTTTTATCGGGATAAGGAGGTCGTGGTGGTCGGAGGGGGAGACGCAGCGGTGGAAGAGGGACTCTTCCTGACCCGCTTTGCTTCCAAAGTCACTCTGGTCCACCGACGCCGGGAGCTCAGAGCGAACCGGACCGCCCAGGCACGGGCCTTCGCCAATCCCAAGATGCACTTCTTGTGGTCCCATGTCGTCGAGGAGATCTTGGGCGAGGAATCGGTGCGAGCAGTCCGCCTGCGCAACCTAGAGACCGGCGAGACCTACGAATACCCTACGGATGGGGTCTTCATCTTCATCGGCCATCAGCCCAACACCGGCTTTTTGCAGGGGGTCCTCGAGTTGCGTCCTGATGGCTACGTCGCGGTGCGCGATGAGATCTACACCTCACTCCCGGGGATCTTCGCGGCAGGCGACGTTGCGGATCCCGTCTACCGCCAGCTCACGACCAGCGTGGGTTCGGGAACTCGGGCAGCGATGGCGGTGGAGCGCTATCTCGCTGAAGCTCACGAGGTGCTGAAAGTAGAGTGATCGGGTGGCACAGGCGCTCGAACGGGACGCTGAGGCTCTTTGGAAAGCGCTCGAGCCTAAACTGAGCTATCTCTCCAACCAGGAGCTGGCTCTAGTGGAGGAGGCCTTTGCTTTTGCCCACGCTGCCCATCAGGGCCAGCTCCGAAGAAGCGGGGAGCCTTACATCACCCACCCCGTGGCGGTAGCGGGCATCCTGGCTGAGCTGGGCATGGATAGCGAGACGCTGGCGGCCGGCCTCCTCCACGATACCGTTGAGGATTGCGGCGTGGACCCCAAGGTGCTTGAAGAGCGCTTTGGACCAGCTGTGCGCCGGATCGTCGAGGGAGAGACGCGGGTCTCGAAGCTCTATAAGCTCGCCCAAGGGGACCTAGGTCCCTCGTTGGAGGAAGCTCGGGCTGAGGATCTCCGCCAGATGTTCATCGCCATGGCCGAGGACATCCGGATCATCATCGTGAAGCTCGCCGATCGCCTCCATAACCTCCGGACCCTCGACTTCATGCCTTTGGAGAAGCAAGCCCGCATCGCCCGTGAGACGCTGGAGATCTATGCGCCGCTGGCCCACCGGCTGGGCATCGGTCAGGTCAAATGGGAACTTGAAGACCTTTCCTTTCGCTACCTCTATCCGGAGGCCTACATCGAGCTGGAATCCCGCCTCAAGAGCCACCGGGCTGAGCGGGAAGTAGCGGTTGAAGAGGCTCGCCGGAGGCTAGAGGAGAGCCTTCGCTCCGATGAAGCTTTGGCCCAAGAGGTCGTGGGTTTTGAGGTGGTGGGGAGGACCAAGCACCTCTACAGCATCTGGAGGAAGATGCAACGCGATGAGAAGGCCCTCGAGCAGATCTACGACCTTCTGGCTCTGAGGGTGATTCTGGATCCTAAGCCCAACGGTCAGGAGCTTCGCGAAAAGCAGGTCTGCTATCACGTGCTGGGCTTGGTCCATGCTCTTTGGCAGCCGATCCCCGGCCGGGTCAAGGACTACATTGCGGTGCCCAAGCCCAATGGGTATCAGAGCCTCCACACCACCGTGATCGCTGACTCCGGCCTACCCCTTGAGGTGCAGATCCGAACTCGGGAGATGCACCGAGTCGCTGAGTATGGGATTGCCGCCCACTGGCTCTATAAAGAGGGCTTGACCGAGCCCGAGGAGATCCGCCGGCGGGTGAGCTGGCTCTATGCGATCCAGGAGTGGCAGCAGGAGTTCTCCAGCTCGCGGGAGTTCGTCGAAGCGGTGATCAGAGACCTCTTGGGGGGGAGGGTCTTCGTCTTCACTCCCAAGGGGCGGGTCATCAACCTGCCGCGCGGCTCCACCCCGGTCGACTTCGCCTACCACATCCATACCGAAGTGGGCCACCGGATGGTAGGGGCCAAGGTCAATGGTCGCATCGTCCCCCTTTCCTACGAGCTGCAAAACGGAGAGATCGTCGAGATCCTCACCGCCAAGACCGCCCACCCTTCTAAAGACTGGCTGGAGTATGCCAAGACTCGGAGTGCCAAGCAGAAGATCCGGGCCTTCTTTAGGAGCTTCGAGCGCCAGGAGACCCTAGACAAAGGGGCAGCCCTGCTGGAGCGCTATTTCCGCCGTCGGGGGCTTCCTAAGCCTTTGGAGAGCCAGCTCGAAGAGGCTGCCCGCAAGCTCCTCAATAGCCCTGCCCCTGAGGATCTCTACCTGGCTTTGGCTGGCAACCGGATCACCCCACAGCAGGTGGCCCGAATCCTCTTGCCTCCTCCCCGCCGTACCTCGACTCCTCCTCGCCCCATTCCGGGCAACGATCTGGGGATCCGCCTGGAGTCCAACCTCAGGGCCCCGCTCAAGCTCGCTTCCTGTTGCGAGCCAGCTAAAGGAGACCCCATCTTGGGCTACGTCACCCGGGGGCGGGGGGTAACCCTCCATCGGGCTGATTGCCCTAACCTCAAGCGGCTCCTCGAGCACGAGCCCGATCGGGTGATCCCGGCCTTCTGGGAGGGGGTGGGCCGTCCGCTGAACCTTGAGGTCCTGGCCTCGGATCGCGCTGGTCTCCTCCGCGATGTCATGGATGTCATCGCCTCGCAAGGTAAAAGTGCCCTCGGTGTTCAGTCAAAGCCTTTAGGTCAAGAAGTGCGCATTCAGATCCGCTTGGAGGTAGATGACCGGGAGCGGCTCCTCCTTGAAGAGGGTCTGCTCCAAGTGCCGGGTGTGCGCCGCGTTTCGTGGGCATAGTTGGGGCGGATTGAGCCGGATACTGGTCTGCGCGGCATGCCAGCAGGGATAGCACGAGCGGGGCGTGCTCTGGACTTGGGCTAGCTCCTCGTTTGTAGCCCTCACCCATAGTTTATCTCCCTCTCATGGGCTAAAGTTAGACTCGGTCTGTGCCCAAACAGGCATAGTCATCGCTTAAATCTCAAGGAGGTGGGCGTTTCTTTGTAACGATCTGAGAGCTTAAGGTCACGTGTAACGTTACTCTACATGAGAAAGGAGAGAGAATGCGCAATTGGCGTTGGTCCTATCTTGGGGGTCTCGCTCTGCTCCTCAGTGCCTGTGGGATGCAGCAGACCCTACCTCAGCAGGCTTCGGTCGCCCCGAGTTACTCCCTTGCGGTGACTCCCAGCCAGCTGCTCGTCGTCGCTCAGGGGACTTCTCAGAACTACAGCGTGACGGTGGTTCCGGCGGGGGGCTTTCAGGGAGTTGTGCAGGTGACGCCTGAGGTGCCTCAAGGGCTCACGATCAGCCCAGCGAGCGCTTCGGTGCGGGCGGGGAGTACGGTGACGTTTCAGGTCACCGCGCTGCAGTCAGGCTCATTTACAATCAAGTTCTCAGCTCAGGCAGCTGGCTTAACACCTCAGCTCGTCGCAGTCCCTCCGATCTACGTGGCGCCTCCCCAAAGCATTTCAGGCTATGTCGCCGATGGGGTGGGTGGTCCCGCCCTCCAGGGAGCCACCGTCGAGCTCTTGAGCGGCTCAAGCCTGGTGGCCACGACGAAGACGAACAGCCAGGGCTTTTATGAATTCCTGAATCTGCCGGTTGGCAGCTATACCCTCCTCTCGCCAGGCCAGACGCTCCAGGCCACGGTCTACCAAGGGGGCGAGGGGCCGGTCACCTTCGCCGCGAGCGAAGTGGTCGGAGTTCAGGTTGTCGCGGGGGCACCTACGTTCCAGAACCTGATTCAGCTGCGCGCAGCCAGCCAGAACCTTCCCTTGAACCCTCCGACCCTGGCGTTGACCTCGCCGGTGATCAGCGGTGGCGTGCTCAATTTCAGCTTTAACGCGACTGCCCAAAATCAGACTGGGCAGAGCGGGCAGAACACCATCACCATCGTCACCGCTGCGATCGGGCACGATCCTTATGTCTTTAGCCTCGGCGCCTATAACCGGGCCGTCCTCTATGTGGGTGGTCAGTTCGGCGAGAACAACAGCGGTTCGGCGAGTACTGGCTCCCAGGCAGCCACCTTGAACCTGGCAGAATACGCTCCCGGCCTCTCCGGGCAGAGCTTCCTCGAGGTGGCGGCGGTGGATACCAACCAGAATCGGACCCTTCTCCTCGAGCCCATCACCCTTCCCCCGCTGCCCGCTGGCGCTGGCTTGAGCGATCCGGTCCAGGGGCTTCAGGCTCAAGCTTTTACTGTCCTCGACACCCGGGCCCAGATCTACAGCCTGCAGCCTCAGGCGGCTCCTCAAAACACCCAGTTGTGGGTGACCCTTACCTGGACACCCTACGCGTTCCGCACACCCGCGACACCCGCCAACCCCTACCCTGAGGAGGGCTATCAGATCTTCCGTAGCATCGATGGGGGTCCCTACAGCCTGATCGCCGTGCTTCCTTACACCTACAGCGCCTCCTCCAATCAAGCAGTTAACCCCACAACCTTTAACGACGCCAGCGGGAGCCTCCAGGTCGGTGTTCCGGTGACCTACGAGGTTCGAGCTTTTGATCAAAGCTCGACTTCGCCCTTCTCGCAGTCGTTCACGGTGACCCCTCTGCCTCCTTTTGTGACCAGCTTGCAGACTCCCCAGGATCAGGCCACGGGGGTGAGCCTGACGCCTACGTTTAGCTGGACGACCAACGGGGTCGGTGCGGCGGAGTACTTCGTTCCAGTACTGGGTGACGATGTCCAAGGAGGTCTGGATTTCTGCGGTTTAGCTCCTTCCTCCTCGGCGATTGGGCTTGTCGCACTCCTCCAGACGGCCACCAACTACTTTAACCGCGGCTTCGCGATCGGGGCTCCTTGTGGGGTGATCGGTGGACCGGTGCCTGCCAACCAGACCTATAGCTACACCTACCAACCGACCTCTTACTCCGCAAATGGCGTTCCCCTGATGCCTCCTCTTCAGACCTACCGCGCGTATCAGTGGCAGCTCTTTGAAGCGGTGGCGGTCAACGATCCGAACAATCCGACCGCCTTCTCAGTGGCGATTGATGCGGGGAATCTCTTCTGGACCTACGATCCCTTCGGCCTCAACACGTTCGATGGCGATCAGGTCTACACCTTTACCACAGGAGGTAACTGATGCGCCGTTGGTGGCTTGCCCTCGTGGGCTTGGTCCTGGCGGGCTGTGGGCTTCAGGTGAGCCAGCCGACTCCGAACCCCTTCTCGGTCGCCCAGACCCCTGCCTTGCCGGTGACTGGCCCTCACGTCACCCACCAGGTGATCATCGGATATACCAGCCAAAGCGCTCTCGATCAGGCTCTCGCGAAGGTTCACGGCCAGCTCGTGGTGACCTTGCCCCAGCTGCACGCCGCGCTCATCCATCTTCCCCAGATGAGCACAGGAGCCGCGCTCTTTGCTCTCCAAGGGCTCCAGGGGGTCACCTATGCTCAGCCCAACTGGGAGCGGAGCCTGCCTCCCTTGAGCCACATGAGCCTGCCTACCGGCGGTCAGGCCTTCAAGCCTCAGGGGCTTGCCTCAGGTCTGCAGGCGCCGACGCAAGCCCCTCTCTTTCCTCAAGAGTGGGCTCTGATGAACCCCCCGGATGGCCTGGATGTGGTCAATGCCTGGAATGCCCTGAGCGGCGGACTCGGGGCGGGCAGCTATACCCAAGGGGGCCAGAGCAAACCCATCGTGGTCGCCTACTTTGCCGAGCCGCTTCCCCCCTTGCCGGATTTCCAGGGCCAGCTGGTTCCCGGCTTCGACTTCACCGCCTGGCTCTGCGGTACGTACCCGAACTCCTACATCTCCACGACCAGCGGTCAAACCGTCTCTCAGAGCTGCAACAGCGAGGGATTCGTCGGTCAGGGCACTCAGGTCTTCGATGGCGCTCAGGTCGCTCCCAACGTCCAGCCAGGGGTCAACTACAACACCCCGGACAACCCCGGAGGCGAGGCTGGTCTGGATGCTTCCAACATGGTCGCCAATGGCTACGGGGTTATCGGGGTCGCCTATGATGCCAAGCTCATGCCCCTGGTGGTCTTTAGCGACAACAATCCCTTTGGCGTTCCTGGGGGCTATGAGGGCGACTTTGCCTATGCGGCGGAGATCGTCTGGGCAGTTGATCACGGAGCCCAGATCCTCAACAACTCCTTGGGTGGGGCTTATAACTCTCCCCTTGAGCAGCAAGCGGTCGACTATGCCCTCAACCATGGGGTGACCTTCGTCGCGGCGGCTGGGGATAACGGGGACAGCCTGGTGAGCTCGCCCGCCGATCTGCCGGGGGTCTTGGCCGCTACCGCCACGACGCAGGATGGCAACCTGGCCTTCCTCAGCCAGATCGCTCCTTATGTCCAATTCGCCGCTCCAGGCAACAACATCGTGACCGCCGAGGCGTTGGGCTTCCAGAGCGTGACGCCAAGCTCGGCGGACCCGCTCGGCTATGCCCCCGAGCCTGGTTATTACTTTGTGGCTGGTACGTCCTCCTCATCTCCCTACGTCGTGGGGATCGCGGCGCTCATCGATGCCGCTTACGAGCAAAAGTTCGGCCAGCCCATGACCCCAGGGGAGATCGAGCAGGTGCTCTATCAGACAGGTCACCCCCTCCCGAGCGGCACTCAGAACTACATCGCCCAGCTCAGGATTCCCGATGCAGCTCAGGCCCTAGCCTACGTGGAGGGCTTGACGCACCCGCTCAGCGATCCCAACGGTTACGCATTTGTGGCGGTGCTGGACTCCCAAGGCTATCCGGTTCCTGATGCGAATGTGATCCTCACCAACGCCGAGCACACCTACTACGCCAACACCGCCACCCCCGGTTTCTTCGTCAACAGCCCTGAGATTGGCCAGAACGGTGGGGTTGCTGAGTTCCCTAACATCGCCCCAGGAACCTATACGGTGGAAGTCGGTGCTTCGGAGACCCTCTATGATGGGGATTTCCCGGGCACTGGAAATCCAGCTGACCGGCTCACCGCAGTGGGGAGCATCACCGTGCGGCCCGGGGGCCTCTCGAACCTCAGCATCACCACGGTCTCCCTGCCGCCCACCACGCTGACCCTTGAGCTCTCCACCAACAACCCCAACCTCCAACTCGCCGTGGCCGAGCCTGGGAATACCAGCTCAGGGAGTGTGGGTGGGTTCGTGACGGACGGACCGAACGGGTCGAATGGCGCTCCTCAGGATGGGACCTTCCAGGTCAGCCATACAGCGGTTACTTACACCACGACGTACACGCTGAATGCTGGAAGCGCCAGTTCCCCCTACACTCCTGGACTCTACCTCTTCGGCGTCTACACCGGAGCTCTTAAAGGTCCGGCCAACGGGGTCCTCACGATCGTGGAGAACGGCCAGAGCTTTGATGTGCCTCTCTCCGTTACCCCGAACCAGAGCACTCAGGGAGCTCCTCAGGGCATCGTCGAAATTGTTCCGGGAGCCACTGCGCTCAGCCTGCACTAAGCCTTCTCAGCTCCCCCTCCCCTCTAGAGGGGAGGGGGTGTCCTATAATCAGGCGGATGCTGCTTGATGGAAAGTATACGGTCGCGGAGGAGCTTCAACGAAAGAGCTGGGTGGTGGCTTTCCGGGTCCGGGCCCCTGAGGGTCGCGAGGGGCTGCTCTACTGGTTTGAGGTCCACACCCCGGAAGCGCGCAGCGCCTTCTTCCGCTATCGCAATGCCCTCAAGCGCCTCGAGGAGCAGGGCTTGTTGGTAGGAGGGGTGGAGATCTCAGCGAAGCCGGGGCGCTACTACGTCTTCTGGCCCGACGTCGAGGCTCCTGCTTTGCGGCGAGGCCGTCCAGAGGTAGCCCAGCTCCTCGCTCCCTTTGGCTACGGCCTTCCCGACGCTACGCTCGTCGACCTTAAAGGCCCTAAGGTTGCCGACCTGCGGCCTTGGGGAGAGAGTGCCACCCCCCTCAAGGCCCCCCGTCCTCGCCGAAAGCGCCAGCTCGCTGCCTGGCTTCCCGGCCTCATCTTGATGTTGGGCGGCCTTTTGGCCTTGGGAGGAGCTTTGGCCATCTACCTCAATCCCCCCATCTATACCCTCCCCCAGCTCGTCGGCTTGAGCACTGCTCAGGCCCTCCAGAAGCTCCGTGGGCTCGATCTCCAGCTCCAGCTGACGCAAGGCAGCGATCCGAGCCAGCCGACCGGCGTCATCCTGGCCCAAAGCCCTTCGGCGGGAAGTCAGGTGCGGCCGGGGCGCTTGGTCTCCTTGGTGCTCAACGAGCCACGGCTGGGCTCCGTCCCTCAGCTCTTGGGTCAGGGTCTTTTGAGCGCTGAGCGCACCTTAGAGCGCGATGGCTATACGACGGGCGTCGTCGCTCAAGCCTACTCGTCGGCCCCGGTGGGAACCGTGATCGCTAGCCTCCCCCTTGCGGGGACTCCCCTTCCTGCTGGGCATTCGGTCGATCTCCTCCTCTCCATGGGAGCAGCTCCGCCTCGAGAGACCGAGGTTCCCCCGCTGGTTGGGGATAACTTAGCGGAAGCCCGTTTCTTGCTCAACGTTGCGGACCTCCAGCCAGAGGTGCTTCGAGTCGTCTCGACGGCTCCCCAGGATCAGGTCTTGGCTCAGAACTCCGCGCCGGCGACGCTCCTGGCCCGGGGGGCTACGGTGCAGCTCGTCGTGGCCGAGCAACCCCCTGCTCATCTGCCTTCGGGCTCTCCTCTGATGCCTACCCCTACCAGCGCTGCTCAGGAGGTTCCCCTCGATCTCAGCCTTCCAGCTGGCTTTGCCCAAGGTGCTCAGGTTGAGCTCGTCGTCGAGGACGCGAGCGGGAAGAGAACTCTTTTTGCCGGGCCCGCGGCCCCCGGCTGGCAGTTCCACGAGACGATCCCAGTCCAAGGATCGGCGACGTTCTTCTGGTATCTCAACGGTCAGCTCTACCGGGAATGGAGCCCTTAAGGCCGCGGGTACGGACCAGCGAGAGGCCCGCTGCGACGAAGAGCAAGAAGGTCGCCAGGTAGAAGGCGGCATGGATGCCGGTGGCAAATGCGGAGGCGAGCTTAGGGGAGAGTTCGGTGTTCCCCACGAAGATCGCGAAGGCGAGCGGCTTGGGGATGGCGTTGGCGGCGATTAGGATGGCCAGCGCAAAGGAGAAGACCATCCCCAAGTTAGCCATCGTGCGGAGGAGCCCTGAGGCAGCCCCAAAGTCCCCTCGGGGAGCTGCTTTCATGACCGCTGCGTTGTTGGCGGGGAAGAAGGCCCCGCTTCCTAAACCGTTGATCGCGCTGATCAGGGGGACGAGGGCGAGCGGGGTGTTGGGTTGGAGCTGGGCATAGAGGAGGAGCGCAAGGGCTTGGATGATGAGCCCGGCGGTCGCGGGCAGGGCCGGACCCAGGCGGTCCGCAAGCCGTCCGGTCAGGGGGCCTACGATCGAGCCGATCAGGTAACCGGGGACTAGGAGCAAGGAGGCGTTGAGCGGAGAGAGCCCTCGGACACCCTGGAGGTACATGATGAGGAGGAAGAGGGTCGCATAGCCGCCGAGGCTCTGAAAGAAAGCGGCCAACAGCGAGGGGGTCATCGTGGGGATGCGAAAGAGGTCCAGGCGGAGCATCGGTTCTGCTTGGATCTGTTCGACCCAGGCGAAGAGGGCCAAGAGGACGAGGCCGCCGCCCAGGCTCAGGAGTGTTTCTGGATCCAGCGAGGCGCCGATCAGGTGGATCGCTCCCCAGGCCAGGCCGAAGATTCCCCCGCCTAAAAGGACCATCCCCCAGAGGTCGAGTTTGCGGGAGGTGCGTACTCCCTGGTCGTGGAGGACGAACCAACCGATGGTCACCGCGATCAGCCCGATGGGGACGTTGATCCAGAAGACCCAGCGCCAGCTCGTATAGTTGATGATCAAGCCGCCCAGGATGATCCCCAAGACCGCCCCGATGTTCCAGCCGATCGCGTTGAAGCCATAGGCCTGTCCCCTCCGCTCGGGAGGGAAGATGTCAGCGATCACCGCCCCGCTGTTGGCCGAGATGAGCGCTCCTCCCAGACCCTGCAGGAGCCGGAAGGCCACGATCGAGGCCTCGTTCCAGGAGAGGGCGCAGAGCAACGAGCCCAGCACAAAGATGAGAAAGCCGAGCTGGTACATGCGAACCCGGCCGAAGAGGTCGCCGAGCCTCCCCACCTGGGTGGCGAGCAGGGTGATGATCAGCAGATACCCGATGATGACCCAAATGACCGAGCTGATCCCCACCTTGAGGTCGGCCATCAGAGGGGGGAGCGCCAGGACCACGATGGTGGTGTCGACGGCGGCGATGAGGACGCCGAGGACGATGACGAGCAACGCGAGGCCAGCTTGCCGGGTCGGTGCCATGGGCCCACTCTATCCTTTAGGGCAAAGGCTCATCTGTAGCCTCTTTCACCGAACCCTTCAAGCTCTGGAGGCCTCCTTCCAGGTGATAGACCTGGAAGCCTTCCAGCTCAAGGTAGAGCCCGGCCAACTCGCTCAAGATGCCCCGCTCGCAGACGAGCAGGAGGGGACGTTCGCGGGGAAGGCCGTGATCTCCGGTCTGGATCTTCTCAAAGTTCACCTGGCGCACCGGTTGCCATGAGGCGGGAAGCGGCGTTGGGTGGGGGCGAAGGTCGACGACCACCACCTGGCCGAGCACTTCGGCAAGCTCACTCGGGGCGAGCGATCTCATTGTGGAGGAGGAGCTCTTCGAGGAGCTGGAAGGCCCGTGGAAGCTCAAAGCCGCCTCCTTGAGCCAGATCGCTGCGCCCCCCGCCCCGCCCGCCAGCCGTTTCAGCGAGCTTGTGGAGCAAGGCGCGAGCATCGAGACCCTTGTGGAGCGCTTTGGGAGCCAGCTTGAGGACCAGCTGGCCCTGAGAGCCCACTGCGGCGAGGTCGACATTGTGGCGATCCAAGAGCTCATCAGCAGCCTGCCTGAGCTCGTTGGCTCCCAGATCGGGGAGCTCGATCCAAGCCCAGCTGAGCTCTTCGTTGCGACCCAGCTTGGCCTCGGCCAGTTGGGAGCGGACCCGATCACGGCGAAGGGTCTGGAGCTCCTTCTCCCGGGTCTTGAGCTCTTCTTGAAGCCGCTCTAGACGAGAGAGCAGTTCTTTGGGTTCCCCTCCTAAGCGGTGGGCAGCTTCTTTGAGCAAGGCGAGGCTCTCTTGAGTCCAGCTCAGCGCAGCGGTACCGGTGAGGGCTTCGATACGCCGGATCCCAGAGGCAACCCCCTCCTCGCTTTGGATGAGGAAGAGGCCGATCTCGCCGGTGGCCCGCACGTGACAGCCACCGCAAAGCTCCCGGGAGACCACCTCGGCTTCGCCGACCTCGATGACCCGCACCAGGTCGCCATACTTCTCCTCGAATAGAGCCATGGCTCCTTCCTGGCGGGCCTGCTCCAAGGGAAGGATGCGGCTACGGACTTTGAGGTTCTCCTGGATCCAGCCGTTGACCTTGGTCTCGAGCTCCCTGAGCTGCTTGGCGCTCAGCGGCTCGTGGTGGGAGAAGTCGAAGCGGAGCCGATCGGGTCCCACGTAGCTGCCTGCCTGGCGAGCCTGAGGCCCGAGAAGAGCGCGGAGGGCCGCGTGGAGCAGGTGGGTCGCGGTGTGGTTGCGCTCGGTGGCCCGCCGGCGCTGAGCATCCACCAACGCCCGCACGACCTCGCCGGGGCGCAGGAGACCCTCCTTGACCTTGGCCTGGTGGAGGTAGATCCCTTCTGGAGTCTTGCGGGTCGAGAGGACCTGGGCCCAGCCCGAAGGGCCTTCGAGGATCCCCGCATCGCCGACCTGACCTCCTCCTTCCGCGTAGAAGGGGGTTCGGTTGAGGACGACTTCGACGTCCATACCTGCTTGGGCCACCTCGAGGGGCTGCTCGCCGAGGAGAAGCAAGCGGACCTCGGCGGTCTCTTCGAGGGTCTCGTAGCCCACGAACTCGGTGCCCCCTTCTTCGAGGAGGCCAAGCAGGGCTTGAGGAACTTTGCGAAATAGGTTGCGCTCGAAGCTGCTGCCCGCCCGCGCACGCTCTTGCTGCTCGGCTAGGGCCTGCTCAAACCCTTGGGTATCGACTCGGACGCCCTGCTCGCCGGCGATCTCCAAGGTGAGGTCGAGCGGAAAGCCGTAGGTGTCGTACAGCCGGAAGGCCTCTGTCCCAGGAAGGACCCCTCCGTGGGGAAGCTGGTTCAAAAGCTGCTCTAGCCGCTTGAGGCCGAGCTCTAGGGTCTCGAGGAAGCGCTCCTCCTCTCGCCGCACCATCCGCTCCACTGCAGGGAGGTGCTCTCTGAGCTCAGGGTAGACGTCACCTAAGATCTCGGCGACCTTAGGGAGCAGCGTGTAGAGGAAGGGCTCTTTGAGCCCCAGCAAGAAGCCGTGGCGGGCTGCCCGCCGGAGGAGGCGGCGAAGGACGTAGCCTCGCCCGGTATTCGAAAAGGTGACCCCGTCGGAGGCCATGAAGGCGACGGCTCGGGCGTGCTCTACGATGACGCGATGGGCGATCGACGAGGGACCTTCGTAACTGCGCCCTGAGAGGGCGACCACGTGCTCGATGAGGGGGAGAAAGTCATCGGTCTCGTAGAAGTCGCGCACTCCCTGGAGGACCATGGCGACTCGGCTCAGGCCCATGCCGGTGTCGATGTTGGGTCGGGGAAGCGGTTCGAGGATCCCCCCGTCGAGCCGGTTGTACTGAGGGAAGACGAGGTTCCAGATCTCGATGAAGCGCTGGCTCTCCCGGGTCTCTCGATAGTCCTCCCAGGTATCCTGGCCAAACGCTGGGCCCCGATCGAAGTAGATCTCTGAAGAAGGACCGCAAGGACCATTCGGCCCTTTGGTCGGGGCGTTTTCCGGCCAGAAGTTCTCATCAGCGCCGAAGCGATGGATCCGCTCGGCGGGAATTCCCACTTCCTGCCAGAGCCGAAAGGCCTCGTCGTCTTCTTCGTAGACCGTGGTGTAGAGGCGCTCGGCCGGGATCCCGAGGGGGCCCGTGAGCAATTCGAAGGCCCAGGCGATGGCCTCGGCCTTGAAGTAGTCGCCGAAGCTGAAGTTGCCGAGCATCTCGAAGACGGTCTGGTGCCGGTTGGTTCGCCCGACGTTCTCGATGTCCGCGGTGCGAACGCACTTCTGACACGTAGTGACCCGATACCAAAGCCCCTCGTGCCCAGGGAAGACCGGAGGTTTGCCGAGAAAGTAGGGCTTGAGCGGGGTCATCCCCGCATTGATGAAGAGGAGCGAGGGATCGTCCTGGGGGATCAGGCTGAACGAGGGAAGACGGAGGTGGCCCTTGGACTCAAAAAAGGAGAGGAAGCGCTCACGGATCTCAGCGGTTCGCATTCTCCCCATTATAGGCCGGATCTTGCTCTCGATTCCCTTCCTCGCGGAAGGAACCTGGCCTTCGCGGAACCGGGCTGTCTCGGCTTCACGGCACTTCACGCATTGCGCTTAGAGCTCGAGACCACGCTCTGTTGAAGAGCTAAAGGGCCCAGGAGCTGAGACGGATGCCCCACGTCCTAGGCAACATCGGGGTGTTGACAGATCCAATCCAAGTTATCTAAAATAGACTGGCTATGAGAAAGCTTCTTATCTTGATCCTTCCGGCTTTCCTTCCTCTGGCTTTGGCTCAAAGCGGGTTCTCCGTGACCATCCCTGCGGGTCTTTTTGTTGGGCCGGGGTACTATGCGGCGACCATAGAATACCAGTACTCGCTCGGTCCAAATCGATTTGGGTTGGGACCTCTGTTGACCCAGCCTGTAAATTGCCAGCAGGTGTATGACCCTACTACCAATAGCTATAATATGCCCGAACACAAATTTGGTCGGCCTTTATGGCTCTTATGACTTCATCGGAAAGCTCTCGCCAGAGGCCATCTCCACTGTTTTGCCCTCCTTCCCATTTGGTCTCTACTACGGAGTAGGTGGGAACTTAGCGGCTTCGAGCATCTTCTACGCGGATGCTCATGTCCTAGGGGGTATCTACATTCATGAGAGTGGCTTGAACGTGTTTATCGAACTCCAGGTTGGTCCGGGATTCGAAGTCGGGAATGGGTTGACGCAATTTGTTCCAGCCATCAATTTGAGTATCGGTATGAATGGATTTCCCTCCTAGAGCCCTGTTTCTCAGGGCCCCGAGCTTCAAGCTCGGGGCCCTGCGTTCTTTTAGCGCTTGAGGTCTCGGAACCCGGTTTCATGGGTAGCCCGATCAAAAAGCCGGCTTGTGCGCCTCATCGAAACGTTAAGATCGATCGTCGTCTCAAGTGTTGACGACGCACCTCTAGTAATAGTAGCCTAGCCCAAAGGGCACTCTAGATCTTGAGTGTCCTGGCTGCGGGGCCAGGTCGACAGGCTTGGACGCCGATGGTGGTGGGGGAAGTCCGGTGCAACTCCGGCGCTGTCCCGCAACGGTAACCCCGGAAGGGGAAGCCCGAGCACCCACCTCGCAGCTCTGATCTCAGCCCTCGAGGTAAGGGTGAGGTGATCGCGATGATTGTTGATGCGTACTGGCTCTCGATACCGGACTTCTTCCGCACTCAGGAGGGGCGATGCTGACCGAACCGAGGGCGGCCTATCGCCCCTATGACTATCCGGAGCTCCTTCGCTTCCGCGATGCGATCCGCCATAGTTACTGGCTCCATACCGAGTTCAGCTATCAAGCTGACGTCCAGCACTACGCTCAGGCGGGACCGGAGGAGCGTTCTTTGGTTGCCCGCTCCCTGGTTGCGATCGCTCAGATCGAGGTCTCGGTCAAGCTCTTCTGGGCAAAGGTGTATGAGCGCTTTCCCAAACCTGAGATCGCCGAGGTGGGGATGACCTTTGCGGAGAGCGAGGTCCGCCACGCCAACGCCTACGCCCACCTCCTGGATCTCCTGGACCTCAACAGCCTCTTTGAGCGCTGGCTCAGCGAGCCCACTCCCCTTAAAGAGCGCCATGAGCGCCTCAGCCGCATCCTCGCCACCACGCGGAGCCAGGCCATCGAGGAGTATGCCTTGGGTCTCCTCCTCTTCTCGTCGTTTGTCGAGCACATCTCCTTGTTCTCTCAGTTTTATGCCCTCATGGCCCTCAACCGCCGTGGAAACCGCTTCAAGGGGATCTCCAACGCCATTGAGGCCACGAGCAAGGAGGAGAACATCCACGGCCTCTTCGGCGTCGAGCTCTTCCGACTTCTCGGAGCGGAGCTCCCTGAGCTCAGGAATGAAGCTTTTCAGGAGCGAGCTTTGGGCTTGGCCCAGGAGCTTTACTCGACCGAAGAACGGCTCCTCGAGTGGATCTTTGCTGAAGGAGAAAGCTCGTTGATCAACCGAGAAGAGGTATCCGAATTCGTTAAGGATCGTTATAACCGGGTCCTGAGCCTCCACGGCCTGCCGGCTCCTTTCCGGGTCGAGCAAGAGCGGCTTCGGGATACCGAGTGGTTCGAGCTTGAGCTTCTTTCAGACAAGGAGATCGACTTCTTCAATAAGCGAAGCGTCGCCTATGCCCGAAGGCTCAAGGCCTTTGACCCAGCCGAGCTCTTTGGCGACTGATTCTTGAGCTTGAGGAGTTGTGACATGATCCAAGCTGCTGAGCAATATAAGCCTTGGTATTGGGCCAACGAGCAGACTCGGCTCTACATGGAGCGAGGCTACTTGCTCCCTGGCGTGAGCGTGGAGGAGCGAGTCCGACAGATCGCCGAGCGGGCTGAAGCGCTGACTGGGCGTGAGGGGTTCGCGCGTAAGTTCGAGGCATATATGGCCCGTGGCTGGTTCTCCTTGGCCACCCCGGTCTGGGCCAACTACGGCCTCAAGCGCGGCCTACCCATCTCCTGTTATGGCACCTATGTGGAGGACGATACCGCTTCGATCCTCCAGGCTGTCGCCGAAGTCGGGATGATGAGCAAGCAAGGAGGGGGGACCTCGGTCTATTTGGGCCGACTTCGTCCGCGGGGTGCTCCGATCCGAGACAATGGGGAGAGCAACGGCTCGTATGGTTTTGCTTCCCTCTTTGACCGGGTCATCGAGGTCTTTAACCAGGGTTCTACCCGTCGGGGGCAGTGTGCGGCCTATCTTGATGTGGAGCATCCCGACCTCGAGGAGTGGTTTAAGATCCAGCGGGAGCACGGCGAGATTCAGTCCCTCTTCTGGGGAGTCTCGATTGGAGATGCCTGGATGGAGGCGATGCTCCAGGGCGATCAGGCCAAGCGGGAGGTCTGGGCCAAACTCCTCAAGTCCCGCTTCGAGGTCGGAATTCCCTACTTCTTCTTTCGGGATGCTGCCCAGCGGGGGGCGCCTGAGATCTTCCGCCAGCTCGGCAAGACCATCTGGGCGAGCAACCTCTGCACCGAGATCATGCTCCCTAGCTCTCCGGAGGAGAGCTTTGTCTGTTGCCTTTCGTCGCTCAACCTCCTCCACTACGACGAATGGAAGACGACCGACGCGGTCGAGACGCTCACCTTCTTCCTGGACTCGGTGATCGAGGAGTTCATCCAAAAAGCCGAGGGGATTCCTTACCTGGAGCGGGCGGTGCGCTTTGCGCGGCGCTATCGGACTTTGGGGATTGGAGTCTTGGGCTGGCACAGCTACTTGCAGTCCAAGCGGATCCCGCTCGAGAGCATGGAGGCCTTCACCCTCAACCGGGAGATCTTCCAGCACATCCGCGAGCGGGCCGAGGAGGCCTCCCGCGAGCTCAGAGCCCGTCATCCGGAGGATGAGCTCGCCGAGCTCATGGAGCGCCGTAACGCCACCCTCCTCGCCATCGCACCCACCAAGTCGAGCTCCTTCATCTTGGGCCAGGTCTCTCCTTCGATCGAGCCCTACACGAGCAACTACCACCTCAAGGACCTTCAAAAGGCTCGAGTCCCCTTCAAGAACCCCCACCTCGAGGCCCTTCTTGCCGAGAAGGGGATCAACGATGAGCGGACCTGGCGAAGCATTCTGGAACATAACGGCTCGGTTCAGCACCTTGAGGAGCTCAGCGACGAAGAGCGGCAGGTCTTTAAGACCTTCGCTGAGATCTCCCAGCTCACCCTCATCCAGCAAGCTGCTCAGCGGCAAAAGTTCATTGACCAGGGGCAGTCCCTCAACCTGGTCATCCATCCCGAGGCACCCCTCAAGGATGTCCACCAACTCTACGTGGAGGCTTGGCGCTTGGGGCTTAAGGCTCTTTACTATCAGTACAGCCAGAGCGTGGCTCAGGCCTATAGTCGGGATCTGCTTCTGGGTTGCGCTGTCTGCGAGGGCTAGCGCGGAGCTCCTGTGTAGGTCTTCGCGGGTTCAAGGGTTATGCTCAACCTGTGCGCTACTTGGTCCTCTCCGACATCCACGGGAACTGGCCAGCGCTCCAAGCGGTCTTAGCCCAAGCCTCTGGATTTGACCAGGTGCTCTTCTTGGGGGATGCGGTCGGCTACTACCCGGACGGGGACCAGGTCGTGGAGTGGCTGCGCTCGGTGGGCGCTCGAGGGGTGCTGGGGAATCACGATCACTGGATGCTCAACCTCAATCAGCTGACCCTGGAAAATCCCATTGTGGAGATCTTGAGGTGGCAAGCCGAGCGCTTGAGTGAAGCTCAGCGAGCCTACCTGGAGCACCTGCCTTGGACGTTGAGCCTCGAGGGAGCTCTGCTGGTCCACGGGAGCCCCTGCGATCCGCTCACCTATGTTGATGAGCTCAACGAGGCTCGGGCCGCGTTTGGCTGCAGTGAGGCCCGTTGGATCCTGCACGGCCACACCCACTTAGCGGGGGCCTACTTGGCCCTTGAGGGGCCCTCAGGGCTCTGGATTCGCTACCAGCGCTACCCTCAGGGAGGTGAGCTCGTCTTGGCTCCGAAAGCGCGAGCCTTGGTCAACCCTGGCTCAGTGGGGCAGCCCCGCGATGGGGTGCCGGGGGCTGCCTATGGGATCTGGGATCCCGAGCGGGAGACCTTTGAGCTCTACCGAATTAGCTATGAGGTGGAGCAGGTCTTGAGTCGCCTGGAGGAAGCAGGGTTTCCTGGCTGGCTCTACCGGAGGCTGTTGGCCGGCAAATGATCGAGGTCTTAGGACATGAGCGGCAGCGCGAGCTGCTCAGTCGCCTGAGCGCTCAGACCCTCCTCTTCACCGGGCCTGAGGGGGTGGGACGGCGGACGGTGGCCCGCTGGTATGCCTGGGGCCTCAACTGCGCGCAGGGCTTTCCTCCTTGCGGCCGCTGCGCTTCCTGCCGCCTCGACCCGCACCCCGACTACCGCGAGATCGCCCCTCAAGAGGAGACCCAAGGGGGAAGAAGGGCCCGCCAGGAACAAATTCGCTTAGAGCAGCTGGTGCCTCAAGGAGAAGAGAGCCTTGAGGAGTGGCTTTCCGTCCATCCTCGGTTTCGAGTCAGGGTGGCGGTGATCGATGGGGCGCATCTCTTGAGCGAGCCGGCGGCCAATGCCTTGCTCAAGCTCCTCGAAGAGCCACCCCCCACCGCCCGCCTCATCCTCATCGCTCCTGCGCGTGAACTCCTCTTGCCGACACTGGCATCGAGGGCTTTAGAGCTCTCCTTTGGCCCCTTGCCGGAAGCGTTGCTCGCTGGTCGAGGGCCCGTCGCTTGGGCTCAGGGCTCGTTGGGGCGCCTGGTCTGGCTGCAGGCGCATCCTGAAGAGCTGAGCCAGTTCGAGGCCGATCTCGAGGCGGTGGCCAAGGGGCTCAAGGGGCGATGGGACGATCTGTTCCTTGCCCTTCAGCACCTGCTGAGCGCGTATCGCGAGGCTCCCTTGGATCCCTTGATGGCCCTGGCGCACCGACTTGAGCGAGAGCTTCCCGAAGGGCGCTGGGCTAGGTTGCTGATGGTGCTCCTCGAGGTCCAGGAGGCGTTTCAGGCCTATGGGAGCGAGGAGCTTTTGGTGAGCTATTTGGCCCTCAGCCTGCGCGAATTGGTAGAGTAGGGGCATGGACTGCGTGGCAGTGCGCCTTGGGAGGGCTCCCAAGCTGCTCCTTTGCGGCTATCCGGGAGACCCCCCGCCGCCGGGGAGCTGGGTCGTCGTGACCCGCGGGCGCGGTCAAGAGCTCGGCCAGGTTCGCTCCGGGCCGCGAACGGGAGCCCCCAAGGGAGAGATCCTTCGGCCAGCTGCTCCCCGGGACCTCGAGCGCCATGAGCGCCAGGCGAAAAGAGCCGAAGAGCTCTTTTGGTGGCTCAAAGCCCGCCTACGCCAGCAGGGCCTTAAGGTCAAACTGGTGAACTTAGAGCTCAGCCTCGATGGGGGCTACCTCTGGGTGGGCTATAGCTCCGAGGAGCGCGTGGACCTGCGCCGCTGGGTGGGTGAGCTCGCCCGCTTGGCAGGAGCGAAGGTCGAGTTTGTGCCTCTTGGGCCTCGGGAACAAGCAGGCCAGATCGGGACCCTGGGGGCATGTGGCATGGAGAGCTGCTGCTCGAGTTGGCTCGGCGAGTTCGTTCAAGTGGGCATCCGCATGGCGCGCGACCAGCAGCTTCCTCTCTCGCCGGAGAAGATCTCGGGTCCTTGTGGTCGCCTGCTCTGCTGCCTGCAGTATGAGCACGCTCAGTACCAGGAACTCCTGGCTGACCTACCCAAGCGAAACAGCCGCGTCTGCACGCGAGAAGGCGTCTGGGGCAAGGTTGTCAAGCTCCATCCCTTGAGTGGCTCGGTCGAGCTCCTCACGGAGGAAGGAGGCCACCTCACGGTCTCCCGCGAGGAGCTACTCCCCCGAGGCGCGGGCCAGATCGACGCCTCTTCCGGTCTCGTGGCCGAAGAACCACCAGACCAGGGCACCGGCCAGACCGATCGCCCAGACGACCAGGCTGAAGAGGATGTACTGCTGGATCGAGAGGTTTTGGGTGAGGTAGATGGTGACGATATAGAGTCCGATGGAGATGAAGCGGACTAGGGCTGTATAGGTCCCCCGCCGTTCGGTGGGCCAGACTTCGGCTTTGAGGGTATCCTCGGTGAGATAGCCGATATTGACGAAGAGGTTGAGCAAGATCAGGAGGGCGAAAAAGTAGGGAAGACTCTTGCTCCACTCAGGAAGGGCAACCAGGATCCAGAGGGTGACCAAGGTGCTTCCCAGGTAACCGATCAAGAGGAGCCCTTTGCGGCTCAGGCGATCGGCAGCGAGGCCGAAGAATCCCGAAAAGAAGCCGACTCCCGTCGCAATGAGGAGAATCGTGGCGGTCAGGTTTTTAAAGTAGTAGGGGCCGATGACATAGGTGAGGAGGCCAAAGCCAGCGGCCCCAGCAAAGGAGATCGTTAGGGTGGTAAAGAAGCGGATCCACATGGGGGTGTGGCCTCCGGGATCCGAAGAGGAGGTTGTTCGGGCCTGGGCCAATCGGGCTTCCGCCTCAGCTCCGTAGTAACGCTCGGCTTGAGCCCTGGCTTCTTCCTCACGGCCGCGCCGGAGAAGCCATCGCAAGGACTCCGGAGTGCGAAGACGGATATAGAAGAGGATGAAGAGGGCGATGATCGCGGTGACCCCGACTAAAAGGCGTTGGAAGTGAACCTGCTGGTACGCGCTGGAAAGGGCGAGCAGAGCGAGGAGGAACCCTCCTAGATTGATGAAGTTGAGCTCCATCATCATGGTCTTGCCGCGGTGGGCTTCGGGCATCATCTCCTGGGAAGCGGCCATGATGGTGTTCATCTCCCCTCCAGCAGCCAGGAGCATGACCGCGAGGAAGAAGAGGAGGAGGCCGTAGGAGTAGCTGAAAACGAGACCGATGGCCCCAACGGTGTAAAGCGTCATTGTGAGGTAGAAGGTGCTCTTGCGGCCAAAGCGGTCTGCGAGGGGGCCAGCGAGGGCGATGCCGATGATGAGCCACAAAGGAGCCCAAGCTAAGAGCAGCGAATCGAGGCTCTTGGGTACCGTGACCCAGTTGGTGGCGATGGCGGCCAGGCTGAAGGTATAGTTCTCCAGCAGCATGCCCAGAGCGAATGACCAAAAAGCCCAGGTGTCGGTAGCTGTCCAGCGCATGAGACGATTATAGGAGAGATTGGATGTGCACTGTCTATGAGAAAGGTTGTGCGCCAGCACCGGGGTATCCTCATGTTCTGCACTCCCAGAGACGAGAGCCCGTTGGTTCTCTGCCCACTATCGATAGGTGCTGGATCTAGGAGAGGTGATGCTGGACGAATCGAGTGCTATCAGGACCTGTATAAGTCCTCCTGATCGTTCGGATCTCCCCCTATCCACACGAGAAGTCTAGGTCCCACTCCAGGGGCAGCAGTGTCTGTTTGTGGGACAGAAATACGCTTTAAAAGATATGCAGGGGTCTTGGAATGGTGATAGTGACGCTTGAGGGTAAGTGTCGGGCCTGTGAGGGAGGACTGATCCGGCAGCTCATTCTCCCCGATGGCGTTCCAGCTTTCCCGTCTGTGCTTCGAGAGAGGCCAGTAGGTGAGAGGGTGTGGGATATAGGCCTTACGCATTTTGAAGTTAATTGACTTGCACATAGATGCAAGCCTTTCCCCATCGCCTATCGATAAGGCCTCGCCGCTCAAGAGAAGCTAGGTCTCTGCGGATGGTAGCAATAGAAACGCCAATCTCCTGAGCCAATTCTTCAACAGATGTGGGCCCAGAACGGAGCAGCTTTTTGAGTACAAACTCTTGGCGTTGACGGGTGCTCTGGTACCGAGAGACCACGGAATTCAGTCTAGGGAATACTAGGCCAAGTGAGGGGCATTTGATGATCGATATGAGGAAATTCAATCACTTGTTTGTGAATAGAGGTGCTACACCACGCCCCTATCGAGAATCCGCCTATGCTGCGAGCTGATTTGTCCACCGGCTTACTCAGGGAAGAGGTTCAGTTCATTGGGTCTTTCTTCTCTTTCCATTTCTGCAAGGGATGCTGCGCAGAAGTTGAGTGCCGGGGGTTTCGACACCCCTCAGGTCCGGCGAAGCTGCATTTAGAGCCCTTCATTAAGGTCCCCAAAGCATCCCGTCATCTGAACGCCGAGCTTCTCTGCCATCCTCGAGGGTGAGGTCACTATGCGCCGTTTGATCGTCCTTGCTTGTTTGTACGGTTTAGCTTTAGCTCAATCGACCCCGCAGAGCATCATCGTCACCCCGAACAACCCCCCGCCCCCTTTCCCTGGACCTACCCCTCAGAGCCTCACGATCTGGCTGGATGCCCAGGCTTATCCGGTGGGCTCTCCCATCGCAATCCACGTGATGAGCCCGGTAGGCGGTTACCTCTACGTCTTTGACCGTAATGCCCATGGCCGGCTGATGGAGATCGCCCCTTACGGCGGCCTGCTCTATATCCAGCCGGGTGAGACCCTGACCCTTCCCCCTCCAGGGGCTGGCTATACCTATACGGTGACTGGGCCCATTGGCTGGGACACCGTACTAGCTTTCGTGAGTCCCGCTCCTCTCTCCTCGCAAGAGGCCTATCAGGTTGCGGTGAGTGGGGGTACTTGCGCCTACGCCTCCCCCCCGCCTCCGCCAGGACCTTGGTCGCCATGGCAAGGAGAGCAGGATCAGGAAGAAGGCCAAGCGCATCCTCAGAGCATCATCCCTACCCCTACTCCCCCTTCACCCCCGCCTCCTTCGGTGGCTTGCACGAGTTCCTTTGGGCAGACGAGCTTTGAGGTGATCTGGTAGCTTTTTTGGGCTGGAGGGTCCTGTCTTTGAGGTAGACTGAAAGGGATGGCAACTGTCCGACCTCAAACGGCGGTACCCTCCCAGCCCGTAGAGCGGGGGGAGAAGGCCTACATCCAGGTCCTCTTGGGACCCGAAGAGGGGGTTCCTCACTTCATCACCCGCAAGTTCACCATCCTCCCTGGCGGTTCCATTCCCCGTCACCGCCACCCCACTTTGGAGCACGAGCAGTACGTGCTTTCCGGCTCGATGGAGCTCGGTCTGGGCGACGAGGTGCGCATCGTCAAAGCCGGGGAAGCAGTCTATATTCCTGCGGGAACACCTCACTGGTACCGTAATTTAGGCTCCGAGCCAGTGGAGTTTCTCTGCATCATCCCTCGGACGGAAGGATACGTTACCGAATGGGAGTAGCTCCTTCTCTCGAAGAGATCCAACGCTTGCCGCAGGGAGCCGCTTTGGAGCTACGGGGTACGACTCCCGATGGCTTTGTGCGCATGGTGATCCACCACACCTCGCCGACTCATCTCGAGATTGCGGTGCATCGCCGTCGTGGTGAGGATGTGCGCCACTTCCGCTCAGGAGCCAAGGAGCCCGAGGTCCTCTATCGCTGGCTCGAGGGCTATCTCGCAGGTCTAGAGGCTGAAGGGCTGACCTGGGAAGAGGTGCCCCTCACCCCTGAGCTCCGCCGTTTCATCGAGGGCCTCTCCGGGTGAGGGCGACCCTCGACCTTTGGGATCGAACCCTCTTGGGCCTCCCTCAGGTGGCCCGGGCGCTCCTCTTTGCCCAAATCCCTTCTCCGGCGGTCCTCCTGGCTCCCGCTGAGCGGGTAGCCCTCTACGGGACCCTCGACGTCCTCGGGCGAAGAGCAGCGGTGAACCCCGGCCTCGAGGCTTGGGGGGAAGAGTTCCACGTGGTCTTGAGCTTTGAGGAAGCTCTGGCCCCGTTCCCCGAAGATCCTTCGGCCTGGCGGCTGGTCCTCGAGGTGGGGCGCTCATATGGCCGGGATGAACTCTTAGAGCGCCTCGCTCGCCTGGGCTACCCGCGCGAGGAGCTCGAGGTGCGGGGGGATCAGATCCGGCTTCAGGACCTCAAGCTGGAATTCTTCGGCGATGTGTTGGAGTCCATGGAGGAAGGGGGGCGCCCGCTCCGGCGCTGGGTCCTCTTGCCACGAGCGGGGAAGAGCGAGGTTTGGACGGGGAAGAAGATCGATCATTTTCCCGGGCCGGTCTTCATCGAGCGCCCCGCTCAGGTGCCTCCCGAACTCTGGTCGGCCTTGGAGGGGCGCCCCTTTGTGCTTCTGGGTTCTGGAGGGCCTGAGCGTCCCATGGTGGAGCTCGAAGGGAAGGCGCTACCTCCTTATCGGGCTCGCCTCTCTCGCTTCCTCGAAGACCTCAACGGCTGGCTCCACGAGGGGCGCAGGATCGTTCTGTTCTACAAGCACGCCCGGAGCCGGGACTACCTTCTCGAGAAGCTCAAGGGCCTTCCCCTGCGCCAGGGCCTTCGCCTAGAGCCCCAGCCAGGCGAGATCCAGCTCCTTCCGGCTCCCTTCGAGGGAGGCTACCTTGAAGGGGAGACCGTCTACCTCACCGAGGCCCATCTCTACGCCTTTGGGAGCCGTGAGGCGCCTCGGATGCGGATCTACGGGGGACTGGAGGATCCCGGAGCGCTCTTTCCAGGCGACTACCTCATTCACCCTGAGCACGGGATTGGCCAGTATCTAGGTCTGGAGAGCCGCGAGGTCTTGGGGGTACGCCGGGACTACCTCATCCTTCGCTATGCGGGGGAGGGAAGGCTCTACCTTCCCGTAGAGCAGCTTCCTCTGCTCCGCCGGCATCCGGGGACCACGGACGACCCACCAGCCCTCTCCTCGCTCGGCAAAGGGGAGTGGCGCCGGGCGTGTGAGCGGGCCCAAAAGAGCGCAGAGGAGCTGGCTCAGCGCTTGCTCTTGGTCCATGCCCGGCGCCAGGCCTCTCAAGGGCGTTCGTTTCCTCCCATTGAGGGCTGGGAGGAGCGAATCGCCGAGAGCTTTCCCTACACCCTAACCCCTGACCAGGAACGAGCCTTGGAGGAGGTCCTTCGGGACCTCGAGGCTCCTTACCCGATGGACCGCCTTCTCTCAGGCGATGTAGGTTTTGGCAAGACCGAGATCGCCCTGCGAGCCGCCCATCGGGTGGTGGGCCACGGGGCTCAGGTGGCCATGCTGGTTCCGACCACCCTGCTCGCCGACCAGCATACCCGGACCTTTCGAGAGCGCTTTGCCGCCCTCCCAGTTCGTGTCGAGGGACTTTCCCGCTTCACGCCGGAGCGCGAAGTCCAGCAGATCCTCGAGGGCCTAAAGGCTGGAACGATCGATATCGTCATCGGGACCCACCGGCTCCTTTCGGAAGATGTCCGTTTTCACGATCTGGGCCTCCTGATCATCGACGAGGAGCATCGTTTCGGGGTCGCTCAGAAGGAACGAATTCGTGAGCTCGCCCAGGGCGTCGATACCCTTTCGATGTCGGCGACCCCCATCCCTCGAACGCTCTATAGCGCTTTGGTGGGGATCCGCGACCTCTCAAGCATCCAGAGCCCTCCGCCAGGGCGCAAACCGATCCGGACGGTCCTCTCCGTCTACGATCCGGCCTTGGTCCGCGAAGCGGTCCTCTCGGAGATCGAGCGGGGGGGAAAGGTCTTCTACGTCTACGATCGCATCGCGAGCATCCTGTTGCGCAAAGCGTTCCTCGAGACCCTGATCCCCGAAGCCCGCATCGGGGTGGTCCATGGTCAGATGGGGGATCGGGAGATCGAGGAGACCATGCTCGCCTTTGCTGAAGGGGCCTTCGACCTTCTCCTCTCCACGACGATCATCGAGAGCGGACTCGATATTCCGGAGGCCAATACCCTCATCGTGGAGCGCTCCGACCGTTTGGGCCTAGCGGCTCTCTATCAGCTGCGCGGAAGGGTGGGGCGTAGGGACCGGGAGGCTTGGGCCTACCTCTTCCATCCCCCCCGCCTGACCGAGGCGGCGGAGCGGAGGCTGCAGGCGATCGCCGATCTCTCCGACCTGGGCTCTGGACATCTGCTGGCTGAGCGGGATATGGAGATCCGGGGGGTGGGGAACCTGCTGGGACCGGAGCAGCACGGCCACATCCAGGCGGTGAGCCTCGAGGTCTACAGCGAGCTCTTGGCCGAGGCGATCCGCAAGCTCAAGGGCGAGGAAGCTCCCCCTCCGCCCCGCCGGGTAGTCCTCGACCTGGCCCTCTCGGCCCGCCTCCCTCCTGAGTACATCCCCAATCCCGTGGCCCGCGGGCGCTACTACGGTCAGCTCGCCGAGGTCAAGGGGCTGGCCCAGCTCTCCCGGCTGAGCCGTGAGCTCACCGAGCGCTACGGGCCCTTGCCCCAAGAAGCCCAGAGCTTCTTGGCCCTCACCCGCCTCCGGCTCTTGGCCGAGAGCAAGGGGGTGGTCTCGATCACCGAAGACCTCACCCACCTGCTCGTCGCCTTTGAGCGCTGGCCGATTGCCTACGACCCGAAGATCCTCCGCACCATTCCGGTCCGCGTCGAGCTGAGCCGCCACCCGCCGGGCTTCTTGGTGGACAAGCGGGGGCTTGCCCCTGAGCGCTATCCCGAGCTGCTTACGGAGCTCCTCTGGGCGGTCGACTGAGCTTTTAGTCGCCGACCACCACCGGGATGAGGACCGGATCCCGGCCGGTCTCCTTGTGGAGGAACTTCTTCACCGGGTAGAAGATGTCATCTCGGATGCTCTCTAAAGGCCGTTTTTCCCGAATCCCACGGGAGACCGCCTCAAAGCTCATCCGCTGCACCTCCTGGAGCAGGCGCTCGCCGGCTTTGGCGAAACCCCTGGAGACGACCTCCACGACGGGTTCCTCGCCGAGCACCGCGGTGATCACGACCACTCCTTCGGAGGCCATGAGCTGGCGATCCTCGAGGATCTCATCGGTGATATCCCCCACGCCCAGACCATCGACATAGAGGGCCCCCGCTGGGACTCGGTCCGCCACCTCCATGCGCTCTGGGGTGACCCGGATCAGGTCTCCGTTGCTCACGATCAACGTCTTCTCGGGAGGACGGGGGAGGCTCTCCGCCAACCAGCGGAAGTGGGTCTGGTGGCGGGGTTCTCCGTGCCAGGGGAGGAAGAAGCGGGGCTGAGCCAGGCTGAGGATGAGCTTGAGCTCTTCCTGGGAGGCGTGCCCGGAGGCGTGGACGCGGTGGTTGGGCGGGTAGAGGACTTCTGCGCCCAGGGTGTAGAGCCGGTTGATCACCCGGTTCACCGCCTCCTCGTTGCCGGGGATGGGGCTGCTGGAGAGGATCACCGTATCCCCTGGCTCGATGCTCAGCTTGGGATGACCGCCGAAGGCCAGGCGGGAGAGGACCGAAAGCGGCTGTCCCTGAGATCCGGTGGCTAGGACCAGGACCTGCTCATCGGGAAGATCGCGGACCTCCTCGAGGGTGTAGAAGCGGTCTTGGACCTCGAGGTAGCCGAGTTCTAGGGCGATTCGGCTGAACTTGAGCATGCTTCGCCCCTCAATCGCCACCTTGCGCCCGTAACGCTCAGCAGCGCGGATCACGCTCTGAATTCGGTGGATGTGGGAGGCGAAGGTGGTCACGAAGACCCGCCCTTTAGCCCGTCCGATGACCTGATCGAGCGCCTTGGCGACCTCAGCCTCGCTGGGCGTATAGCCGGGGCGCTCGGCGTTGGTGGCGTCGGCGATGAGTAGGAGCACCCCTTCTGCTCCTGCCTGGGCGATCTTGGCGAGGTGGCTGGTCTGCCCATCGACCGGAGTGGGGTCGAGCTTGAAGTCGCCGGTGTGGACCACCCGCCCGATAGGGGTGTGGAGGATGAAACCCGAGTTATCGGGGATCGAGTGGGTCATCCGGAAGAGGTCGACCACGAAGGAGCGCCCGATGGCGATCCGCTCGTCGGGAGAAACCTCGCGGAGGTCAAACTCACCGGGTAGAAGGCCGAACTCCTCGAGCTTGCCCTTGAGGAGTCCCAGAGTCAGGCGGGCTCCGTAGATGGGGATCTTGGGTAGCTGGGGGAGAAGGTAGGGAAGCGCCCCGATATGGTCTTCGTGCCCGTGGGTGAGGATCCAACCGCGGAGCTCATCCTGGTGCTGGATGAGATAGTCGATGCGGGGAATGAGGAGGTCGACTCCCGGCATGTGCTCTTCCGGAAAGGCGAGGCCCCCATCGACGATGAGGATCTCTCCGTGGTAACGAAACGCGGTGATGTTCTTGCCGATTTCTCCCATTCCCCCCAGGGGGATCACCTCAAGGGCGCCTGCAGGAGGGGCGAGGAGGACAGGGGTGTTGCGCGGACGGGGACGACGACGGCGAGGGCGCCGGTCAGAGGGGGAAAAAGAATTCATGAATTGGGGCCTTCAAGAGCGAAGGTGGAACCTCACCTCCTTTTTGAGCTAACGGCGAGTTGGGGGTTTGCGTGGGGGCAGCTTGCCCTCGAGTTCGGGGCGAACCAGGTCCACTCGACCCTGCTCATCGATGTGGTGAACCCGGACCCGGATGACATCGCCCACTTTGAGGTGATCCTCAACCCGCTCGACCCGTCCTTCAGCGATCTGGCTCACGTGGAGGAGACCCTCCTTGCCCGGGAAGAGCGAGAGGAACGCACCGAAGCTGGTCACCCGAGTCACCGTGGCTTCGTAGATCTCGCCCAACCGAGCCTCTTGGGTGAGCCCTTGGATCCGCTTTTGGGCCTCGCGGGCCGCTTCCGCATTCGCTGAGTAGATGCGTACGTTTCCGTCTTGCTCGATGTCGATCTGGACCCCGAGCTCTTCCAGGGCGCGGATGTTCTTCCCCCCGGGGCCGATGATGGCTCCGATCTTCTCAGGAGAGACCTTGAGGCTCAGGATGCGGGGGACCTGAGGCCGAAGCTCGGGGCGGGGAGCTGGTAGGACCGCTTCCATCCGGTCAAGGATTGCCTCACGGGCTTCTTTGGCCTGCTGAAGGGCGCGCCGCAGGATCTCCGAGGTCAACCCCTGGACTTTGATGTCCATCTGGAGGGCGGTGATCCCCTCTCGGGTCCCGGTGACCTTGAAGTCCATATCCCCCAAGGCGTCTTCAAGGCCCAGGATATCGGTCAGGATGAGGGTCTGATCGCCTTCTTTGACCAGACCCATCGCGACCCCGGCTACCGGGCGCTTGATGGGCACCCCGGCGTCCATGAGCGCCAGACAGCCAGCACAGGTCGTGGCCATCGAGGAGGAGCCGTTGGATTCCAGGACCTCCCCCACCACCCGGATCGTATACGGGAAGTCCCCCTTCTCCGGTAGGACCGGACGGAGGGCTCGCTTGGCGAGGTTACCGTGCCCTACCTCACGGCGGGAGAGGCCCCTGAGCCGGCGAACCTCCCCGGTGGAGTAGGGGGGGAAGTTGTAGTGGACCAAAAAATCGTCGGTGGTATCGAGGCCGAGGTCGTCGACGATCTGCTCATCCCGCTCAGTGCCCAAGGTGACCACTCCGAGGACCTGGGTCTCCCCGCGGGTGAAGACGGCCGAACCGTGGGCCCGGGGAAGCACCCCGACCTCGATCCAGATCGGTCGGATGTCCTTAGGCCCTCGACCATCAGCGCGCCGGCCTTCTTCAAGGACTAAGCGGCGGAGCTCCTTGCGGACGATTGCGTCAAAGGCAGCGGTGTAAAGGCTCTGGTTGGTCTCGTCGAGGTAGGGGGCGATCAGCTGCTGGCCAAAGGCTTCGAGCGCCCGGCTCCGCTCCCCTTTGCTCGCGGTGGTGAGCACCTCGGCGAGGCCCTGTTCGCGGGCTTTTTGGTAGAGCTCGGCGAGGGCTTCTTCGCTGAGTTGAGGGGGCGGCTCGAAAGCAAACTTCTCGCGCCCTAGTTCTTCCCGCATTCGCTCCTGCAGCTCAAGGATCGGCTGCATCGCCTGATGGGCGAACTCCAGGGCCTCGACCATCCGCTCCTCGGGGATCTCCTGAGCCCCCGCTTCCACCATGATGATGGCTTCCCGCGAGCCGGCAACAACCAGATCGAGCTGGCTCTCCTGGCTCGCCAGGGGGTTGAGGAGGAACTGGCCGTCTCGGTAGCCGATCTTGACCGAAGCAATTGGGCCATTCCAAGGGATATCGGAGATCATGAGGGCCGCAGAAGCAGCGATGGGTCCCAGGATGTCGGGAGTGTTCTCCTGATCGGAGGAGAGCACCGTGATGATGATCTGGACCTCGTGGCGAAACCCTTTGGGGAAGAGGGGTCGAATGGGGCGGTCGGTCAGGCGAGCGGAGAGGATGGCCTTCTCCCCCGGTCGTCCCTCCCTGCGCATGAACGAACCGGGAATCTTGCCGACCGCGTAGTGGCGTTCCTCAAACTCGACGGTGAGGGGAAGGAAGTCGGCTTCGATGGGAGCCTCGGAAGCTTGGGCGGTGGCCATCACCACGGTGTCCCCGTAGCGAACCCAGACCGCCCCTGAAGCTTGCTTGGCGTACTTGCCGGTCTCTAAGCTGAGGGTTCGCCCGCCGAGCTCCACGCTGTATCGATAGCCCTGTGGGGTTAACTCCATAAAATGCGCTCCTGCTCTTTCCGGGGATTGACCCCCCGCTCTTTCGTTAGTCTACACAATTGACGAGCGGGCAAAGAAGCGCAGGAGATCGTCTCGGCAGGCTCAGAACGCCAGGCTACTTGCGGAGGCCGAGCCGCTCGATGAGGACTCGATAGCGGGCCTCGTCCTCCCGCTCAAGATACCTGAGCAGCCTCCGGCGCTGGCCGACCATCATGAGCAGCCCTCGGTGGCCATGGAAATCCTTGCGATGCTGGCTGAGGTGTTCGGAGAGGCGGTTGATCCGCTCGGTGAGCAGGGCGATTTGGACCTCAGTCGAACCGGTGTCCTGAGGCGAGCGGGCGTAGCGTTGGATGAGTTCGGTCTTGGCTTCTTTGCTCAGGGGCATAGCTCCTCCCGTCAGCACAAAAAGAGCCAAAGCCCTTTTTGGCTCAAAGAGCTTGTTCTAGTCTAGGGCCGAGCGGCTTGAGGGTCAACGGGTTGAATAGGGGCTCCATTCCAGAGCTCGCTCACCTTTGAGCTCACCACCTGGGTGCCGAGGGGGAGGCCGCTCACCATCGCTGCGGGCTGACCCGAGTGGGTGCCGCGAAACTCAACTTCGACCTGGGTGGCTCGAGCCTCTCCTTGGGCGAGGCGATAGACGTACTCCTGATCCCCGATCAGGCTGAGGGCCGACTCGGGGACCAAAGGTCCGACCCGGGAGGTGGCGAAGGTGGCGATGGCGATCATTCCAGGGCGCAACAGCCCTTGGTGGTTGGGGAGGACGACCTCGATGGGGAAGTACTGGCCGGTTGCGATGGCCACCGGGCCGATGGCCTTGAGGTAGCCGTGGAAGGTGTGCCCTGGCAGACCGGCGACCTGAATCGTGCAGGGATCTCCAGCTTGGAGGAGTCCGGTATCCATAGCGGGCAGGGTCGCCTCGAACTCTAGGCCTCCTGAGCTCACCACCGAGGCGAGCGGGGTCCCTGGGCCCACGTACTGACCGACGCTGACCATGCGGCTGGCCAGAACTCCCGAGATGGGGCTCTGCACCGTGAGCTCGCTGAGCTCCACCTCGAGGCTGTGGACGGCAGCCAAAGCAGCCGGCAGGCTCCCCTGGCGGGCGGTCTGGTAAGCGATCTCGGCGCTTTTGAGCTGATCCTGGACGCTTTGTTCCTCTTGACTCGAGACGGCTCCGGCCAGGAAGAGGGCGTGTGTCCGTCGGTAGGTGCTCTGAGCGAGCTGGAGGTTGGTCAGAGCTTCTTGGAGGCCGTTTTCTGCCTGAGCTAGGGTGGCTTCAGCCTGAGCCAACTGGAGCTCGAGGGAGCGGTTGCGGAGCTGGAAGAGCACCTCCCCCGCGCTGACCGGTTGGCCGAGGTGGGCTCCAACCGAGACGACGGTCCCGGGAACTCGAGCCACGAGCTCCACGCTGTTGACCGGGGCGAGCACCCCCGCCACTTGGAGCTGGATATGGAGCCGAGCCTGCTCGACCCGAGCGGTCTGGACGGCGAAGGGTTGAACCGCGGGAGGGCCTAGGTGGATGCGGACCGAAGCGCTCATGCCCGGGATCAGGGGGATCGGAGGCTTCTGGATCAGGTAGATCTTGACCGGGATGACCTGAGTAACCTTGGTGAAGTTCCCCGTGGTGGCGTTGGTGTCGGGGAGCAAGGAGAAGGTCGAGGCGGTCGCCTGCCCGATCTGCTGGACCCGCCCGAGGAAGGTATGTCCGGGCAGGGCATCGAGGCTCACGTCGACGAGCTGCCCTAAGCGGATCCGGCTGATCTGGGTCTCGTCGATGTTGGCCGAGATGTAGGCGTGCTGCGTATCGGCCACCATGGCCAAGGTGCTCTCCGGCGAGACGTACTCGCCAACCAGGGCGCTGCTCTGAACGATTTGGCCGTCGATGGGGGCTTTGATGAGCGAGCGGGAGGCGGTGAGCGGACCGACCTGGCTGAGCGCCGCAGGGTCAGCGGCAGAGCTCTGGGCGATTCCCTCCGTGCTCACCTGGCCGATGATCTCCCCGGCTTTGACCCGGCTGCCGGTGCTGACGCGCCAGCTGATCAGCCGACCTGGGATCTCCGGCGTGATGCTGATCAGGCTGGCAGCCACTCGGGCGTTGTCGGTGCTCACGTAGTGGCTGTTCTGGTAGGCGTAGTAGAGATAGATGCCAAGAGCTCCCGCAGCGATCACGATGACGATCAGGACGGTAAGAAGGCGGTTACGCATAAGTTACTCCACGGCCAAGCCCCCTCGGCGCACGCTCCCTTTTTTGAGGAAGAAGGCGGGGATCAGGCCGAGGAGGACCGAGAAGCTCAAGATGACGAAGACGTTGTTGAGGGCGTGGGTGAAGGCGAGCGTCGAGAGCTGACCCTGAATGAGGGCTCCAGCCACTGCTTGGGCCTGCAAGGGGCTCATGCCTTGGTGCATGAGGGCGGCTTGTAGCTGGGCCATGCCCTGCACCCGAACAGGGTCGGTGCTCGAGAGGGCGGTGCGCAGGGTGCTCGTCTGCAACGCCTGGTTGTTGGTAAAGATGATCGTGAGCAAAGCGATGCCAAAGGAGCCAGCCAGCCGGCTCACGATGTTGGTGATCGAGCTGGCCCGCGAGGCTTCCGCTGAGGGGACCTCAGAGAGAACCGCGCTTTGGATCGGCATCATGGAGAGCCCCATCCCAAACGAGCGGATCGAGTTCCAGAGGATGATGGTGCTCAACGCGGTCTCGACGCTGAGGTTGCGGAACAAGAAGGTGCTGAGGGCCAGGAAGAGGATGCCGAGGGGGACGATGAGCCTGGGCCCGAGCTTGTCGTAGAGAAACCCGGCGACCGGCATGGTGACCATGGTGACCAGAGCGGGGGGGAGGAGGGTGAGGCCAGCTTGAAAGGCTCCAAGCCCCCGGATGTCCTGCAGGAAGATGGGCAGGTAGAAGAGGGCTCCGAACATCCCGATGGTCATGATGAAGAGGACCAGGTTGCCCAGGGTGAAAGAGGGATAGCGGAAGAGCCTCAGGTCCAAAAGAGGCTCAGGGGTGGTGAGCTCTCGCCAGATGAAGAGGCCCATGAAGACCGCAGCGATGTAGAAGAGATAGACGATGGACTCCGAACCCCAGCCCCAGCTCTGACCCTCCGAGAGCGCTAAAAGGAGCGAGAAGAGGCTGATTGCGACGAAAGCGGCTCCCCACCAGTCGAACGAGCCGGCTTCTTCATCGTCGAAGGCGGGCAGGACCAAGCGAGCCAGGAAGATCCCCAGGATCCCGATGGGAACGTTGATCGTGAAGACCCAGCGCCAGTCGACGTACTGGACCAGGTAGCCTCCTACCGTCGGCCCGATCGCGGGGGCTAAGAGCAAGGCCATCCCGAAGATCCCCATCGCGGTCCCAAAGCGCTCGCGAGGCACCATCTGCATGACCATGGCCATGACCATGGGCATGATGAGCCCCCCTCCGACCGCCTGGAGGACCCGGAAGGCGATGAGGCTCCCCAAGCTGCCAGCTACCGCGCAGAGCCCTGAGCCCAGGGTGAAGACGGCGAGCGCCGCGATGTAGAGCCTTCGGTAACCCAGATAATCGCCTAACCAGCCAGCCAGCGGGGTGACCACCCCGAGCGCAAGGGTGTAGATCGTCGAGACCCACTCGATCCCGCTGGGAGTGGTGCCGAAGACGACGAGCATCTTGGGGATCGCCACGTTGACGATGGTGGTGTCCAGGATGCTCATGAAGGCACCGATCATCGCCACGAAGGTGGGGATCACCCAGCTCCGCACCGTGTGGGAGTGGGTGGTGGAGGTTTGGGGGGCGAGCGTCACAGCCCGCTGGCTCACGGCTGACCTCCGGAGGTGCTGGGTCCGGCAAAGAAGGCGTAGTAGGCGTTTAGGTAGTTGGCTTCGGCCTGGAGTTCGGAGAGCTGAGCTTGCTCGAGGGCGAGCTGGCTTTGGAGAAGGGCGATCTCGCTGATGAGACCGTTTTTGTAGCGGGTCTCATCGTAGCTGTAGGCCTGCTCGGCATTGGCCAGGGCTCCTTGGGCGACCGCGAGGGCTTTGTGGTCGAGAGAAACCTGATTGTAGAGGTTCTGAACAGCGATCTGAAGCCCTTGGCGGGCTGAGGTGAGGCCGGCTTGGGCCTGCTGGAGCCCTGAGCGAGCCTCCTGGATCTGCTGCTGGGAGCTGTAGAGCGGATCGAGCAGGTTGAGCTCGAACTGAGCGAGCTGCACCGCATCTTCCAGCTTGACCAAGGTAGGGTTTGCCGAGAGGACCGTCTCGATCGCCGAGGCCGGGGGAGGGGCGGGGAGGCTGCCGAGGGGGGCGAGGTCCTGGAAGCTCCCCACGTAGTTGGCGAGGTTGGCCTGGGCCAGCGCGAGACCCTCCTGGGCCTGGCTGAGGCCTTGCTCGGCTGAGGCCAATTTGTTCTGAGCTTGCTGGAGGGCGAGCTGGGTGCCCCCTCCGTTCTTGAGCTGGATCTCGGCCACTTTGACGCCCCGCTGGGCCAGGCTCACCCCGAGCTGAGCCACCTCGAGGCCCTTCTGAGCCTCGAGGACCCCGGTGTAGGCGGAGACGATCTGGCTCTTGGCCTGGGCGAGGGCCTGGTTGTAGGTGGCCTGAGCCTCTCGGACCGCCTGCTGGGCCTGGAGCAGGCTGAGCTGCGTGGCGAGCGGGTCCTCTTGGGTGCGCTGAAGGTTGCTCTGGGCTACTTGAAGGGCCACTTGGTCGGCGAGCACCGTCGGCTGTTGGCTGGCTTGAGCCAGAGCTTCTTTGAGCGTGAGGGGGGCAGCAAGAGAGAAGCTAGAGAGAAGGACCAGGGGAAGGATGAGCTTCATGGAAGGACCTCCACGGGGGGTTCAGCGTAGAAGGTATAGAAGTTGAGGATGCTCTGGAGCTTGCTGAGCTCGGCTTGGGCTAAGCTCGCCTGGGCCTGATAGAGCTTGAGCGAGGTCTGGGCAAGCTCGAGCGGCGAGATGAGCCCTAAGCGGGCCCGCGCCTCGGCATCCTTGAGGTTCTCTTGGGCCAACGAGAAGGCTGTCTGAGCCAGCGCAAGGGCTCGCTCGGCCTGGTGGAAGCTGGCCATGAGCGAGGCCTCTTGCAGCTGGGCCTGGGTCTGAGCGGCCTTTAACGAGGCCTGAGCAGCTTGGAGCGCCGCCTGAGCTGAGCGGAGCCCTTCGAAGACTCCCGGTGAGAGGGTGAGCGAGAGCCCTACTTGGACCTCCGACTGGATGCGGCTTTGAGGCTCCTGGGTGCCCGGATTTTGGTAGGTGAAGCCGATCTGGGGCTGCAGGGTCTCGCTCTGAATCGAGAGGCTATAGCTCGTGGTAGGGGAGGTATTGTTGGTATAGCTCGCCGAGAGGACCGGAAGGGCTGACCACTCCGCTTGGTAGAGGCTCTGCTGGGCTTGCTCGACGGCGAGCTGGGCCTCCTGGACGCTGGCGGGGGTCCCGGGAGCTGGGAGGGGCACCTCGAGGGCAGGGGCCTCAGCGGTGCCCAGGAGGCTCTCGAGGTTGCTTTGAGCGAGGCTCAAGCTCTCTTCAGCCTGGGCCTGATTGGCCTTAGCCTGAGCCAAAGACTCTTGGGCCTCGGCCAACTGGAGCGGAGTTGCCCCGCCTCGGTGAAGCTGGATCTGGGTGGCTTGAAGGCCTTCCTGGGCGACTTGGACTCCCTCCTGGGCGACTTGGAGTCCTTGTTCTGCCAGGCGGACTTGCTCGTTGGCGAGCAGCGCTTGGACCTCAAGGCCGGTGAGGGCCTGCCGATAGGCGAGCTGGGCGCGGGCGAGGCTGACCTCGGCTTGAGCGACTCGTCCTCCCACGACGCCGAGCGGGATAGGCGTCAGCGTGAGCGAGAGGTTGACCTGCTCACCGCTCGTCGGCAAGGAGGCGCAGGCGGGGTTGAGGGCATTGGGATTGAAGGGAAGCCCTGGGGGAGGAGGAGCGGAGCAGCTCGCAGGAGGAGGAGCGACATTAAGGAGGCTGCCGCCTCCACTCGCCTGCAAAGCAATGGGGCTCTTGAGGGCCAGGAGCTCCTGCTCAGCGGCCAGGACCTGCTCCTGAGCGGCGAGCAGGTTGGGGTTATGGCTGAGGGGAGCCAGGTACTGCGGGAGCGAGATGGCCCCTGCTGAGCCGAGGAAAAGGAGAAGGGCAAGGCGCTTCATGGGTTCTCCCGGGGACGAGCTCCCCGATGACGGGGTTATTGTAGGTCAAGAATCTGCAAACTGCAAGTATCACGAAATGCTTTTATGTGCTATACTCGACACTGATGATCGCCTCCGACTCCAACGTAGGCCGCCTGCTGGCTGCCTTCATGCGCCTGCGCCAGCGGGTGCTCTACCAGGTGGATCGGGAGGTCGCCAAGGACTTTGGCCTCAATCTGGCCAGCTTTCTCATCCTCCTCCAGGTCAAGCGGGGTGGGGTGCACCCCAAGGAGCTGGCCTCCTTCATGTTCATGCCGAGCTATGCGGTGAGCCGGGCCCTCGACGGCCTGGTCCGCTCAGGGCTCGTCCATCGGGCTTTGGATCCTCAAGATGCCCGGAGAACTGAGCTCAGCCTGACCCCTGAAGGCCAGCGGGTCCTTCAGGAGGCGGCTCGCCGCATCGAACAGCTCCTCGCTTCGATGCTCGAACACTTGGAGGCCAGCGAGCGCCTTCAGCTCATCGAGCTCATGGAGAAGCTGGCCGGTGCCCCAGAAGAGGGGCCTTCCTGAGCCTTCGAGCCGGTCAAAGCCTTCGGGGTATCATACGGGGGTCATGGCCTCGGATCTTGAAACCCGTTGCATCAATGCTCTGCGCATGCTCAGCCTCGACGCGGTCGAGCGAGCCAAGAGCGGCCATCCCGGCCTTCCCATGGGCATGGCCGCCGCTGCTTATGTCCTCTGGACCGAGCACCTTCGCCACAACCCTCGGCATCCAGCCTGGTGGAACCGAGATCGCTTTGTCCTCTCCGCCGGCCACGGCTCCATGCTCCTTTACAGCTTGCTCCACCTCACCGGCTACGATCTTCCCCTCGAGGAACTCAAGCGCTTTCGCCAATGGGGTTCGCGCACGCCTGGCCATCCCGAGCGGGGAGAGACTCCTGGGGTTGAGACGACCACCGGTCCCCTGGGTCAGGGAATCAGCACGGCGGTAGGCCTGGCCCTGGCCGAGCGCCACCTCGCCGCTCAGTTCAACCGCCCCGGCTTTGACCTCATCGATCACCGGACCTTCGTCATCGCCTCAGATGGCGATCTCATGGAGGGAATCTCATCGGAGGCCTCCTCGCTGGCCGGGCACTGGAGGCTCGGCAAGCTCATCGTCCTCTACGACAACAACCATGTGACGATCGATGGGAGCACCGAGCTCGCCTTTACCGAAGATGTCTTGGGCCGCTACCGCGCCTATGGCTGGCAGGTGGTGGAGGTCGAGGATGGTAACGACCTCCCGGCCATCCGCCAGGCCCTCGAGGAGGCCCTCCTCGACCCAAGGCCCAGCCTCATCTCCCTGCGCACGCTGATCGGCTACGGCTCGCCGCTTCAGGGGACCTCCAAGGCCCACTCGGATCCAATGGGTCCCGAGAACGTGGCCAAGACGCGCGAGACGCTGGGCTGGCCCTATTCTCCTTTTGAGATTCCAGAAGAGGTCTATGCGGTCTATCGTCAGGCCCTCCAGCGGGGAGAGGAGCTGGAAGCAGCTTGGAACGCCCTCTATCAGAGCTATCGGGCCCAGTTCCCGGAGCTCGCCAGCGAGCTTGCTCGCCGTATGGAAGGACGCCTGCCTCCTCTTGAGCCGGCTCGCTGGGCTGAGCGCTTTGAGGGGCCGATCTCGACCCGGGCAGCCAGCGGGAAGGTCCTCGAGGAGCTCACCGCGGCCCTGCCCGAGCTGGTGGGGGGCTCTGCTGATCTCACTCCCTCGAACAATACCCGCACCCCAAGCCTTCAGGAGTTCAGCGCGGAGCGCCCGGAGGGGCGCTACCTCCACTTCGGAGTTCGTGAGCACGCGATGGGGGCGATCCTCAACGGCCTCAACCTCCACGGGGGGCTCAGGGCCTATGGAGGGACCTTTTTGGTCTTCTCCGACTACCTTCGCCCCGCTCTGCGCCTGGCGGCTCTCATGCACGCTCCGACCCTCTTCGTCTTCACCCACGACTCGATCGCCTTGGGTGAGGACGGCCCGACCCACCAGCCCATCGAGCATCTCATGAGCCTGAGGGCGATACCCAACCTCTGGGTCGTTCGCCCCGCTGATGCTCGGGAGGTTGCCTATGCCTGGAAGCTGGCTCTCGAGCGGAAGGACGGCCCGACCGCGCTCATCCTCACCCGCCAGAGCCTGCCCCTGCTCGCCGAGACCCAAAGCCGGGCAGAGGGGTTGCTCAAAGGGGGCTACCTCTTGGCTCCGATCGAGGCGCCACAGGCCAGCCTGGTCGCCACCGGAAGCGAGGTCGCCCTGGCCCTCAAAGCCCAGAGTGCCCTCCAGGAGCAGGGGATCAGGGCTCAAGTGGTGAGCCTGCCCTGCTGGGAAGCCTTTGAGGCCCAGCCTGAGGAGTACCGCCGAGCGGTCCTTCCTCCCGGTCTTCCTACCGTTGCGGTGGAGGCAGGAGCCACCTTGGGGTGGTACCGCTATGCTCAGAGGGTGGTGGGGATTGATCGCTTTGGAGCCAGCGCCCCTTATCCTGAAGTCTATGAGCGCCTAGGCTTTCAGCCCGAGCGAGTGGTCGCTGAGGTGCGGGCACTCTTAGGCCTATGACCCTTCTCACCGTCATCAAGGACTATCCCCCCATGCTCCTGACGCTGGCTGCGGGAGCTCTGGTGGCTGGGGGGATGGCCTATGTCCTTTTTCTCCAACAGGCTGCACCCCGTTGGATCGCCTTTGGGCTTTGGGGTCTGGCGCTGGTTTTAGGCTTCTTTGGGATCTTAAGTTTGAGGTGAGCATGCCGAAACACGTGGTGAGCGTCTCGATCGGTTCGTCGAAGCGGAACAGTCGGGTGGAGCTGGAGGTTTTGGGAGAGCCGGTCATCCTCGAGCGGATCGGCACCGACGGCTCTTGGACCAAGGCCATCGAGCTGGTCCGGGAGCTCGACGGCAAGGTGGATGCCTTCGGCCTGGGGGGGGCGGATCTTTATGTCTGGGCGGGGGGGCGGCGCTATACCTTCCGGGATGCGGCCAAGATGGCCAAGGCGGCCCAGAAGACGCCCATGCTCGATGGCTCTGGGCTGAAGCATACCCTAGAGCGCAGGGCGGTGCGCGAGCTCGATCCCTTGATCCACTGGGAGGGCAAGAAGGTGCTGGTTCCCTCGGCGGTGGATCGCTTCGGCTTGGCTGAGGCTTTGACTGAGGCCAAGGCGAATACCCTCTTCGGCGACTTCATCTTTGGTCTCGGGATCGACATCCCGCTCTATCGGCTTGCGACCCTCCAGCGCTTGGCCTATGTCCTGCTGCCCATCGTCACCCAGCTTCCCTTCGCCTGGCTCTATCCCACCGGGGAGAAGCAGGAGCAGTCGGTGAAGAGCTGGCGCCAGAAGTACTACCGCTGGGCTGACGTGGTGGCGGGAGACTGGCTTTATATCCGCCGCCACATGCCGGAGGAGATGGGTGGGAAGATCGTGCTCACCAACACCACCACACCGGAGGACCTCGAGTTCATGAAGGCTCGGGGGGTGAAGACCCTGATCACCACTACCCCGAGAATCCAAGGCCGAAGCTTCGGCACCAACGTCATGGAGGCCTTCTTTGTGGCTTTAGCAGGCAAGTATCCGCTTTCGGAGGCCGAGTATTTAGAATTCATCAATAGGCTCGGCTTCAAGCCGGAGATCACCCAACTTGAGGAGGTGAAATGATCAGCGTCACCGATCTACGCCCCGGGACGAAAGTCCGCATGGATGGGGGCCTATGGCAATGCGTGGAGTATCAGCATCTCAAGCTTGGCCGAGGAGGCGCTAAGGTCGTGGCCAAGTTCCGCAACCTGGAGACCGGCGTGACTGTGGAGCGCTCCTTCAACTCCACGGAGAAGCTGGAGGACATCTTCATCGAGACCCGCAACCTCCAGTTCCTCTATCGGGAGGGCGAGGATCTGGTCCTCATGGATCTCGAGACCTATGAGCAGTTCCATATCCCCGAGTCGTCGGTCGAGCAGGCTCGATTCCTCAAAGAGGGCATGACCGTCGTCGGCGACCTCTATCAGGGGCGCCCATTGAGCTTGACGCTCCCTTACACTGTGGAGCTCAAGGTCGTGGAGACCCCCCCAGGGGTGCGGGGAGATACCGTCTCAGGGGGTACCAAGCCAGCGACCCTGGAGACCGGCGCGGTGATCCAGGTCCCCCTCTTCGTCGAAGTCGGGGAGGTTGTCAAGGTAGATACCCGGACCGGGGAGTACATCGGCCGGGCCTGAGGTGTCGCATGAGCCCTAAGGAACTCAAGCAAATTCTGCAGATCCTGACCGAAAGCGATGTGGTGGAGTTTCGCCTCGAGACGGCTGATTACAAGCTAGACCTCCGCCGAGGGGCTGCTGTGCTGCCGGCTCCTACCCCCCAGCCAGCCGCTCTTCCCGCTCCGGCCCCCGCGCTGCTACCCTCACCCTCGCCAACTCCTGCGCCGACAGAGCCAGAGCGCACCCCCGCCTACATTGAGGTCAAGGCCCCCATCGTGGGCACCTTCTATCGCTCTCCTTCACCGGATGCCCCGCCGTATGTGGAAGTTGGAAGCCGGGTAGAGCGGGGACAGGTCCTCTGCATCATCGAGGCCATGAAGCTCATGAACGAGATCGAGTCGGACCATGCGGGCATCGTGCGCAAGATCTTGGTGGAGAACGGCGAGCCCGTCGAGTACGGCCAGACTCTTTTTCTCCTCGAGGCCGTATGAAACGGGTCCTCATCGCCAACCGAGGGGAGATCGCTCTTCGGGTCCTGTGGGCAGCGCGCGAGCTGGGCATCAAAACGGTGGTGGCCCACTCGGAGGCAGATGCGCAATCCTTACCGGTCCTCCTCGCGGATGAGGCGATCTGCATCGGGCCAGCCCCTTCTCCCAAGAGCTACCTCAACATCCCCAACCTCCTGTCGGCGGCGATCATCACCGGAGCTGATGCGATCCATCCGGGCTATGGCTTTTTGGCTGAGAACGCTCAGTTTGCCGAGATGTGCCGGGACTATGGGATCACCTTCATCGGCCCTACTCCCGACAACATGCGGGCTCTGGGAGACAAGGCGACGGCCCGCCGGGTGGCCCGAGAGGCGGGGGTCCCCACGGTCCCCGGCACCGACGCCCTTGGAAGCTTTGAGGAAGCTCGCGAGGCGGCTTCCCGCTTGGGCTATCCGGTCCTCTTCAAGGCCAGCGCGGGGGGCGGGGGTCGGGGGATGCGTCTGGTGGAGAGCCCCGAGGAGCTCGAGCGGGCCTTCCAGCAGGCTGGTGAGGAGGCCAAGGCAGCTTTCGGCAACCCCGAGCTCTACCTTGAGAAGTACCTTCTCGAGCCCCGCCACATCGAGATCCAGGTCCTAGGCGATGGTGAGCGGGTGATCCACCTCTGGGAGCGAGATTGCTCGATTCAGCGCCGCCACCAGAAGCTCATCGAAGAGGCCCCCTCGGTGCTTCCTCTCTCGTTGCGCCAGGCGATCGCTGAGAGCGCGGTGCGCCTGGCTGAGCGGGTCGGTTATGTCTCGGCGGGGACAATGGAGTTTTTGGTCGACCGGGACGGCAACTTCTATTTCATCGAGATGAATACCCGGATCCAAGTCGAGCACCCGGTGACCGAGTGGATCACCGGAGTGGATCTCATCAAGGAGCAGTTCCGCATCGCCATGGAGGGGCGCCTCAGCCTTGACCAGGCTTCGATCGTCCCCCGCGGCCACGCCTTGGAGGTGCGAGTCAACGCGGAGGATCCCGAGAAGGACTTCCGCCCTTCGATTGGCCGAGTGGAGACCCTCCACTTCCCCGGTGGCCCCGGGGTGCGGGTCGACTCTCACCTCTACGCCGGCTATACGATTCCCCCTCACTACGACTCCTTGGTGGCCAAGATCATCGCCTACGCCCCGACGCGGGAAGAGACGATTGCACGGATGCAGCGGGCACTCGGCGAGACGGTGATCGAGGGGCCGGGGCTGAAGACCACCATTCCCTTCCATCAAAAAGTGCTGAGCGACCCCCTCTTCCTCAGGGGGCAGGTCTCGACCCGATTCGTAGCGGAGCGCTGGGAACACCTTCTCTCGGGGGCTTGATGTGGCTCTTGGGAGCCCCCAAGGACCTCGCTGAGCTCGCCGCTCTCTATCTCGCTGCGCGGGCTTTGGGAGCCCAGCCAGCGAGCCAAAAGAGCCCTCTCCTCCCTCGCCCGGCCTGGTTGGCTGAGCTTCCTTCCGAAGGGGAGGGGAGGTGGCTGGGGGAGCCCGAACTCCCTGCCGATCCATTCGCCTACCCCATTCCCCAAGACCTTCCCCCCCTAGAGGCGACGCTCGTCTTTGCGGGGCTTTGGCAGGCGAGCGGGGGTTTTGAGCGATTTCCCGGAGACCCAAAGTCGATTCAACGGCTCGCCGAGCGCATCGATCCCCTGCTCCTTTGGGGTTGGCTCTATACCCCCCCTGCTCCGGGAGAGTCGCCTGAGGAGGAGGCGCTCCCTCTTCCTACCGACCTCGCTGAGCTCTTACCCCCTCTGCGCCTTTGGCTGGTCGGGGGGGTGGTGCGGGATGCGCTTCTCGGCCAAAGGCCTCGCGACCTCGATCTGGTCCTTCCCCCAAGCGGCCGCTTGGGGGAGCAAAGCGCAGCTTTGGGAGCTTACCTGCAGGCTCGGCTGGGTGGCACGCTCCGCACCTACCCTCGCTATGGAACTGCCGAGCTCACCGGTGGTGCCCTGGAGGTGGATCTCGCGGAGCTCCGCCGGGAGCGCTACGCTGCTCCTGGGGCGCTTCCGCAGGTCCAACCCGGCACCCTCGAGGACGATGCCGCTCGGAGGGACTTCACCGTGAGCGCGCTCTACTGGGAGCCCTCCGGCCGCCTCCTCGACTTCTGGGGGGGTAGGGAAGACCTGGCGGCCAGCCGGCTCCGATTGGTCCACCCCTTCGCCTTCCTCGAAGACCCCACCCGGGCCCTGCGGGGAGCCCGGATGGCGTATCGCTACGCTTGGTCTTGGCCCTCCACCTTAGACCTCCAGCTGGCCCCTGCCCTTCATCCTGAGGTGCTTCGGCGCGTCAAGCCGCGCCGCCTACAAGGTGAGCTCCTGCTCAGCTTAGCTGAGCCCGACAGCGAAGGGTTGATGCGCTTTCTCGACGAGCGAGGTCTGCTCGCTGCTTTCTTGGGGCTCACCACGCTTCCGCCGTTGAGGGCACCCACCCCTTTAGGCCGCCTTCAGGAACTCCTTAAAGCTGCGCAGGCCGTAAACTAAGAGGCGATGGGTCTCCTTCCCCTTCTGGCCAACCCTCTGGTCTTCCTCGTCACACTCGCTGCTTCTGCGTTCGGTCTGGTCGTCCACAACCTCTTCCAGGCCTGGTTGGCCGATCGCTACGGAGATCCAAGCCCGCGCCGCTTTGGCTTTCTCAGCTTAGAGCCCCGGGTTCACCTCGACATCCTAGGCCTGTTCTTTTTGGTCCTGCTGGGCTTTGGCTTTCCCCGTCCGATCCCCTACCGCCTCTATGGAGGTAAGGCCGCCCGTGTTGCCCTCATGGGGCCTTTGGGCTTCTTCGTCATGGCCTTTCTCTATGCTCTGGTCGCCCGCTTGCTCCTTCGCCTGGGCCCTCCTTCGGTCTTCGGCATCGCTGAGGGCTTCTATCTGGCCAGCGGTTACATGCTCGTCTCGGCGGCAATCTTTCTCTTTCCAATTCCCCCTTTGGATGGAGCTCGAGTGGTCCAAGCCGTGGGAGGCACCGAATCGAGACGTTTCATGGATCGCCTGGCAAGCTACGGCCCGTTGGGCTTTTTGGTCATCTTCCTCATCCTCGACTACACTGGGATCACGGGAGCTGCGGTCGGCGGTCTGCAGGCCCTCTTGAGCTTGCTCCTTCACCGGATTGGTCTCTGATGATCGTCCTGCTCTTTTTGCAAAATCCCCTGGTGGGCCTCATCCTGGTGGTGGCCCTCATCTTTTCTTTGGTCCTTCACGAGCTCGGCCATGGAGTGGTGGCGCTGTGGGCGGGGGACGACACCGCTTTGCGGGCGGGGCGCCTCACCCTCAACCCTCTCGCCCATCTGGACCCCCTTGGGGTCCTCCTCCTCCTGCTCGTGGGCATTGGCTGGGCAAAGCCGGTGCCGATCTACCCTCCCTACTTTCGCCACTACCGCTCGGGGCTCTTCTTCGTCTCCATTGCTGGTATCGTGGTCAACCTCCTTCTCGCCCTCTTCTTCGCCTTGCTCCTAAGGGCTCTTGATGCGGCGGCCCCCCAGGCGGTCTCCGAGGGTATTCGGGATGGCTCTGGGGGCTTGTTGGGGGTTTTGGGGCTTGCTCTCCTCCTCACCGCGTCGATCAACGTCACGCTGGCGGTCTTCAACTTGCTTCCTATTCCCCCGCTGGATGGTTCCAAGATCTTGCAGAGCCTGCTCCCCACCTCCTTTCAGCCCTTCTTATGGCAGCTTCAGCGCTATAGCTTCGTCTCGTTCTTGCTCCTGGTCACCGTCTTACGCGCTCCGGTGATCGACCTCATCAGCTGGGTCCAGCGGGGGTTTATCCAGCTGGTGCTTGGCTAAGCCAGCGCTTGAGCACCGCGAGGTTGTAGGCGTCTTCCTCAGGGCTTCGAGGGGTCTCGAGGATGATGAGGGCTTGAAGGCCAGGGAAGCGGAGTACCTCGCCGAGCTCCTCACCGATTGTTCCTTTTAGGAGATGCGCATGGCGGTCGAGGTGACTTCCGAGCTCTCCTTGGCTGTCGTTGAGATGGATCACCTTGAGCCTTCCCAGCGCCCCCCGCTCCCGGATCAGCGCGAGCGCTTCCAAAGGCCTCAGCCCCTCAGCGAAGGCGTGGCAGGTATCGAGGCAGAGCCCCAGCCTGGGATCGCTCAAAAGAGGAACCAAGGCCTCTAAGCTTCCTTGCGCAGTGTTCTCCAGCAAGAGGGGAACCCGAAGACCCTGAGCCAGGCGTAAGGCCGCTTCCAGATGCGCCTGAAGTGCCTCTCGATCCCGTCCGGGTGCGTGGACCACCACTCCCTCCAGACCGAGCAGACCTGCCCGTTGGAGCTGCTCGGCGAGGGAGAAGACGCTCTTTTGGGCGAGCTCCCCTTGAGCCTCCAGCTGGATCAGATAGCTGGCATGGGCGACTACAGGAAGCTCGAGGTTCTCGCGGGTCGCCCGAAAGGCCTCGATCACCTTGGGGCTCGGTGGGTTTGAGCTCCAGGCCCGTGGATTCTGCACGAAGATCTGAAAGGTGCTGAGGCCAAGCTGCTGGGCCTCTTCCAGGCTGCCGAGGAGTCCCTTCTGGATCGAGAGGTGAAAGCCGTAGCGCACGGGGAGATTCTACCTGGATGCTGGGCAAAGAGCAGCGTTCCGTGGCTTTAAGCTTGTCTTCAGAAGGATGCATCGGGAGCTCCATGCAGTTGGGGGATAAAGTGAGGCTGCGTTGGAAGTCCTTCCCCATCTGGAAGCCTGGCTTTGAGCCTCTCCTCCTAATTGTTCCTAGAAACTTCATTGACGCGCGTTCAGATTTCGCTTAGGCTTGGGCGAGGTCCAATCATGTCGCTACGCTATGGTCTTTGGCTTTCCCTTCTCTTGAGCCCTGGGCTCCTCCTTTTAAGCGGCTGCAGCTCGGGCCCCGGGGGGCTCCTAGGAGGAGGGGCGGTGACGGTCCACTTTGTCGATAGCCAGGGAAATCCTTACACTCCTTCAGCGGTGGCCACCCAAATTGGCCAAGGAGCCTGGACCTCGGTAAGCCCTGCGAGCTCGTTCCAGATTTCCCTTCAGGGGAACGCGGACTATGGGGTGGCCTACGTGTGCCAGGGTGAACTCTTTCTGCTCGAGCTCACCACGACGACAGATCCTTCGCCAACCCTGACCTGTACCGCGACGACCTCTCCTTCATGGGTCCCGGTCTCGGTCACCTATAACGCCTCAAGCATTTCGAATGCCAGCTCTGCCGTCCTCTACGCAGGCTCTAGCTCTTATCGTTTATCAACGATCAGCTGTAGCTCCTGTACAGCTCAACTTCCTCAAGGAACCTACGATGTGGTCCTTATGGTCGAGAACACTTTGGGTCAGGCGGTTGGCTTTGCAGAGCTACAGAATCAGGCCCTTACGAGCACAACGAGCCTGAGCTTCGGTTCGATCTCATCTCTAACTCCCTACGCGGTGAGCGTTGGGAACATTCCTCCAAACTTCCAGGGTGCTCTCAGTTCAGCGTGGGTGAGCTCAGGGGGCACCCTCGCGTCTTTGGGTTCTTTTTCCCTCTCCTCCTCAGTCTCCGTGCCCCAGATCTCAGCTTCGGGACACGAGTACCTCTCAGGGTTCGCCTCCTCGAACCCTTCGCAAAGTCCTGTGGAGATTGTCGGCGCGATCGGGCCTCTCACCTCAGCAATCTCCTTTCCCCCGATCTTTGATCCGCAGGTCAACACCTCGAGCGCTCTTCCGACCTTCTCCCTTCTCAACGCGAGTGGGGCAAGCTTCTATGATTTCAACTTGAACTGGGGAAACTACGCGTACAGCGCGGTCGTGGCTCCAGCTTGGCTCGGATCGTCAACAAGCTATACTCTTCCCAACCTGAGCAACTTGAATGGCTTTTCAGCATACCTGCCACCGAGTGGAACGACGGTCCGCTACGAGGTGGGAGTGGTCGATGGCGTATCAAACCTAAACCTATCCTCTCAGTCGCCTTTTTTACCGTCTTCGCAGGTAACGATCGCCGGGCTCAGCGGATCCTACGTCCCCTGAGAAGTCGTTCTTCCCGGTGGGGCTGCTTTCTTTTCCGTAGGGCTCAGTGTAGTTCTTGTTCGGCAGTGGGGTACTGATCGTTCATCCGATCTACGCCCTATACGGGGCACGGCGGTCAGAGGAGCCTGGAGGACGGACCGACTGGTTGACAGGGCCTTGGAGATATGGGATCCTCCCTAAGAGGGGGTGGCTGAGATGATGAATGATCAGATACGAGATCCCGATCCCATGTGGAGGATCTGCCCCCGTGTTGTTGTGGTGAGATAGTCCAAGCGTGATCTCCCGGGGGCATATTCAAGGCCCCCGGGCTGTTCTATTGAGAGAGGTGAACCTTACCGTGCACCTTCGCCCATATCACTTCAGCGAGCGTGAGAGCGAACTTGACTCAAAACTTGCACTTATACAGGTCCTCTCAGGTTTATGCGCCGGGAGCACTTGAAAAGAGCCACTGGGTT
>OGCG01000096.1_pt1 | contig 59179 bp, 63 predicted proteins | sample 1570061 | NCBI WGS metagenome assembly OGCG01 (sample SAMN06268698, study PRJEB24515) | hot springs metagenome | isolation source: Joseph's Coat, Yellowstone National Park, Washington, USA | place: USA:Joseph's Coat, Yellowstone National Park, Washington, USA
TGCAATTCTATTAAGATTAGGCGGGCCTGGCGGGAATTCCATAAACCAAGATCATTTTCTTAAGGCTTACTTTGAACCCGCAACCATCTGGTCCGAAGCCAGACGCGCTGTCCAAGTTGCGCCACAGGCCCGTATTGCTTTATATGAGAAAATACAAAAAGGCTCCATCGAACTAAGTTTATGTCGGAATGACCGGAAGCGGGATAATTGTGGTAGAATAATGAGAGGCTGGGCAAAGCTTTCTAAGAATTAGTGAACTGCCCCCTGCCTTTAAAGTATTTGAAATTGGTAAGCCTTGTCTGCCTTATCCTCTGCATGGTTTTCCAGTACTCACGGGTATTGCTTATAAATGCTTCATTGCTTATATTGTTGAGTATCGCATTGATGGTCTTGCTGTCTGAAGGGTAGCCGGATCCTACCTTCTGCCTCAGCGATCTTTCCAGCTTCTTTACCTCTGCATCCCTTGTCACTTTTGCTATTATGCTGGCTGCAGAAACTATAGGGTATTTTACATCCGCCTTGTGCTCCGCTATTATCTTTGTATAGTTTTTCCCTGGTTCTGCCTTTGTTTTTATACCTATAACCTTTGTTGGCTTGCTTGTCTGCATATTTACCCGCACTGCAAACTTCTCTGCTATTACATCAGGCGAATCGAGATAAAGATACCGCGCATCGCTCGCTATACTGTCAAAAAGCTTTGAAAAATGCATGGCCTCTAGCTCGTTGAGGGAGATTTTGTTCCTCATTGCGTCGTTGATTTCTTGCGGGGTTATTATGCTTACCTTCTTTTCTACTGCGAGCTTCTCTATCTCAGCATAAAGCTCTTCCCTGCGCTTTGGTGTGAGCATCTTTGAGTCCCTTACACCTATCTCTGCGAGCTTCTTTGAAGCACCTTTTTTAAAAACGACTATCGCCACTACAAGAGGTCCGAACACAGCGCCCCTTCCAGCCTCGTCACCTCCACATACCAGTATACAATCACCATACCCCCAGAAGCAGAAAAAAGTATAAGAAAAAGATTATGCAATGTTCTTCCTGTCAACAACGATGTAGTCGTTGACTGCCATTACGGCGGCGTATGGTATTTTTATCTGCCCGCCCTCAGACTTGAGCCTGCTTGAGAAGCTGCTGTCCATGTTTGGTTCGACAAGGATGTTATTTATCTTGCCGGTAACCTCACTGATTTCAGCATCAACAAACCTGCCTACGTCGTATCCGTCATTTGTCACAACCTTCCTTCCAACAAGCTGCTTAGCTATAATATATTTCACCATACAATTCACCTTGTCCCTTTAATCTATATAAAGTCATTAATTTATTAATCTTATGCTCTTGCAAAGAGATGCGGAACTGCTATGCCTCATTTATGAAGACTTTGTTTGTTATGCCAAACCTGCTCCTTTTTATCATGTTCATACCCTCGAGCTTCTTAAGGATGCGGTGCACCTTGACCTTTGAGAAGCCGCTTTTTACTGGCAGCTCTGACTGCAATATTCCGCCTTCACTATTTAATATGCTGAGCACTTTCCTTTCGTCTGCACTTAGCATGCTGTTTATTAGGTTTGACCTTTCCACGTTGAAGCGCTTTGTCAGGCGATTTCGCGCGCTTTGCCTCGCAGTGTAGTTGCGGTATTTAAGCATAGTAAGTCCGGAAACTACCAGCAGCAAGCCGCCAACGAACGGTATAAGGAAGTTGAAGAACACGTTTATTACGTTTACCCTTATATCGGAGATAGAATAAAGCGGAATGCCCTTTATAAACGCTATTATCATATAGGTGCCTTTTATAGCAGATACGAGGAGTAGAAATGCACCCACTATAAGCACGAGGATCCCGAAGGATTCTATGTTATTTCTGCTTACAGTAAAATCCACGATAACACCGCATAAACGAGAATAGCTTCAGCAAATCGGTAGCTTATCGGCATTCTACCATGACCCTGCCTTAATATATTTTAGAAAGATAAACAATAAATAGTAATTAGTAGCATTTAGTTTTTGGGATAGGAAGGTTTATTGACAAATAGGATGAAATGATTGAATTGAGTGCAGTTATGGATGATTAGCACGCATAAGGTGAGTAAATAGCAAATGATAACATCCTGTTTAAGGAGAAGCAGCTGAGTATAATCCTTACACTAAGAGATACCTCAAAAAGCTGGAATATATCCGAACTCGCAAAGTCCACCAATACGACATATGCACATGCATGCAATTTTATCATAGCATGCGAGAAGAGAGGTATTGCCACAAGCGAAAAGCACGGTAAAATCAAAGAGGTAAAACTCAGTGAAAAGGGTAAAAAGGTGGCGGATTTTCTATTTGAAGTGTATGGATTGATACAGGCGGGAAGTGCGCCTGCGCCAAAGACGCAACCGCCACCCGCGCAGCAATAACAGTTGCATACTTTGCGTTTTTTATTTCTTGTTTTATGCTTGCTTGGGCGCTAAACACGCACTATAGGGTAGATGTCATTCAGCCCTATGCTCTTCAGGAGAGCCTCGGGGTTGTCGTAATACGCCTTGACCGCCTCGCTTATGTCTTTTATGCTGCGCCTATTGAGTTTATTCAGCTGTTCCAGTATAAGCGCACGCACGCGCTCCTCCGCGAGTAGGTCGGGTGGTGGAACGCCAAGTATCTGCGATAATGTATCGCGGTAGGTAACGCTTGGAAGTATGGGCGAGGACTTGAACGTCTTGTAATCAAACTTGTAAAGATCGGAGAGCAGCACCTGGGTCTCTATTCCTGAAAGCTCCGAGATCTGGATTATTTTTCTTGTAGGTACGTTGTTTTTATATACTTGTGAAAGCACGACCAGTGCATCTATGACTGGTAGTATGTCTTTGGGCACGTTCATGGGCGAGTGCTGGAGCCTGTTTATTATATCACGCGAGGATGAGGCGTGTATCGTGCCAAGTACTATCTTTCCTACGTTCATAGCGGTTATCATATCATTTGCTTCCTCGCCTCTTACCTCGCCTATGATTATCATGTCCGGCCTCATCCTAAGCGCGTTTTTTACAAGTGCCTCCATGGGCATGTCCTCATTGGTCTCTAGATTTACACAGTTTTCCTGTGTTGAAGTGTCAAGTTCATAGGTTTCCTCTATAGTTACCACTCTTTGCTCAGGCCTCAAAAAGGAGAAAAGCGAATTCAGGAGCGTGGTCTTGCCTGAAGCAGGCATTCCGCCTATAAGCAGATTCGCGGGCCTGACTTTAAAGCCGTCAATGTAAAGCCATAGTCTCGCGGCTATGCTGTAATCGAGTGTGCCACTGTTTATCAAGTCTATTATGCTAAATGGGGCCTTTCTGAAGTTCCTTATTGTAATATCATAGCCGCGCGGCGAGGAAATTATGTTGACCCTGCTTTTAGAAGGAAGATGCACGTCAAGTATATTGCCTTTTGAAAGCGAGTTTGTGGAATAGAGCTTTAGCTTTCCAACAAACCTTGACAGGATTTCGGTGCTGTCTATGCGCTCCTGCCGCTTCACCTGTCCCTGCCCAGAATCGTAAACAAATATGTTCTGCGTGTTGTTTATCATTATGTCTTCGATGTGTTCATCATCAAGCATTTCTGTGATAGGTGAAAGATCCTCCATATCCGAGATTATCGCATTTACCTTCTCTGGACTGGCGCTTGGATCCACAGATTTTATGGCTTCTACTACCAGCTCCCTCTTCTTTTCCTCGCTTTCTATATTCACGAATTTGCCTTCCAGCATACTAAGGATTTGGTCCTCAAGCGCGTAATCTATACCTTTGTTTTCTTCTGCCATAAATATCAACAATGGGAAAAACCAACAAACACTATTTGATGGCAAAAAATAAAAAGCAGTAGTAATGCAGATGCGCTATGAGGCTTTTGGAAGGATGTTATCTACCAGAAACTGCGGGTCAAATTTTATGAGCGAGGTATAGGATTCTCCAGTACCAAAGAACAGTATCGGTATGCCCGTTTCCTTTGCGATGGAAAGCGCGTTCCCGCCTTTGGCATCGCAGTCGAGCTTCGTTAATATTATACCATCGATCTTCGCGACGTTGGTGAACTCGCGTATCTGATTTACGAGGGCGCTGCCTGCCGTGCTCTCAGCTACAAAAATAGTTATATCTGGCTTAGCAACACGCACTATCTTCTGGACCTCGTTTATCAGGTTCTTGTTGGTTTCCTGCCTGCCCGCGCTATCTATGAGCACGACATTTATGCCATGGGACTTTGCGTGCGCGATTGCATCGAAGGCTACGCTTGCTGGATCTGCACCGTAAGTGCTTTTTACCACAGGCACGCCTACCTTGTTGGCATGGTGCTCTGTCTGCTCTATAGCCGCGGCCCTGAATGTGTCGCTTGCAGATATGACGCAGCTTATGCCGTCGTGCTTTAGCATATATGCTATTTTTGCTATTGTCGTTGTCTTTCCAGTGCCGTTTGGGCCGAGAAACAGTATCTTCACAGGTACCTCATTCCCGCGGATTCTGTCTTGTATAGTGGCTTCCAGATCTATGCCCTTTTTCGTATTTGAAAGCAGGCTTAGCATGGATTCCCGTACCTTGTCCACGAATTCTGCGTCAGCATTTGAAGGGTATACCTTCATGTCCTTAAGACTGGAGCGCAAAGAATCCGCAAGCTCTTCAGCAACGTCATAAGAAACATCAGCCTCCAAAAATGAGATTTTCATCTTTTCGACGAAATCTGAGACTTCCTTGTCGCCTAGAGTTACCGGCCCCGCAAAAGCGGCTTTTATTCTTGATGTTATAGAAACGTTGAGCAACTTTCCGTGCTTCTCGTCGCGATGATGTGCCTGGCTTGCAGCGTGCGGTTTTTCCAGGCTTTCTCCGATTTCTGGTTTAGGTGCTGCAGGTTCTTTTGCTTCTTTATGCTCTTCTTTAACACCTACGATGTTTTCAGGATTTGCTGCCGCCTTGCCCTCTTCGGCTTTTACCTCAGCTTCTGCTTTTGCCTCCTCCTTTTCCTTTTTGGTTATCCCTTTTATAACTCCAGATATCTTCTTCCTAAGCTCTTCAAACATAAGAATCCTGCTCTTGCGAAAGTTTATACGAGATTTCGAGGAGTGCATTTTCAAGCTTTTCCTTTTCTACGGTAAGGGAGTTCAGGTACTTGTTCTTGCTCTCGATAGAAGTGCTAAGAAATTGCTTGCCCTCTTCTATGCTTTTTTCAATGAGGTAGCCTCCGCCCACCTCTACAAGCACCTTTTCCTCCGGCTCTGCAATGGCGTAAACAAAAAGCGATCGGCCTGCCATGGTAAGCATTCTCTTGCCCTTCACTGAATCAAAGTTTGAAAGAGTTTCTAATGACCTGTTGAGATCCCCTATTTCATCTATTACACTGCGTATCTCCGCGGTTATGGCGGAGTACCTGTCGCCATATATCTGGTTTAGATATTGGAGGCTTTCCATTTCCGCGGTTTTGTCATTATTTTCATCTGGCATGCTCCCACATCTCCGCATCTGCGATCTTGATGCGATTTATTTTTACACGCGCGCAAATAAATGCTTTACCCCGCTTTCAAAGGAGGGCTTCACAGGATGAGCAGATGAGCTAGAGGTTAAGCCCTTCTATTATGTGCTGAAGTTCGAAACCTGTAGTACCCTTTCCTGCCACAGCACCTTTTGAATTTGCGATAACGGACATGCCTATATAGATCGAACCGGTAACGGTAGTGGATTTGACAGGCTTGAAAGTGGTTGCACGCTCCATGGCCTGCTCTTCTCCCTCAGTGCTCCTGTTGTTAAGCACTATGCCCTTATTGGTGAGTATATTGCTAGCGCCTACTGTCTTGAACTGGCGGCCCGGCGCCCTTACAACCTCCACGCCAAGTATGTCGCGGATCTGCTTTATCGCCTTTTCATCGTATTCCGGGTGCACTATTGCTATTTTATCATTTGCTATGATGTTATTGCCGATGGCGTTGAGATCGCTGTCTATCACACCTACATTTATGCCCAGCTTTTGCATTTTCAGCGACTCTACCTCTTCCTTCCCTGCGAGGTTTGAAAGAATTATACCGTTGGAGTTTGCACGAGAGAACAGGCCTACCAAATCCGAGTACGCTACTGTTATGCTTACGCTTTTTGCATCGAGCGCCTCGCTGAGCACTCTTGCATCACGTGCAGGCAGGCCTGCACCTAAAAAGACGTAATCATCTGTTGCTGTTGCGAAAACGCCGACATTGCTGCTGTTCCTTATAGAATAGAGTATGGTGCTCATTTCGACTCCTTGGCCATGGCAGGCTTGGCAGGGCTTGCGCCGGGCTTTAAAACCTCAGGCTTGGCTTGTGCGGAGCCTTGCGCCTGCGCTTTGGAAGGAGGAAAGAGCCTGTGCGACATCTTTTGGAATGTGCGCGCCTTGCCTGCTGATTTCTTTGTGAGGATCGCGTGCTCGAACGGCTTTGCAGTGGCTATACCTTTGTCAACGTTAATGCTGAGCTTGAGCTTGTGCATGCTCTTGGAATAATACTTTATTATCATGTTGTTAAGCTCGCCGCTGAGCCTGACATTCTCTGGAGCAAGCTTTAAGTAGTGCGCTACCCTGTCGCGTACATACCCTGCCGCACGCCTGAACCTCATCGACTTCTTCTGCTTGAGCAGGAACTTCCTCATATTTATAGTAAGCAATACCTCGGCCATTGTAACACCATCAATCCTTTATCTTGAGCTTCCTGCTCCTCCAGTTCCTTGCAAATAAGTTGCTCTGAAGCCTCCTGTGGGTCCTGATCATTGCAAGCGCGGGCATACGCCTGTTTCTCTTTGCCATTTTGGCAAGGCGCCTTTTCTTTGTAATGCTTTTCTTTGACATTTACTCATCTCATTCAATAGCAATAATTGCATTCTTTATTTGTGTTTGAACTCTATCTTCGGCTCCGGCCTGTAAGTAAGCTTATGCAGCAGCTGCAAAAACTGCGGCTCGAGTATCTTGCCCGTTATCCTGTTGCTCTGTATAAGCGAGATTATTAAATCCGCAAGCTGAAGATACAGCTCCGGGTTTGAAGCACGTATGTTCATCATCCTCTCATAAGAGGCGTCGTCAAGAAACCGCCTTAAGAGAGTTTTCCTTTGCTGTTCTGCTTCTGCCTCTTTCATCGCCTTTGCCCATGCTTTCTTCAGTGCTGCCTCGTTGCTGGATTCGTTGTCATTGGGCATGTCACACACTTTTATTATATGATAATTGCACGCTTACCTCTTTGTTGCTATCTGTGTTGCAATCTTGTCAAGAAATGATCTCCCCTGGGGAGTTATGACCCTGCCGACCTTGTCGCGCTTTATCAGCTTGGCGTTTTCAAGCTCCTGAAGCATGTCTCTGATGATACCTCTTGCAGCCGCTACGTGGTGCCTCCTGTGCACGGAATGCTCCTTCCTATTGCCATATCTCGTTGAAAGGCGCTGCACGCCTATAGGGCCGTTGAGGTATACCTGCCTTAGCAGCGATGCGCTGCGAATGTACCAGAAGTTCTCCTGCTGCGGTGGCCTTTCTTTACCCGCACCTGACTTCACATAATTTATGTATTCCTTTTTCTTTATCTTATCCTTCAAAGCCTCAGCTGCCGCGCTGATGAGCTCGGAAGGCTTTACATCATACACATTAGACATCCGTTCACCTTGAATCAAAACTGCAACAGCAGAAGCAGCCTGAACCTATAGATAGCTTTTGAATTAGCAAGGTATTAATAGTTTTTGTTTTTGCGCTCTGCCTATAAATAGTCGTTCTTACGCCCTCCATGCGATCGATAGGCGCACATGATGTGCTGGTGCGTTAGTGACCGGCGTTGGCAGATTTTACCGCGTTCTCCAGTATGTTTAAGCCTTTTTCAATGTTTGAGTCACTTATAGTAAGCGGGGGTATTATCCTTATAGTGGATTCACCAGCAGGCAGCAACAGCAGACCGTTATAGAATGATTCTGTGAGTATTTTCTCGCGCTCCTTTATTCCGGGCGTTTTGCTCTTCTTGTCCTTGACGATCTCTATGGCGAGCATTAATCCTATGCCTCTTGCATCGCCCACTATCTCGTATTTGCTCTCTATTTCTTTTAACCTCTTGAGCATATACCTGCCCTTCCTTTTCACGCCAATTTCGAGCTTGCGCTTGTTTTTCATTATAAACTTCAGAGATGCTAGTGCTGCGGCAACACTGACAAGATTTCCGCCAAACGTGTTGGCATGGGAGCCTGAAGGTATATCGCCAAGCTCTTTGCTTACTACGGTAGCGCCTATCGGAAGCCCTGCACCAAGAGACTTCGCCATTGTATATATGTCGGCTTTTACGCCGAAATTATCTAAGGCGAGAAACTTCCCTGTTCTCATATATCCAGACTGAACTTCATCCGCTACGAATAATATACCGTTATCTTCGGTTATCTTCTTTATCTCCTTGAAGTAGTCGAGCGGCGGCACTACATAGCCACCCTCTCCCTGTATCGGTTCAACAAAGAACGCCGCCACTTCCTTAGGACTAACTTCCTTTGACAGCGGATATTTCTTTATGTAATCCACGCATGCAAATCCGCAGCCAGGATAGGAAAGGTTGAATGGGCACCTATAGCAATACGCAAATGGAACATGTATTGTATTAGGAAAGGGCCCGAAGTTCTGTCGCTGTATGCTCTTTGATGCTGTTAAACCCAAAGAGCCTTTTGTACGGCCGTGAAATGCGCCGTAGAAGGCGATGCTGTAGCTTCTTTTTGTGAAAAGCTGTGCAAACTTGATTGCAGCTTCGTTTGCTTCTGTGCCTGAATTGGAGAGAAAGAGCTTGCCGAAGCCAGCAGGAAACATCTTAATGAGGTTTTCGCCGAATTTCACAGGCAGCTCAGAATAGTAGTCTGTAAATGCGGCATGCATAAGCTTGTCTACCTGCGCCTTTATTGCATTCCTCACCATGGCGTTTGCATTTATACCTATGTTGTATACAGATATATAACTCGCGAAATCTAGGAATTTGTTGCCTTCTATATCATAAGAGTAATCGCCTTCGCCGTGATCCGCAACAAAAGGATATGCTTCCCTTGTAGTAGTAAGAAACACCTTTCTGTCCCTATCAATCACATTTTTTGCCTTTCTCGTTATTTTGACCACCATGCTATCACCACCCTTACCCCAAACCTTGTGCATTGTATGTATGTACAATACCAAACCAAATCATAATAATCCTTTCTTGTATTTCGAGTAGAGAATCAGCGCATTGAGCGCCTTAGCCGCAAGATCTTCTGAATCATATACAGGAACTCCTGAGCTTTCCATCATATCTTTGTGCACTTGTGTATAACTTCCTCCGGGGCTTATCACTACAAGAGGCTTCTTTAGCTGTGTACCGTAATGTATCAGCATAGATGCGACACGCGAATCTGCTCCGGGGGTTTGAAACAGCGTTATAGCCATTATCGCATCAACATTTGGATCATTGCTGACAGTATCAAGAGCAAGTGCAAACCTCTTGTCATCTGCATCTCCTCCGATGTCCAAAGGTAGGCGTATATTGACTATTGGCGGCATGCCCTTACGCAATATCCTCTTTGATTCGTCTGAAAGCTCTGCCATGACCAGGCCATTCCTATACAGAGCATCTGTTGCAAGCACGCCCATTCCGCCACCATTTGTTATCATGCCTATCCTGTTGCCTGTGGTAAGAGGCTGCGTATCAAATATCTTTGCATATGCTATTAGTTCGTCGAGGTTGTCAGCACTAACAAAACCGAACTGCCTGAATACAGCATCATAAGCCTCGCTGCTTCCGGCAAGTGCTGCGGTATGCGAATGCGCAGCGGATGCGCCTTCAGTGGTTCTGCCGCCTTTTATTATTATTACGGGCTTGTTTTTGGTTGCACGCTTGGCGACTTCTATAAATTCCTTGCCGCGTTTCACGCCCTCCAAATAGAAGATTATTATCTTTGTATCTTTATCCTTCGAGAGGTAATTAAGTATATCTGTCTCGTCTACAACAGCGGCATTGCCGTAGGAGATAAACTTGGAAAGACCGAAGCCTTCGTGGGAGATTATATCGAGTATAAGGCTTCCCACAGCACCACTCTGTGATGCAAAGCTGACGCCTCCTATCTTTGGTTTGTCGAGTTTAAATGTTGGAAGGTAGAGAGTGTCTATACGAGAACGCATGTCCATTACTCCCAGGCAGTTTGGCCCTATCACAGGCATGCCATATCTTCTTGCTATCTCTGTAAGCTTTTCCTGCCTCTCGGTCTCACCGACTTCCGAAAATCCGCTGCTTACTATGATTGCGCTCTTAACGTGCGCCCTGCCGCATTCCTCCAGCACACCGTTTACGTACTCAGCAGGTATGGCGATCACTGCAAGATCTATATCTTTCTTTATGTCTAGCACGCTTTTATACGTCTCAAACCCGAGTATCTTGCCTTCGTAGTTGTTGTTTACAGGGTATAACTTTCCAGAATATCCCACATCCAGATAGTTTTGGAGTATTACATGCCCTACTTTTTCGGGGTTCTGCGATGCTCCGATTATCGCAACGCTTTTTGGATTCATCACAGAATCCAGATTTGCATATGACTTTTCCATATTTTTCATCGTATCATTCACATTTGCACATATGCTATTCGAGTATCCTTGGGTCTACTACATTATAGCCGTTTGGATGGAGTATGACAGGGTTCAAATCCAGCTCGTGGATATCATTCTCTGTAAGCATGCGCGAGACCTTCAATAAAAGCGATATTACTGTATCTTCCGATTTTGGAACTGAGGCGATTATGCTGTGAGATTTGAGCTGGTAGAGCATATCTTCGGCATCATGGCGATTTATCGGACAGACACGAACAGCCACATCCTTGAAAACTTCAACGTAAATTCCGCCAAGACCGAGGAGCACAAGCTTGCCGAACTGCGGGTCTACCTTGCCGCCTATTATTATCTCTACGCTTCCGTTTCCAGGCACCATTTCCTGCACAAGTACCTTGTAGCTGTGAAGCTTCAGCAATCTTACTGTTTTCATAAGTGAGGAAAATGCAGAACGTATCTCTTCCGGCTTGGACAGGTTGAGCTTTACCAGGCCGCTCTTTGACTTATGCAGTGCCTCCTGCGATATGACCTTCATTACTATAGGCTTTCCGTTGGAAAACCTTATTGCTTCGTCTGCGCCTTTTACGTATGCGCTGCGCACCGAATTTATCTTGTATTTTTCAAGCAGTTTTTGCGCCTTTATGTAGTCAAGCAGTTTATCCGTTCCACCACCAGTTTTCTAGTACTTGCCAGACTTCGCCTTCGATGTTACAGCGAAGATGCAACGGCCGTGCATGTGCGCCCCTCATATAAGTTTCATCTTCGCAAGCGCTATTAGGACTACAAGAATCACTATTATTATTAGCAGAAGTTCTATGTTGCGCTTCGCCTTCTTCCTTTTCGCATCGCTTATAAGTTTTTCCACTTCACTAACAGGCTGCTGTGTTTCCTGCTGTGGCTGTGTCGGAGTTTGTAGAGGCACCTGAATTGCAGGACCTGAAGGCATACCCGCTTGCGCCTGTTGTGGCGCCTGCTGGTTCGCAGCTGAACCTGGTACAGCTTGGCTTGGAGCTGCGGAGGTTTGCGGTGCGGGCATCCCAGATTTGACCTGCAGGAAGCCTTTCTCCGTAAGTGCGATGTCGAGCAGACCGTTCCTGAAGTTCGAAGTTAGATACTGGGTCTGCATCAGCTTGTATAAATGAAGAGCCATATCCCGCGGCCGCAGGTTGACTGCGCCGCTCAGATCGGCAAGCGTTTTCTTCCCCCCGGAAAGATAGGTAAGGAGAGTGAAATCGAGCTGGTCGAAAGGCTCGGCTGACTTGCTATCGGCTTCTTTCATAAGCTGCTTGCCCGCATCAGTGATAGTAATCGCGCTCTGTCCAGGAAAAGAGGTAGTGAAATCTATGAGCCCCTTTACTTTGAGTGTGCCGAGTATGTTTGAAGCGTCAAAGAAGGAGGAATTTATAAGCCCGCCGAATTTCTCCACGACGCTGTCTGGGCCTATCTTTGACAAAGCCATAAGGTCTACGAAGTTTATTTCATCAGACATCGCATCAACTATCTATAAGATGCTAACATTTATATACTTTAAACCCGATTTTTTACCAGCAAGGTTTAGCCGTAGTCTTTCGGGTTCTATTGCTAATTTGTCAGATAGATTTGAATGATATTGAAACTTTTGGGAGGGGCACAGGAGGTAGGCAGGTCTGCATTGCTCGTAAAGGATTCCAAGACATTCCTGTTTGATTACGGGGTAAAGCTTGACCATAAAAATGAGTATCCGCTTGAGGCAAAAAATGTGAACGCATTCCTGCTCAGCCATGCACACCTCGACCATAGCGGCATGGCGCCATGGCTCTACAGCGGCATGCTTCCTGATTCATTCGGCACAGCACCCACGCTTGAGCTTTCCGAGCTCCTGCTTGAAGACTCTATGAAGATAGCAAGAAGGGAACACAAACAGGAGAAATTCCACAGGAAGCAGCTGAAGAACTTTGCAAAGCACTACAAACCGGTAGAGTACAGCACGCCTGTGGAATACGGGGACTTTTCGATAGAATTTTATGATGCAGGTCATATATGCGGAAGTGCGCAGATCCTGCTCGAGAGGCTTGACGCAAAGGAGAATAAAAGGATCCTTTACACTGGTGACTTCAAACTTCAGCCGCAGACTTTGCACAAAGGCGCGGAGATAGTAAAGAGCGATGTGCTTGCTATAGAGTCCACATACGCATATAAAGACCATCCAGACAGGAAAGAGCTGTCAAGAAAGTTTATAAACAGGATTAAGGAGGTGCTGGAAAGCGGCGGCAATGCACTGCTGCCGGTGTTCGCCGTGGGCAGAGGCCAGGAGATACTTACAATGCTGCATGAAAACGGGCTCGCAGATTCTGTGTATGTAGACGGAATGGTCAGGGAAGCAACAAAGATAGTGCTAAGGCACCCTTCTTTCATAAAGGATTCACATATGCTGATGAAAGCGCTCGAGGATGCAACAGTTATAGCGGATAGGTCAGATCGCGATATCGCGCTCTCCGAGCCTTCGATAATACTCACGACGGCAGGTATGCTGAACGGCGGTCCAGTACTGGATTATATAACCAAGCTTAACGCAAATTCCGCTGTGCTGCTAACAGGCTATCAGATAGAGGGAACAAACGGCAGCATGCTGCTTAAAAATGGGACCATAACCGTGGATGGAAAGAGAAGAAGAATACCAAACAGCACAGAGCTGTTTGACTTTTCAGCACACGCAGGCATGAGCGACCTGTTTGAGTACGTAAGAAAAAGCGCCCCTAACGTAGTCATATGCATGCACGGCAGTGAAGAGAACACGCGCATGTTTGCGGAAAAATTGAATGGAGAAGGTTTTGAGGCGTATGCGCCGAAAATAGGGGACACGATAGAATTGAAATAATTATACGCTGCTGATTTTCTGGAGCAGTTTTGTGGAACGCCTGAAACGCCTCTCAGACGATCTGTACCGTGACTCCGCCGCCCGCACGGCTTTTGAAATGTGTTCTATTCTTCCACGTCTGAAAAACCTCAAAATGCCCGAATTGTTTTTGCTTAACTCGCTGTATAATGCGGTGATCCTGTTTTCATGATACAGCAGGCTTTTCTTATAGCGTTCTGTTCTTGCAGAGAGTTTGCCGACTATAAGCTTGTGATGCCTCGCCGCACTTTCTGGACTGTCTGGTCTGGAGAGCAGGCCTGCTATTATAAGGGAGGCTGCCTCGCTTTCGAATGTTTCCGAGTAAAAATAAGCTATTGCCTCAAGCGTAGATAGAAACGAGACTGTGCGCCTTATCTCCATGCCAGATATAGTGGATGCTATCTTTTCAGCATAGAAATATTCGTATTTGAAGCCGGGCAGTATCCTTTCTATGCTTGATATGTGGCTTGCAACGAGTTCATATTTCTGCGGTTCTGACAATTTAGATTTCCAAACCTGCTCTGATACGTTTCTGAGGGCGCGTTCCATCATGCTTGTGGTCTTTACTAAATCGGCTCCGGCTGAGCCCATGCCTTTCTCGACTTTGGGCATATTAGAACTGGCCATTATATCACAAAAACAAAAAAGGGTTGGAGAGATATTGTACGCAATGATTTATATTCCTTGTAGATTGCGAAGGCATGCGGGGCCTATGCATGAAAGAGTATGTTATATGTTGGGCAAGGGTTCCGAAAGGAATTTTTTGATTATATCCTTGCCTTCTAAAAATACGAACCCCCTTTTCTTTGCATACTCTATTGCTTTGCTCTTACTCAATGATTTACCGTCATCGCCGAGCATTTCTACTATAGTTGTTGAAGGTATTAATCCTGCAAGATATGCAAGGTAGGTGGTGAGCTCCGTATGGCCTTTCCTTCTTGAAATAAGGCCCTTTGAGGCTATGAGTGTAAACACATGGCCTGGAGTGCGGAAATTCCTGCCGAATTCCGACACAACTTGCGCTTTCTTATATTCGCTGTTAGAAGATAATGCATGCTCTACTATTTCTGCGAATTTCGAGATTGTAAGCGCACGATCTGCATCTGGTATACCAGTGAATGTTTTTCTGTGATTTATTGTTATTGAAAAAGAAGACTGCTCTCCGTAGGGTATGTCGTTGGGGTAGAGCTTTTTTACGAATGGCATACGGCTTCTTTCATAAATTTTAATCAGGTAATCCAAGCCCAATATATCCGCTACCTTGCTTGGCATGGTTACGCATATCAGCCCGCCACCGTCCTTACGCATCAGGCGTATTGCATTTGGAGTAATGAACTGTGAGGCAAATACAATATCGGTTTCCCCCTCCCTATCTTTCGAATCGAACACAAGTACAGGCTTTCCACTTCTGAGAGATTCAAGAGCTTCTTGGATAGGCATGATTCGAATATATCATATAGGTATAATAAGTGTTTGCATTGGAGAATTTTAGACTACTGCACTTTCTGCATTATAGAAATACAGGCTCGTAGACGCTAACTTCGCGTCAATAAAACAAAAAAGAAAGAAAAAGAAAGAAGAAAAACCAGTCAGGTTATGGCGGGGATTGCAGGTGCCCGTATATGCCTGCGTATCCTATAAAGAACGCAAGAAGCGCTGTTATAAGCAGCAGGATAAACAGGAAGTAATACGCGTACCTTCCGCTTCCTTTTGTATTTGCGAATACTAGCGGGGAGAAGATTCCTGAAAGTGCTGCAAAGACGTACAGGCTGAATGCAGGCAGGAAGTATTGCCCAGACTCAAGGTTGAATGCATACATTCCCGCAGCTTCCACGGCAAGGTATATGCCGAGGAAAAGACCGAACAGCGAAAGACTGTTTACACTAATGTTCCTGCTATGCATATACGCGCCCGCCATCATTATAAGACCGAAGAAGAGCAGCGGGTCCCCAAAGAGCATATTGTATGCACCTGGCAGCGGCCACATGAATGACATCATAAAGCCGCTTACGAAGTTGAAGAGGCCTAGAACAAATATCGGCACTACTAGACTGCTTACCCATTTCTTGTTCATCCCCTTCCCAAGGAGATATAGTGCTACAAAGAGAGCGCTCAACCCAAGGCTGAGCAGCATTACAGTGAGTGGGTCAACAAAAGCCATATAACCACTTTTTATTTGTTTTCCTCTAAACTCATAAAAGCTAAAATACTTTGCATTTTGATAGTTAGGCTTTGTTATGATCGCCTGGTATTATTTTGTGCTAGCTTCTTCCGTACTTATGGGGATCTCTACCATACTGGAGAAGAAGACGCTCAAAAACGAGCATGCCGCCGCATACAGCGCCGCGTTTACTGTTATAATATTACCGCTTTCGCTGCTTTTTCTACCACTTGCAAAGTTTAACATAACGCTTTTTGAGCTAGCTGTAATCTACATAATAAGCCTCTTGTCCACGACCACCTATGTGCTAACGGCGAAGGTGTTTAGGCACGGGAATATATCTGTCGCATCGCCGCTCTTCAGTTCTCTGCCTGTAATGTTCACTGTCGTATTTGCATTCCTATTCCTGAGCGAGCACCTGCAACTGGCACAATATGTAAGCATAGCGGTGCTGATCGTCGCTTCGTACTTTATGGTGTTTAACACGGGAAGCAATGTCGAAGCAGGGTATGGGAAAGGCAAATATGCCACTATCCTGTTGCTCGACACTATTATCATGGCTGTTGGGGCAATATTGATGAAATACCTTTTCCTGTTACAGGTAAATGTATTTGCTTATCTGATTATTGGCGAATATTTCATGGCATTAAACCTGTTTGTATTTATGAGTTTTAAGTATGGTGGTGCAAGGGAGATTGCGGAGAACATAAAGAAATATAAAATTCCAATATTAACAATAGCAGTGCTTACGATACTGTATCGTGTCACAAATTATATAGCAGTTTACTCTGCGGAGATAAGCCTTACATCACCACTCCGCAACAGTGTTAATGTGCTTATAACAGTCATGGTAGGAGGGCTTATATTTGGCGAAAAGAAGCTTAAGGTTAAATTACTACTCTCCGCGGTGATAATTGCAGCGGCATACGCCTTAATAGCGCTTTGAAATGCTATGGTGTAGACTTCAGAATCCTGATTGGTGAGTGCTATGACAGAAAGAATATACCTCGAAGACGCATACTCAAAGGAGTTTGATGCGAAAGTCACAAGTGTCAATAATAATGCAGTTGTATTGGACCGCACCATATTTTATGCAACAGGAGGTGGACAGCCATGCGATACAGGCATAATATCACACAATGGAGAAAGTTATAGGGTAGTAGAAACCAAGAACGAAGGTGAAGATGTGTTGCACATTCTTGACAGAACTTTCAACGGCGGCATCGGAGACGAAATACATGGAGTAATAGATTGGGAGAGGAGGTATATGCATATGAGGCTGCATACTGCTATACATCTGATAGATGCAATTATGGAAAAAAGGAAGGCGGGCTCGATAACAGGAGGGCAGATATACGATGATAGGGCGAGAGTAGACTTCGACGTTCCTGGTATGGATAAGGAGATGGTGATGAAGATACTTGAGGAGACTCAGAAAATTATAGAAGAGGGCAGGAAGGTTTACCCAGAAGTGCTAAGTAAGGAGAAGGCACTTAGCATAGAAAATCTCTCAAGAACTGAGCCGGGAAGGAAGCTGCTGGAAAGCCTAGACAAGGTAAGAGTGATAGTGATAGAGGGGTTTGACATGCAGATGGACGGCGGCACGCATGTTGCAAACACGAAGGAAGTGGGCAGGCTGTCGCTTGTAAAATATGAGAATAAGGGTTCGCACAACAAAAGGGTAGAGATAGCGGTGAGCTGATTCTTTATTGAAGAAATGCGGCCTATAGCCGCTGTGTTTCCTCGTCTATCTTTTTGTGCTCGCTAATGAACACTGCTTCCTTCAATGTACGCAATGACAACGTTGCACACTTAAGCCTTGCGGGTCCAGGATCCAGGCCTAGCAGGTCTATTATGTCGTGCACGCCCATCTTCTCTATTTCCTTGAGGCTTTTCCCCTTGATAAAATCGGTAAGTATGCTTGCGCTCGCCATACTGATGGCGCATCCGCTTCCTTCAAACTTTACATCACTTACCTTGCCGTCTTTTATCTTTAGGTAGAGGGTAATTTCGTCACCGCATGTGGGATTGAACTCATGATGCTTTATGGTGGGCTTCTCTAGCTTACCCTTGTTGTGGGGATGCTCATAGTTTGAGATTATCTGCTCTGCAAAAAGGTTGTCCATAATAATCACGCTACTCTAAATATTCTCTGCGCCTTTCGTATCGCCGCAATCGCTTTGTCTATGTCTTCATTGTTGTTATAAACATAAAAACTCATTCTCGCGAGTGCGGGTTCATTTAATACACCCCTTACAAGAGGTATCGCACAATGGTGGCCCGCGCGTATGGCTATGCCTTCGCTGTTGAAAATACTTGCTATATCATGTGGGTGTATGCCTTTAACTGAAAAGGATATTACCCCGCCACGCTTTTCTATCTTGTTAGGACCAGGGCCATATACACTCACGCCTTTTACTTTGGAAATCTCCTCTAGCGCGTATCTGGTAAGGCTTTTTTCGTGCGATCGTATATTCTGCATGCCCAGTTTATTAAGGTAGTCAACAGCTGCTCCAAACCCTATCCCTCCTTCTATATTAGAAGTACCAGCCTCGAACTTCCATGGCAGGTCATTCCATATCGCTGACTGGAAGCTCACGTCTTTTATCATATCGCCTCCGCCGAGCATCGGCTCTGTGTTTTCGAGTATGTCGCGCTTGGCGTAAAGTGCACCTATGCCTGTTGGGGCTAGCATCTTGTGCCCTGAGAATGCAAAGAAATCGCAGTCAATATTGGAGACATCAACTTTCATGTGGGGGGCAGACTGTGCCCCGTCAACAAGCACCTTAGCGCCGACCCTGTGTGAGAGACGCGATATTTCCCTGACATCATTTATCGTGCCAAGCACATTAGACGCGTGGGTCACAGCCACGAGCCTTGGGTTCTTCGTTTCGAGCTTTTCCTTGAAGTCATCCATATCAATGAAGTTATGCGACGCATCTAGCTTTATGTATTCGAGCTTTGTACGCTTCCTCCTTGAGAGAAGCTGCCACGGCACGATATTGCTGTGGTGCTCCATTTCAGTAACCAGCACCACGTCACCCCTCTTAAGATTTTGCTCTGCCCATGAGAGCGCGACAAGGTTTATCGCCTCGGTGGTGTTCCTCACGTATATTATCTCCTCCATCTCCTTTGCATTTATAAAATCTGCAAGCTTCCTCTTAGACTCGATGTAGGTTTCGGTTGCCTTTTCCGAGATCTCGTATATGCCGCGGTGTATATTGGCATTATAGGTAAGGTAGTAATCTGTGATCGCATCTATGACCTGTCGCGGCTTTTGCGAAGTTGCGGCACTGTCGAGATACACAAGCGGCTTCCCATTCATTTTTATGCTGAGTATAGGAAAATCCTGCTTTATCTTTTTAGCATTTATTTTGCCTGGCAAATCCTCACTTTGTTGATTTTTGTTATATAATTCTGCATCTTCACATTTACGTTTTATGCTCGCGTTTGCACTACAGCATGCTTGTATAGCCTTCCTTCTCGAGTTTGCTTATAAGTTCGGTGCCGCCGTTCGCGATTATCTTCCCTTCATAAAGCACATGCACGAACTCCGGCTTCATGTAGGATAGTATCCTGCTATAATGCGTTATAACCAGCAGGCCAATCTTCTCTTTTTCATGAAGATTGTTTATTAATTCAGCAACATCCTTCAATGAATCAATATCAAGCCCGGAATCCGGCTCGTCCAGTATTGCAATCTTCGGTTTAAAAAGCGCCATCTGCATTATCTCCGCTTTCTTCTTCTCCCCGCCGGAAAACCCCTGGTTCAGGTTTCTGCCTATAATGCCTTCGCTGAACTTTAGCCTTTCGGAGAGCTCCTTTATCGAATCCATGAACTCTTTCATGTTAACGCTGCCGGCCAGCTCTTCCTTTGCCGACCTTACAAAATTGACAAACCCCACACCCTCTATCTCAACAGGGTTCTGGAACTGCATGAACAAGCCGAGCTTAGCCCTCTTATCCGTTGGCAAATCATTTATAGGTTTGCCGTCAACCATTATGCTGCCTTTTGTCACCTTCGACTTGGGCGAACCCATTATCGCAGTTGCAAGCGTCGTCTTGCCTGCGCCGTTAGGGCCCATCAGGACATGAAACTCTCCATCTTTTATCTTTAGGTTTATACCTTTGAGTATCTCTTTTCCTCCAGCTTCAACATGCACATCTTTTAATTCCAGTATCATAAAACCACTTTAGTATCATCATTATTTTGACTGTAAGTTAACCCTGTCTTCCCACCTTGTGCGCCGCCAGATTCCTCGGCATCGCCATACGCTTTCATCCCGCCGCTAAACATGTCAAACTGGCTTTTCTGTGGAAGCAGCCACATGCCTTCGATATTCCTTTCAACCGTGCTGCCAAAGCTGCCTTTCCTTATTTTCTCATAGATGTGCGCGAGTATTATGGATTTCGCAACAGCCTCGTCTATCCTGCTTACACTGTCGGATAGGAAACCTTCTAGTACCATGCTTTCAGCAGAATGCTGTGTAAGCCCCCTTGACATAAGATAAAATATTCCTTCCGTATCGATCGGAGCAGAGGCTGCGGAATGAGTTGCCTTGACATTGTTTTCGTTTATGGACATGTCTGGCAGCATGCTGACACGCGCCCTCTCTCCTATAATCATTGCGCGCTCCTTTATGTACGCCTTTACATCATCGGCATGGGGGCTTATGCCGCTCATATCCTTCAGAAATGCGGCGCTGCTCTCCGAAAGGACTGCACGCACATCGCCAAAGTATGTGCTTTCTTTTCCGGAGTTAAGCGAATTGTTTAATACGTCGAACTTTTGCTCCTTTGACGCGAGCATGGATGAATTCATCTCAAAGTATGCGCCCTCCCCTTCTATAAAAAACAGATTTCTCACTATGCTGCTTTTTGATCCGATGAGCGCTGTATTGAGCTTTACACGTGAATTGCGCGCAAGGTTCGATTCTGAAAAATGCAGGGAATTGGTGCTTGCGCCTTCGTTGTGCAGTACATTTATCTCGACTGTAGAATCCTCCTCCGCCGTAAGTCTGTTCAAGGAAAGATTGATGGAGGGTTTGCCAGAATCTGAAATGAATAGTTCAAACAATTTTAGCGATGCGCCTTTGTGCACTATTATATTTATCTTTGAGACCAGCGGGGCATGAAAATCTGAAAGTGCTATCCTCAGGTTTTTGCTCTCACCTTCATTTACCTCTATCGTTATATTCCTGTCGCTATGCTCCTCGGCAAGCCTCGCATATTCGAGGTCTACTGATGGGAACATGAGCGGCCGCGGCGTACCTGCATGCGCAGGGCGCTTGCTCCTTTGCGAGATTTTTATAGAATCACTAGCAAGAGAATGGCTGTCCTTGCTTACAAATGCGTCAAAAGTAATCATCAGCTTTTTCTCTATATCTTCGACGAAATCCTCGAACGCCCCCGCAGGCACATGGCTTTTTCCGGAAAGTATGCTGCGCACTTCGCCCTCCATTGCGATTCTATGCTTTTTGTACAGCTCGTCTATGTTACTATGCGCGCCGGTATTACTGCTTTCGTTCAATGGCATATAGGCACCGATTGATGTGTTTTACCCTACAGAATTTGTGGTATCCAGCTTTATTAGCCTTTTCAGCTCGATCGAGTATTCCAGTGGTAGAACCTTTACAAGCGGCTCTATGAACCCCAACACGATAAGTGTGATGGCCTCCTCCTCGCTAAGACCGCGCGACATAAGATAGAAAAGCTGTTCGTCATTAATTTTTCCGAATTTGGCCTCATGGCTGACTGTAGCATCATTTGCATAAATCTCATTGTACGGGAAGGTGTCGGCCTTTGCCTCGTCGTCGAGCAGCAGGGTATCACATCTTACAGTAGATTTAGAGTTTCTTGCCCTTTCGTCTATATGTATGAGGCCGCGATAGGTTGTCAACCCTGTGCCTTTGGAGACGCTCTTTGAGATGATCTTCGAGGTAGTGTTAGGAGCAAGATGATACACCTTGCCGCCGCTGTCCTGTATCTGTCCGTCTCCAGCTACTGCTATTGAAAGTATTTCGCCCTTTGCGCCAGGCTCTTTGAGAAACACGCTTGGGTACTTCATGTTAAGCTTGCTGCCTATATTCGCATCGATCCATTCCACATATGCGTTCTCATACGCAAATGCACGCTGCGTCACCAGATTGTATATGTTTTTGGACCAGTTTTGTATTGTTACGTACCTTACGTGTGCATTCTTGTGTGCAACGATTTCTACTACCGCTGCATGCAACGAGGAGCTATTGTATATAGGAGCTGTGCAGCCTTCTACATAAGTAACATCGGCGCCCTCGTCGGCAATTATGAGGGTGCGCTCGAACTGGCCCATCTTCTCTGAGTTGATTCTAAAATATGCGTGCAGGGGCATTGCAAGCTTAACGCCTTTTGGCACGTATATGAACGAGCCGCCGCTCCACACTGCGGTATTTAGCGCTGCAAACTTATTGTCTGTGGGCGGAACCATCATACCGAAGTACTTTTTAACAAGCTCAGGATATTTCTTTACTGCAGTATCGGTATCAACATAAATTACGCCACGTGACTCGAGGTCTTTTCTTATGCTACCATAGACAACTTCGGAATCGTACTGTGCCTCTTCCCCCGCAAAGAACCTCCGCTCTGCCTCAGGCACGCCGAGCTTGTCGAAGGTCTTCTTTATATCTTCGGGCACGCTTTCCCAGTTGCCCTCTTTTTTGTCTGTCGGCTTTTTATAGTAATAGATGTCTTCGAAGTCCACGCCCGCCAGATCCGGGCCCCACTTTGGAACGGGCTTGCCTAGAAATGCCTTATATGCGGTAAGTCTTTTTTCGAGCATCCATTCCGGCTCCTGCTTTATGCGTGAGATCTCGCGGACCACTTTCTCTGAAAGGCCTTTTTCAGTGCTGTACTTATAAACCACAGAGTCGCTGAAGCCGTACATATTCATGTATTCAGCATCCTTTTGGACGACTTCGTTGTTTGCAATTTGAGCCATAAATATCACAGTTAACAGTTACAAGAGCAAACATCAGGCGTGGGGAATAAGCCCAAAAACATTGGGGTTGAGTCTATCCTGATGCCGACGTATGATGATTATGAAGCCGCTATAAGAGTATTTAAAATTTGCGTAGAATAAAAGGACCGCATATACACTTTTTGCACACTGTTTTTTACGCTACTTAGCTGAATTGGTGCGATAAGTTTTTATTTGTTCGATTCATTAGAGTGCATACGACTCAATTAGTTTTATGTATGGAGGAAGGCAAACTGCATACCCATGCAAATAAAAGCCGAAATTTGTGGCTTGCCGATAGTTAGCCCTGAGCGGTTGGTGCTAGATATTATATTTATTGCATCGTAATTGTATACATCGTATAAATTGCCGATGCACAGCTAAAATTCGTATAAGGGGAGAACATGCCTAAGAATAACTTCAAAAATGAATTCACATATAAAACATACCTAGAAGAGGGAAGGGAACAGGAGTTCGATGCTCTTTTCGATGAAGCAGTTGAACGCGCAAAGAAGGGCTTTGGAGCCAAATACCCTATGATCATAGGCGGAAGGGAGGTAACGGCGCAGGAGCTTCTCACTGAAAAGTCGCCTGTTGACTCTTCTATAGTAATAGGCTACTTTCAGAAAGGTACAAGGGAGCATGCAAGGCAGGCAATAGCCGCTGCAAAAAGCGCATTTGGGTCATGGGGCGCAACTGGATACAAAGAGAGAGCAAGTATATTCAGGAAGGCTGCAGATATATTTGCAAGGGAGAAATTCAATATAGCGGCGGTGCTAAGCTATGAAAATGCGAAATCGCGCTACGAGTCGATAGGGGAAGTGGATGAAGCGATAGACTTCATGAGGTACTACGCGGGCGAACTAGAAGCTAATAAAGGTTACATGAGGAAGACAAGCCTGAAAGAGAGTAAGGCCAGGACAGGGTTGGGATTCCAAGGTGCCCCGTCCGGTGCGGAAAAGGTAGTAATAAGCATGAAGCCGTATGGTGTATTCGGAGTGATAGCACCATTCAACTTTCCTGTATCTATTTCTGTGGGTATGAGTGTTGGCGCAATGATAACAGGCAACACTGTGGTGTTCAAGCCTTCGTCTTCTGATAATATGACCATGCTTACAGGCTTTACGATATACAAACTGTTGAAGGAGGCAGGCCTGCCTGATGGTGTGTTCAATTATCTTACGGGCCCGGGCTCAGAAGTAGGAGATGAGCTTGTAGTCAACAAGGATGTGCAAGGTATAGTTTTCACAGGCTCCAGGGATACAGGGCTAAGAATGATTTCAAAGGTTTACAGCGCGGGAATGCAAAAGGTGTTTGTTGTTGAGATGGGCGGCAAGAACCCTACAATAGTATCAAAGTATGCGAACCTGGACGATGCTGTAACAGGAGTTGCAAGCGCAGCATTTGGTTTCGCAGGGCAGAAATGCAGTGCACTTTCAAGAGTATACGTACATGAATCGATAAAAGAGCTGTTTTTGAGCAAGCTGATAGAGAAGGTGCGCTCGTTCAAGATAGGCGACCCGATAAAGAAGGAGAATTATATGGGTCCGCTCATAAGCGAAAGTGCTTACAAGCGTTATTTGGAGTCCATTGAAAAGATAAAGGCTTCTGGGAGGCTGCTCTATGGAGGTAATGCTGTATCTTCCGGCCTCAATGGTTACTATGTAGAGCCAGCCATAGCGGAGCTGAACCATAATAATGAGCTCTTCCACAAAGAGCTTTTTGTCCCGATACTTGTAGTAGACAGCTACAAGAACTTTGACGAGGCACTGGAAAAGGCAAACGATATAGAGTACGGCCTGACAGCTGGCCTCTATAGCAAGAACAAAAAGGAGATAAAAGAGTTTTCAAGCAGGATAGAGGCGGGAGTAGTATATATAAACAGGAGTGTAAGCGCAACTACAGGAGCAATTGTGGGGCTCCATACATTCGTTGGCTGGAAGGGCAGCGGGCTTACAGGGAAAGGCACGGGCAGCAAGTTCTACCTGCAGCAATTCATGAGAGAGCAGAGCATTTCAATAACAAAATGAAAGTGCGGCGCAATAGAGCGGATAGCGGCAGCGGCATCGCTATGCCGATGCGTAGCAGCGGTTATTTGCTGCAAAACATGGAATGAGTGCTTGTGCATATTCAAGGCTCTTTATAGGAGGCGGAAGTACAAAAGGGAAAAGGCAAGAATCGGCAATCTGAAGCTCAATCTTATTGTTGCGGACACGTTTGTAAAAAAGGCAATAGGTCTTATGTATAGAAAGAGCATCGGAAGAAGCGAGGGCATGCTATTCAAATTTGGCAGGGACGGCTATAATGGTATATGGATGAGGAACATGCTTTTTAGCATAGATATAATATGGCTTGATAGGGATGGCAAGATAGTCGATTACGTAGAGGATGCAAAGCCTTGCAGAAAAACTTTTGGATGCGAGGTGTACAAACCGCGCTTCAAAGCAAGGTATATAGTAGAAGTCAACTCGGGATTTGTTAAAAAATCAAACGTGAAAATAGGAGACAGATTTATCTTCTCCAGCGAATAAATTCATAGGGGATATTCACAGTTTCAAAGTTCGTTTCAGGCATGGCGCACAATTTATGCCAGCCTGCGTTTAATAAGTAAACTTTGACCATGATACATTTCATGAGGACAAAATAAGAAGAAATAAGAGAACAAGATAGAAAACAAAAATAAAAAATAAAAGTTAGAGGATTATCTCCTGCCCCTTCTGTTCATCTTTGCTCTTGCGATGTATCCGCTCTTGTCGATGAAGTAAAGATAGCCCTCCTGCCTTGTTATCTTCTCAGAGCCCACTCTCGACTTCCTGCCACGCGGATTAGTCTTCATCGGAGTCCTCCATGCATATCCGTCCTTGCCGATGAAATAGAGATACCCGTCCTCTCTATCTATTTTTTCCTTTCCTATTCTTTCTGCCATGACTTTCACCGATAGAGATACATGCACGTCAGATTTAAATATCTATCGTCGATATGCCGTCGATTTAGTAAATGGTGCCTAATTGCATAAAATGAGGGAGCAGAGAGTCGCCAAACAAAAACACAACTATTATTAATTCTTATTCACAAAAAAGTGTGTGGTCTTATGATAGAAATAAAGATGCTGAAAGAGGTAAACTTCAAGAATTTTACATTCATTGAAGGCTTCCCAGGAACAGGTTTGGTCGGGCCGATGGCTGTTAGCTACATAATAGACAAATTGGGCATGGAATACGTAGGTTATGTAGAAAGCGAAGACTTCCCGCCGCTTGTTTCGGTGCATAACGATATGCCCATGAAGCCCGTAAGGATTTATTACAGCGATAAATATAAGCTTTGTACTATATTCGCAGAATTTGCAATACCTGTAAATATGATTTATAGCACAGCTACTGCAATATACAAATTCCTTAGGGAACATGGAATTTCAAAGATAATATCTATAGGCGGCATACCACAGGCTACACCCGGAAAAGCACTATTTTCGATTGCCTCTACCCAAGACATGCAGAAGCTTGCAAAGGCCGCAGGACTCACGATAATAAGTGATGGAGTTTCAATAGGAGTAAGTGCACTGCTGATAAGCAGCGCCGTGCTTGACCATATAGACGATCTGAACATACTGGTGCCTGTATCGGGAGACATAATAGATCCTAAATATGCGGAATACGCCATACAGGCTTTCAACAAGGTCACGAAATTAAATATAGATGTGAGCGAGCTTGAAAAGGAGGCTAAGGAGGTAGAGGCAAAGGTACGGGAACTTATGAAAAAGGGCAAGGATACACATGAAAGCTACAAGAAGGTAGTAAGCGATACTAGCCCGTCCATGTATGCATGATAAATGCAAAGCACAAATTATCACTGTAGCACTGCATACCCTATTGCAAAGAATAGAGAAAAGAGAGGGCGATTTTATTTTTAAGCAGGGGTGGCAGAGTCTGGTTTGGCATAAGCCACGGAAAAATGCGCAGGACTTAAGATCCTGTGGCCTAGCGCCTTCGTGAGTTCGAATCTCACCCCCTGCATATATGTAAATGATGAAACTGCGGAGCTGAAGAAAGAAGGTATGTTTTTATTTTTTGCATGAGAGGTAAGTAGAAGGTCTTGCGATGGATTTTAAAGTGACCCCTTGGGAGATTACAGGCAAGGTAGACTATGACAAGCTCATAAAGAGGTTCGGCACTAAGAGGATCACGCCTAAGCTCAGGAGCAGGATAGAGTCTGCCGCAAAAGGGTCGGACGTATTTATCAGGCGGGACGTATGCTTCTCTCATAGGGACTTTGATATTGCGCTGGATGAATACCTGCATGGGGAGAAGTTTTTCCTTTATACAGGCAGGGGGCCTTCAGGCAAAATGCACATAGGCCATCTGGTACCGATGCTTTTCACAAAGTGGCTGCAGGACGCATTTGATGCAAACCTTTACATACAGATTACTGATGATGAAAAGTTCCTGTTCAAAAGCGATGCCACACAGGACGCAATAGAGAGGTATGCAAATGACAATATACTTGATATAGCTGCGGTGGGCTTCAATCCCGACAAGACATTTATATTTAAGGACACGGAGTATATAGGCCATATCTACCCGCTTGTCGAAAGAATAGCAAAGAAAATAAACTATAACACTGTAAAGGCGGTCTTCGGATTCACGGACTCCACAAATATAGGCATGATTTCATTCCCAGCCATTGAGATAGCGCCTACCATGTTTGAGAAGGCGAGGTGCGTAATACCTGCATCGATAGACCAAGACCCCTACTGGAGGGTACAGCGCGACATTGCAGAAGATCTGGGATACAAAAAGACAGCGGCACTGCATCTTAAACTGCTTACAGCGCTTACGGGCCCAGAGGGAAAGATGAGCGCTTCCATGCCTGAGACTGCGATTTACCTATCAGACACACCCGAAGAAGTGCACAATAAAATCATGAAGTATGCATTTTCAGGAGGGCAGGAGACAAAAGAGCTTCATCGTAAACTTGGGGGCAATACTGATATTGATGTCTCATTTCAATGGCTGCATTACTTCCTAGAACAGGATGATTCAAAACTTGAGAAGATACGCAATGACTACAGATCAGGAAGGATGCTTTCCGGAGAGCTAAAGGAAATTGCAATAGATAAGATAAATGCCTTGCTCAAGCTGCACAATAAAAGAAGGGAGAGTGCCGTAAAACTGGTAGAGCAGTACATGTACAAAGGCAAACTTGCAGAGGAGATGTGGTCTAAAACCTACAGGTAAACCTGATGTCGTGACGGGTTGCAGAAGAAGCCTAACTGAAAGAAGCAGCAAAAAGAATAAATAGATTGGTAATCCCAATATATGCTGCTAATTATGTTTTTGCTTTGGTTGATCCCATGAATGAAAGATATGATATTATAGTAGCAGGGGCAGGCATGGCAGGTCTGCCGGCTGCAGCAATGGCTGCAAAAAGCGGCGCAAAGGTGCTTCTGCTCGACAGGAATAATAAGGAAAATGTAGGAAGGAAGACAAACTGGGGCTGGATCTGCGGAGATGCAGTTGCGACCTCGCATCTGGATTTTATAAAATCAAACCTCGGCATAAGCTTCTCATACCCCGAGCTGGAACAGCAGGTAGACGGGGTATACGCCATCTCTCCTGACTTCAAGTCGAAGATACTTTTCGACGATGGAAACGGATATGTCCTGAACAGGCCCATCTTCGAGGGCAAGATGCTTGAGCATGCATTGAAGCAGGGAGTCGAATATATGCCAAACTTTGAAGTGGAAAGGCCTATAATAGAGGACAATTACGTGGTGGGCATTGCAGGCAAAGATGAGAAAAAGGAACATAGGGAATTCAGGGCCAAGGTGGTAATCGACGCGCTGGGAATATCCACTACGCTAAGAAGAGCTCTGCCGAAGAACGACTATGTGGAACGCATGGTTGATATAGACGACCTAGAACTGACTGGCAGGTTCCTGTACGAATTTGATATAGATCATGAAGACCCGCTTCTGTACAATCCTAAATATGCGTTAATACACATCAACCAGGTCATAGCACCGGGAGGCTACGGCTGGGTATTTCCAAAAAAGGGTAATAGGGCGAATATAGGTATAGGCGTGCAAAAGAGGAGTCTGGAGATAAGAAATGCAAAAATGAACAGAAAGGACACGCTTCAAAGCCTTATGAAGGAGTATGCAACTTCTATACCTGTATTCAAGAACATGAGGCTTTACAATGAAGGGCCGAACGGCGGAGAGGGTTATTGGTCTGTTGCAGTAAGGCACCAGATGGAGGCGCTGACATTCAACGGCTATATTGGTGCAGGAGACAGCATGGTCATGCCTAACCCGATAAGTGCAGGGGGTATAGGGCCGGCGCTTACAGCGGGCGTACTTGCAGGCATAGATGCTGCAGAGGCGGTGGCAAACGGCGATGTGAGTATAAAGGGGCTGTGGAAGTACAACCTTGATTTCAACGAGCATTACGGCAAGAAGAGCGCCAGCCTTGAGGTGTTCAGAGTTTATTTGCAGTCGCTCAACAACGATATAATAAACTATGGTATGCGCGTTTTCCTAACGGCGAAGGAGGCCCAGCAGTTGAGTTACGGTCTTGTGCCAGAGCTTAGCCTCGCCTCTAAGTTCAAGACAATACTCCAGGGCGCAAGCAACATAAACGCCTTCAGGAACCTGCTTTATGTGGTAAAGAAGATGAAGGAGATAAACCAGCTCTATGAAAAGTACCCCAAAAGCCCCGAAGAGTTTCCGGAGTGGAAGAGTAGGATTCTGAACGAGGTAAAGGAATTTAAGGAAAGGTTCAAGCCGAACCCCGTGTAAAATGATGATGCTATGCCTGAAAAAGAGACTTATACAAAGTATGAGAAAGCTAGGATCTTAGGTGCGAGGGCGCTGCAGCTGGCATACGGAGCTCCGCCGCTTATAGAAGTGCCGGAAGGAGTAATAGACCCGCTGGACCTAGCAGAACTGGAATTCGAGAAGGGAGTTATACCTATAACAATTCTAAAGCACACAGCAAACGAGAAATGACACTGACATAGGTATGCGCTTATAGCGGCTTCTGGCTCAGAGAGTGCACAGTTCCTGCAAACTCTCCGCTCAGCAGGTATACCTCTGAGCTCTCGTAATCAAACACGCTGTTCCTAAAAAGAGGATTGAGGTTCTCTTTCTGGAAAAACTTGGCGACGTTGGTGCCCGTTATCAGATCGTTGAACGCAGGCATTGAGACCAAACGTATTTCCTTGTTATGCTGCGGGTAGTATTTCTCCATGCCCGGGCCGGCATGCGAGACAAGCCATGCCTTGTAGTGGTAGCTGCCGCCCTTGCGGTCTTTCATCGATACCGCTATGTGGTTATGGGCAGAGATGATATACCGCTTTGACATCGCCGTGGCGCTCGGCCATGCATTACCATGAAGTAGGGCGTAGCCACCAATTGTAATCTCCTTTTCCATCTCCATGCCTATGACCTCGGAGAGATGAGCGTCGTGGTTACCTTCTACTATGCGGATTTTATAGCCTGAAAGTTCCTTGAAGAAAGCACGGATAGATTTCGCCTCGACCTCGTCGGGATAGAGGATGCTTTCCTTCACGTCGCCAAGCAGGATCAGGTTTTTCGCGCCGAAACGCTCTAGCAATTCAGCCACCTTTTTTGCCATAGCTTCGGCAAACGAATATATATGTACACCCTTTTCCCTGAAGCGCGCCTCTGCGCCTATATGGAGGTCTCCTATCACTAGGTATTTTTGTGCGCCGTGGCTTATGAGCAGCGCAGGCTCGTTGTAGAGGAATTTTATCGGTGGCGCCGGAACTTCCCTTTCAGAGAGATTGTTATGCATGGAGAAGCCTTTTCTTTAGTTTCGCTGATTCCAATTTTCAATTTTGAAAATTATATATGCACTAGATGCATTGTGTTTTTATATATTGATTGCAGGCTATAAAACAAAATTTGAATTTATATAACCTGCGGTAACGACGATGGCGTGCCTGCCTGTTTATAATATTAGGCTGCACAATAAAAAACGTAACCATTTAGAATTGTTATTTCAAAAATGTATAGAATGTAACTGTGTGTTTTTGATGGCGGGGTTTTCTCCTACGATTGGCAAAATAGCAGGCATAGATATAGAGCTGCACTGGTCGTTCCTATTACTTCTCATATTTGTGCTGCTGATAAGCACGTACATATTCGCTCTATTCGTCATACTTTTCATATGTGTCTTGCTTCATGAGCTCTCACATTCTCTAACATCACAGCGTTATAGGATCAAAGTAAAGAAGATTGTACTGCTGCCCATAGGAGGCATATCGGTAATGGATCTAGACACTGTCAAGCCCAGGCAGGAGTTTTACATAGCGCTTGCAGGTCCTCTTGCAAGCATCGCCCTCGGACTTATATTCTGGGCTATGGTGCCGTTTTCCCCGGCAGGGATAATAAGGCAGACGATAACATTTACTTTTGAGATAAATCTCCTATTAGGCATATTCAACCTTCTGCCGGGATTCCCGCTGGATGGGGGCAGGGTGTTCCGCGCTTATCTGGAGAGGAGCAGAAGCTATCTCAAATCAACGCAGATAACAGTCAAGGCTAGTAACATAGTTCTTGCACTTTTTGTCATAGGTACGATAATATTTGCGATCTATGTTAAGGGTTACTCGATTGCGGAAAGGGAGTTCATTGTATTCTACGATGTATTTATAGTGATGTTCCTGTACTCTGGATCGCAGGCGGAGCTGCAGGCTGCATACATGAAAGAGTACGCCTCTGACCTCTACGTAAAAGATGCGGTGAGCAGAAACTTCATACTTGTAAACAGAAGGGAAAGTCTTTACAAAGTGTATGAAAAGATACTGAAAAAACATACCAGCATAGTGCTTTTTAGAGACGGGTCTGCAATAAAGCTGGCAAGGATACCCATACAAAAGCAGCATATCGACTATACTATAATGGAAAGGCCAATTTCAAATCTGGGCACAGTTGTACCCACGATAGATTACAGCAAGGGCTTGTACAAGGCGTTGAGCGATATGCAGTCAAATAATTCCGCGCTGCTCGTTGTAACAAAAGGCAACAGGATTGTTGGTATAGTATCTGAGCAGCACGCTGAATCGGTGATAGCACTTCATGTTTCCGGAAAGATGCACAGGAAAGAGAAGGCGGCAAAAACGGCAAGTGCAACGGCAAAAGGGCCGGGCTCTTCCTAAAACACCTTTGCAGAAATCAGTTTTCCAAGGAGCCAACTCCGTGTGCCTTTGCTTATCCTCTATGGAAACTAATAAAAAGATTCTAATTCATAAGAAATAGGCGAAGCGCGACCAGGTAATCCTATGCTACATATAGAGAAGCTGTCCCTTCACAACTTCAAGTCATTTAGGCAGGCAACGCTAAAATTCGACGAGGGATTCAACTGCATAGTGGGGCCGAACGGCTCTGGAAAGTCTAGCCTGTGCGATTCGCTGCTTTTTGTTCTGGGGGAAACGTCGCTTAGGCGCATGAGGGTAAGCAGCCTGCAGCAACTCATAAATAATTCGGCAAAGCCAAATCCGGACGATGGAATAAAGAGGGGATGGGTTTCAGTAACACTCGCGGGAGGAGAGGAAGGGCCGGTAGAGATAATCAGAATAGTGAAATCCAACGGGAAGGTAGGTTATAGACTCAATGGGAAGCACGTTACTAGACAGGACGTGATAAGCGTGCTCCATGCACACCGGAGCGAGGTAGAGTCGACCAACACGATTACACAGGGAGAAATAACAAAAATCTTCAACCTGAACGCAAAGGAGAGGAGGGAACTAATAGACGTTGCAGCCGGAATCAGAGAATTTGATGAGAAAAAGGATGCGTCTCTAAAGGAGCTTGAAAAGGTGGAAGTGAAAATAGGCGAGGCAAAGATAATGATGAATGAAAGGAAGGGCTTCCTCGCAGAGCTGGAAAAGGAGAAGAGGGACGCAGAGAAATATAATGAGGTAACAACTACGCTGAAGAGGTCGAATTACACCATACTTAAACTCAGGGAAAAACAGCTAGAGGAGGAGCATGAGAAATTGCTCGGTGCACGCAGAGACCTTGATAACAAAGTTGAAGAATTAGACAGGAAGCTAAAAGAAAACGCAATGGAGATGGACAAACTGGGAGGAGAGAAAACCAGGCTTTCGGAAGAGCTCAATAAAAGATCGGTAGAGGTAAATTCCGCAAACCACAAGATAGAGGAGCTCGCGAAGCAGATCGCGGTAATCAAGGAGCAGATGAAGGCGGCGGAAGACAGCACCGCAGCAATGGAATCGCAGGGCGAGCTTCTTGAAAAGGAAAAGGCAGAGATAGAAGCTAGAATGAAGGAGAATAGCAGCTCTATGCAGAAAATGAAGGAGGAACTTTCAGAAAAGGAGAAAGAGCTCGGCGAAGGCGAGAGCTATGTGCTTTCAGAAGAGGATAATACCAAAATGGTAAAGAGGTATGAAGAAAAAAGGGAGGAACTCGAAAGGCTAACGAAAGAGCTCGCGAAGCTGGAAACGGAGAAAGGCGTGCTGGAGAGCAACATGCGCGCTACAGAGGGCATGCTCGCTGAAATAGAGGAGGCGCTTACGTCCGCATTAGGGGAGTATGCAAAGATAGAAGAGGAGATAGGCGATAGCAAAGAGGCCGCAGGATTCATTGAGGAGCACGTAAATGCGCTCAACGCAGAGCTCAAAAAACTGCTCGAAAGCGAAGCTGAGCTCAAAAAGGTGCAGAGCGCGCTGGACATGGAGATGCTCAAAGTAAAGGAGAGGATAGCTATTTATGGCAGCTCTGACAGAACCGGCTCGGTGCTCGCAAAGCAAATGGGCAAAGGGTTCTATGGAAGAGTAAGGGATTTGATAACATATGACAACAGGTATGCAGAAGCTGTGAGCGCAGCGGCACAAAGCAGGCTTAATTATTTTGTGGTAGACGATGTTGAAAGCGCAGAGAGGGCTATACGCATATTGAAGGAGGAGTCGCTGGAGAGATCCTCTTTCATACCTATCAAGGATATAATAGTGGGGGAACAGAAAGCTGTGAAGGGGTTGAAGCGCGTAGTAGATCTGGTAAGTTTCGACGCTAAGTTTGAAAAGGTGATGGAGTTTATCTTTTCAAACACGTTCCTTATAGATAGTGTCGGCAAGGCAAAGGAAATCGGCATAGGCAGGGCGAGGTTCGTAACGCTTGAAGGGGAACTTGTTGAGTCGTCAGGAGTGGTAAGCGGAGGGGCGTCTAAAAGCGTCCCGTCAATCGCGGTGCTGAATTCCAAAATCGCTGAATTGCAGCGCGAGAAATCCACAACAGATTCAAAATTAGATGAGATCTCCAGGGAGATAGAAGCAAAAAGGAAGGAGCTTGCGGAAGAGGAAGTACAGAAGATGGCTAACAGCTCCGATGAAAAGAGGGCCGAAGAGGAACTTTCGAAGGCTAGGGTGCGGCTTGAGGCCCTCAAGGCGAAAAAGGAGGCCTACTACAAGGATCTCTCTGCATGGAGGGAGGCGCTCTCGAATACGATTGCAAGCATAAATGAGCTGGAAGGCGATGTATCAAAAATGAAAGAGGAGACAACTTCGCTGTATTCCGCTATCTCTGGAATGCTGGCTATGAAAGGCAGGTCTGCAGCAGACGAGAAAAAACGGGCGAAGCTCTCTGCAAGCAGGGACAGAGTAGAGCAGCTGAAAGTGAATATCGCCTCTCTAACGAAAGAGAATGAGATGATACAGCAGCGCATCGACGGTATAAGTAAAGGGTTGAACAGCTATGCATCGCAGATTAAGGAGCTGAAAGAAAAGAAAAAGACGCTGCAGGCGGAATCTGAAAAGCTGGAGAAAGCGAAGGAGGAGCTCGAGAGCACGATAAAGGAGCACGATTCCAAGTCCGCATCACTCTTCAAGTCGGTATCCGAGCTGGAAGGCAAGCTGTCAAAGCTCAGCTTTGAAAACGGTAAGATGGAAAGCGAGCTTGCAAAGGCAAAAGCAGAAGCGCAAGTGCATGAGATGTCGCTGACGCAGGTGCAGACCAGACTTGCAGACATAAAGGCAGAGCTCATGTCATACCAGGATGTAATACCGATAGAAGGGCTCTCTATAAAGGAGCTCGAGGACAAGATAGTGCTGCTGAAGGCTGATCTGGAATCGCTAGGCAGCGTAAACCTCAAGGCGCCCGAGATCTACGAAGAGAGGAGGAAAATGCTCGAAGAGGCGGAAAAAAAGCTTGCCACACTGGAAAGCGAAAAGAACTCAATACTTTCTATAATAAACGAGGTCGAATCGAAGAAGCTGAACGTGTTTAATGAAACACTTGAAAAAGTAAGCCAAAATTTCGCAAAGCTTTACCCCTATGTATTCGAGGGTGAGGCAAAACTGCAGCTCTCTGACCCGAAGGACCCGTTCAACTCTGGGCTTACAATAAGCATCTCGAAAACGAAGAGTGGCAGCTCCGTGGATGCGATGTCAGGAGGCGAAAAGTCGCTCATTGCGCTTATGCTGATATTCTCGATACAGATGATGAAGCCTATGGCGCTTTACATATTTGACGAAATTGATGCGGCGCTTGACGAAGAGAACTCAAAGAAGCTTTCAAAGCTGATAAAAGAGCTAGGCAGAAGGTCGCAATTCATCGTAGTAAGCCACAACAATGCACTGATACAGGCCGCGGATGCAGCGATAGGAGTTGCCAAGCAGGACGGGGAATCACGGGTTGTTGGCATAGAGATAGCGAGCACACAAATCAGCACAGGCGCAAAAAATGACGATGCAGCAGCACAGACATGAAGCTGTCGCTAGTGGTAAGTTTGACTGACAAATACAAGAGAGGGAGGAAACAGGAGAATAGTTCCAGGATAAACACGCTGCCGCTTTACATACTTATAGTTATACTCTTCGTATTGTACATTTTATTCCAGCACGCAGTATTGTTTTCCGCTGTATTCGGCATAGCACTCTTCCTTATAATAATCGTAACTATAGTCATAGAGATGGGCGGCAGTATAAGAGAGGAAGGGGTAAAAAAAAGCCTGATCGAGCTTGCACTGGCGATAGTCATAGTGGTAGCGCTGTGGTTCGGCCTCAAGTTTGCCCTCAACACACAATACCCGCTCAATGTAGTACCGACATGCAGCATGCTGCCGGTGCTACACCGCGGCGACCTTGTAGCAATAGAGGGTGTATCAAATGTCGCACAGCTAAAGGCACCAATAGTAAATGTTAGCGCAAAGGAATGGAACAGCACGCTACATAACTTCGGGAGCGAATTCCTAGAGTGCGTCGCTTACAACGCCAGCACTGGAAACGTTTCGTCAGTGTTCAAAAATGGAGATGAACTTGTGCTATACCCCTTCTCTGGTGTTGGGGGTATATTGCAGCAGAACCAGCAGGGAGGCAATCTTATAAAGTATCAGTGCGGCCTCGCACAGGTAAAGACAAGCTCAGGCGCGACATACAATGAAGCCTACACCAAGTCGATAACGATAGGCAATACAACCATACAAGGAGACAGAAACAACTCGATAATTGTATACAAGACAATACCGCAGGACTACTTTTACAAGATAGGCGATGCTTACATAGTGCACAGGGTGTATGCGGTAATCCGCGCGGGAGACAGCTACTACGTGCTCACTAAAGGAGACAACAACCCCGGCCTTGACATACAATTCGGCAATTACCCCATACTGCTGGAAAGCGGAAACAGCTATGTTGAGGGCAGAGTTGTAATGGTGGTGCCTTATCTGGGTTACCTAAGGCTCATTTTCAGCAGGCAAATAAGCGAACCTGCTGGATGCAACTCCACAATAATCCATAGCTGACTCATGCATAGATAGGGTTTTTCTTCCAAAAAGAAAGAAAAAGCGAGTAGACAGCAGGAAGAAGTGGGGTTTCTTCTCTGCATGCCGCCAGCATAATTAGCATAATTAGTTCATTTGAGCTTAAACAGAAGGAGTATCTTTGATGTCAGACCTTTACGGTGGTTTGGAACGGAGAAGGATGCACTGGCATACTTGGGCTTTAGGGCCCATATCATACCTGGGACTTCCTCCTGAACTACTACATCCTCGTCAAGTTTTGTCATGAACATCACTTTTTCTTAAAGCTATAATAGCTCATCGCGTAACCATACTTGCTGCGCATGCTTTCAGTTATGCGTTTGCCGAGATTAGTCGAATCACTGTTGCTTTTCGCCTTTACAAGAAAACCGTAATCCCCTTCAGTAACATAGACTTCCTCTATGCCGTCTATATCGAGCAGCTTAGAGGAAAGCGCATCCGCATTAAGGTTAGGCAGAGGCTTCAGAAAGAAGAACTTGTGCATCGTACTGACTCTCTTTGTATCTTTATGATCTCCATCGTGTATGCTTTTGTTCCCCAATACAACACCCATCGAGTTTTACACATAACGCAATACATAGACCTTTTGACTTTAACCTTTTAAGGGAAAAAGGATTAGGAAAACTTTGACGTGCCACGTAGAACGTTCAAAGGTGTGGGAGGGTTTGGGCGCGTTGGTTGTAGTATCAGAAACCGTGTTATTGCGGCCAGTTATGGTTATGGATTCTGAATCAACTGCATTTCGCCATGAAGCATGCTCGGCTCTTTTAGTATTATATACACGCATATAAGACACCCAAACCCGAATATACATTTAAGGTTTTGATTATAAATAGGCTGTTAATATCTGCTACTTTTTTGGACACCTTTATAGGAGGGTCATTAAAGATATTTCTATTATTTAATAGTTTTATAACCTTATAATATAATAATATATTGGATAATTTAAATACAATTAAATATTATATAACCTTAAATAAGATCGTATAATGTGGTAAATTTTTAGAACAGCATAATGGCAGAGCATAAGATGCTGATTAGCTCGTCTTTCAGAATCCACAAGGGCAGAGAGTGCGGTGCGGGGCAACACATATATATGTTTCTTTGTTCAAAAATAGAATAGCTTTTATATCTTTATTTTCAATTCTATCACTGCTTTGCATTCCTGCATCGGCATTGATAAGCGGTTACAGTACACATTTGTTGTGATATAAATGGCAAACTTATCGGGAGATATACGCCTGGCTGTAGACAGCGGCAAGGTAGCTATAGGAGCCAACAATGTCATTGCTTCGATAAGCAAAGGCGATGCAAAGTTGGTGGTGCTTTCCAGCAGAGGCAAGCCGGAACTGCATGCTGATATTGTGCACCTCGCAAAACTCTCTGGACTGAAAATTATAAACTTCAAAGGCAGCCCTATTGATCTTGGCGCGGTGTGCGGTAAGCCGTTCTCCGTATCCACAATCTCTATAATAAACCCAGGAAACTCTGGCATACTCGAGAATGACTATTCTAAGGCTGGAGAAGACAAAGTCGAGAAGAAGCCGAAAAGGGTAAGGAGAAACAAGGCACAAGAAAACGCCGAGGAAACGGAAGAGGGTGCAGAGGAAGTTTCAGACGAAGGCTCAGGGCAAAAAGAAGAAATAGTGTGAGTTTATGGGAAATGGAGAATTTGCTGCAAGAAAGCTGCTTAAGCAGAGAAAGCACCAGATCATGCTAAAGAAGTGGTTAAAGAGGAAAAAGTTGAAACTAAAGCAAAAGTATGATCCTGTAGGTGTGGTGCCGAGGGCCAAGGCGATTGTGCTACAGAAATACGCACTCCAGCAGAAGCAGCCTAACTCGGGGCAGATCAAATGCGTAAAGGTACAGCTTATAAAAAACAATAAGATAGTAGGCGCGTTTGTACCTAAAGATGGTTCAATAAACTTCATAGACGAACACGATGAAGTTACAATAGAGGGCCTTGGCGGCTCACAAAGGGGACAGATGGGCGCAATACCTGGAGTGAGGTTTAAAGTTGTTGAAGTAAACGGCACGGCCCTTGAAGAGATAAGGACAGGAAGGAAGGAAAAGCCGAAGAGATAAAGTTGGTTTGAATGGAAAACGCAGAAGCTGATAGTGAAAAGAAGAGCAGCGCACCTACACAGCCTGACAAGACGCAGACACAGCAGCAGAGTAGCACTACTGAACAGAAACCCGCTGCATCTCCGATGCCAAGGAGGAGGCCTGCACAAAAGAAAGAGCTTACAGTTGCCGCTTCCATCTCGGGTGAGAATGCAAAACTTTTCGGAAAATACAGCTATGAGGTTAGAATTTCAGACCAGAGCCTTAAGAACTATATCAATCTGAAGGCGCTTGAATACCCCAATACGTTTAGAAGGAACAGCAACGACGATTTCTCAAAGGCAAATATAAACATAGTAGAAAGGCTTGAGAATTACCTTATGAGAGGAGGTACAGGCAAGAAGATTGGAAGCCACGTAATAAGGACAAAAGGCAGGCTGCAGGGTAAAAAGATAAAGGTCATGCATATTGTGGAGAGGGCTTTTGACAAGATTGCGGACAAGACACATGAGAACCCGCTGCAGGTGTTGATCAAAGCGATAGAGAACAGCGCACCGATAGAGGATACAACAAGAGTCAGGTATGGAGGTGTTGTGGCGAACGTTACTGTGGATATAAGCGCAAGCAAAAGGCTTGATATCGCACTCAGAAACATCGCATTCGCTACGGTTATAGACGCGTTCGACAAAAAGAAGAGCATAGTTGACGCCCTGGCTGATGAGCTTGTACTTACTGCGAACAACGACATAAACAGCTACGCAGTGAAGAGAAAGAATGAGATAGAGCGCATGGCGAGGAGCGCAAGGTGACGGTGCTAGTTATGGTAAGGAAAGAATTGATGGTAGAGGAGATTGCAAAGCTCATGACTGACTATGAAAGTATAAGGAACATAGCTATAATAGCGCACGTTCACCATGGCAAAACTACACTCACAGATTCGCTTCTTGCCAAGGCAGGGCTTATATCGAAGGCGGTAGCAGGAGATGTGCTCTACACGAACTACGACGCAATAGAGAAGGAAAGGAAGATGACTATCAAGTCGGCGAATATCTCTCTCGGCTTCAGATACAAGGATAGGGATTATATAATAAACCTGATCGACACACCCGGCCACGTCGACTTCGGTGGACATGTGACGAGGTCTATGCGCGCAGTAGATGGAGCAGTACTCGTAATAGATCCTGTAGAGATGATAATGCCTCAGACCGAGACTGTGCTCAAACAGGCACTGAAGGAGAAGGTAAGGCCCATACTTTTCGTAAACAAAGTTGACCGGTTGATCAATGAGCTCAGGCTTACGCCGGAGCAGACGCAGGAAAGGCTTTTGGACCTCATCGGCAAGGTAAATTATTTCATAGAGCAGTTTGCACCGCCTGAATTTGTGGACAAATGGAAAGTCAGTGTTGAAAATAACAGCGTGGCATTCGGCTCCGCGTACGATAAATGGGCGGTATCAAAAGTAATAACGGAAAAGTATAAGATTACATTTAAAGACGTGTTCAAGTATTTTGCCGAAGGCAAAGAGAAGGAGCTGCAGAATGTGGCGCCGATAGAAGAGGCAATAATGCCCATGATAATAGAGAACCTTCCAAACCCGAAAGAAGCCCAGTTTTACAGGATTCCTTTGATATGGCACGGTGATATAAACAGCGAGGATGGGAAGGCGATGATGAATGCGGACCACAACGCCAAGACAAACATCGTCGTATTCGGGATAACTTACGACCAGCATAGCGGTGAAGTAGCAATTGGCAGGGTTTTCTCAGGTATCGCCAAGAAGGGCGTAGAGCTCCACGTATCAGGGAAAAATAACACCGAGAGGATACAGCAGGTGGGGGTATACATGGGCCCTGACAGGGTGCTTGTTGATGCCGTGCCCGCGGGAAACATAGCCGCAATCGTAGGTCTGAGCGGACTTACAGTGGGGGACACGCTCAGCGAGAACATCATAGAGCCGTTCGACCCGATAAAGCATTATTCAAAGCCTGTAGTGACCAAGGCGATAGAAGCGAAGGATTCGAGGGACACAATGAAGCTTATCGAAGCACTAAGGGAGCTATCAAAAGAGGACCCAACCATACAGGCTGAGATAAACCAGGAGACGGGGGAGCACCTTGTAAGCGGCATGGGAGAGCTGCACCTTGAGATTATAGAGACAAAGCTGAAAGACGAATTCGGCATACCGATAGTATCGAGCGAGCCTATAGTAGTCTACAACGAAACTATAGAAAGCAAGGCAGGACCTATAGAGAGCAAAACGCCCAACAGGCACTCTAAGTTTTATATAACAGTGGAGCCTTTGCCTGAGGCGTTGCAGAAGGAGCTGGACGAAGGTGGAATCAAGGAAGGCAAGCCGAAGGGCCAGGCTGCGATAGAACTGATGGTCAAGGACGGGCTTGACAGGACTGTTGCAAAAAATGCAGTGTATATTTTTAACAGATGCGTGCTCAGCGATGTGACACACGGAGTTCAATACATAAACGAAGTCATGGAAAATGTCATAGAGGGTTTTGAAGAAGCGATAAAGGACGGACCGCTCGCAAGGCAAAAGGTAGCAGGAGTCCTGGTAAGCATAGTTGATGCCACAATACACGAGGATCCAGTGCACAGAGGCCCGGCACAGGTCATACCTGCAATAAGGAATGGTATATATGCAGCATTGCTTACCGCAGGCATATCATTGCTTGAGCCGAAGCAGATTTACGAGGTAACAATACCGCAGGACTATATGTCTGACGTAATATCGTTCCTGCAGAGCAAGCGGGGTGTAATACTTGAGATAAAGCAGGACAGGGAACAGGTAATAATAAGTGCCAAGATACCTGTATCAGAGACCCTTAAGAATTTCTCAAACGACCTTAGGAGCTTGACACAGGGCAGGGCGCTGTGGGCGATGATGTTCGCGGGATATGAAAAAGTGCCGCGGGCGCTGCAGGACCAAGTGGTAAGGGAGATCAGGAAGAGGAAGGGCGTGCCCGAAACGCCGCCGACTCCAAATGACTTTCTTATAAGCTGACTTGCTTCGAGCGAGAAGAGTTAAAAACCTTTGCGAGGAATATATATGTGGTCTTTTTTCTTACATACATGTGATGAATGCTAAACCGATGAAGTTGGATTAGACCGATGGTGAAAAAATGGCAAAATCTTACGTGAAGTTTGAGGTATCTAACGACGTAGTGGCTAAGGTGTATGAAGCGCTGCAGCTTGCAAAGCAGTCTGGCACGATAAGGAAGGGTGCCAACGAGGCTACGAAAAGCATAGAGAGGGGCCTTGCAACGTTCGTCGCGATAGCAGGAGACGTGGAACCGGAGGAAGTTGTGATGCATCTTCCGACGATGTGCGAGCAGAAGAAGGTACCGTATGTATTTGTACCTAGCAAGGTGGAGCTTGGCAAGTCGATAGGCCTAAATGTGCAGTGTGCTGCAGTGGCGGTTGAAAACAGGGGCAAGGCGTCCGGGCAATTTGATGATATTGCTTCAAGAGTGACGGGTAAATCGCAGGGCGCCCAGAGCTCTTCGAAGCAGCAGAAGGAGAAGCCCAAGGAGGAAGCAAAGGCAGAGAGCAAACCCCAACCCAAATCCCAATGATTTAAAAAGAGTGGTGGCTTGAATGGCTGAAGGCAAACAAGACAAGGAGGTTACCGGTAAAACAACACCGGAAGCACGGCCAGCCGAGCCTCAACAGGCGGCCGCAATACAGGAACAGCAGCAAGCTGCCTTCCACGGGTTTGCGGCCGAGATAGTCGAAGTAAGCAAGAAGAGCAAGACAGGAATGTATGGCGAGATATACACTGTAATGTGCAACGTGCTTGAAGGAAGGGACAAGGGAAGGATAATAAAGAGGAACATACTCGGGCCTGTGAAGGTCGGAGATATAGTAAGGCTTGTTGATACCAGCAGGGAGGCAAAACAGATTTCGGTAAGATAATTCCTGCCGTATTATGGAAGTTGATTTTCAAGGAAAGGAATTGGTGTTGTTTATATGAGATGCTCTTACTGTTCAAAAGAGATAGAAAAGGGCAGGGGTATAATGTTTGTACACCGCTCAGGAAAGATAAGCTACTACTGCAGCAACAGGTGCTACAAGTTCGATACGGTATACCACAGAAAGTTCAAAAAACAGCAGAAGTGACTTGAGCGCCTTCACCAGAAAATCTAATTATCACGGCTTTTCCTTAGATTTAGGTTCATTGAACACCTCGTCAAGGTCCAAGTCCTCTATGCTTTTCAGGTTCTTTGCTATTCCTTCCTCGGTGTATTGAGGGAACTCTACACCGCTTATCACTATCGTAACCCTTACTGTATCCTTTTTCATCTCAGGTTCTATCCTTGCACCCCACTTAAGGAGCGCGTTGGAGTCTATCCTGCTCGATACTTCCTGAAACACACTTTCTGCCTCCTTCAGTGTGAGCCCTTCACCACCCACTATATTAACCAGCGCCTTCTTGGCTGTAGACAGCTCTGCGTCAAGTATAGGACTTTTTATCGCACTTTCCAGCGCATTGATCGCGCGCATGCCGTTGCCGTCAGGTGCGGTGCTTTCCCCGGAGCCTATGACTGCAAAACCGGAATCTTTAAGCACTGCACGCAGGTCTGCAAAATCTATATTTACAAGCCCGGGCTTTGTGCTCATTTCAACTATGCCTTTTGTAGCTTCCGCAAGCACCTCATCCGAAACTCTGAATGCCATGTTAAGAGGCAAATCCGGCGCTACAGAAAGCAGCTTGTCGTTAGGTATTATTATTGTTGTATCTGATACCTTCTTGAGCTTCGAAAGCCCTTCAAGCGCATTCCTCATCCTAGTTCTGCCTTCACTTGAAAACGGAAGAGTTACAACACCTACAGCCAGCGCACCCGCTTCTTTTGCTTCATGCATAATGGTAGAGATGGAGCCTGTGCCTGTGCCCCCTCCCAGGCCGCATGTTACCAGCACAAGGCTTGCATCGCCTATCATATGCCTTATCTCATCCTTGCTTTCCAAGGCAGCCTCTTCCCCAACCTTTATGTCGCTTCCAGCGCCAAGCCCACGTGTTATCTTCTTTCCCAGAAGCAGTTTTCTTTCGGCCCTTGTCTTCACAAGATGCGCAGCGTCGGTATTCATGGCGATTAGAGTGGCGTTATCTATGCCTATACCCGAAAGACGTGTTATCGTGTTGCTGCCGCTGCCTCCTGTTCCTATCACATAGATTTTTGGCCGTGCGCTTTCTATAAAACGCAGTATCTCTTCATCATCAGGACTTATATTTTCAGGCATAAAACCACTGGTCGCAGTAAAATAGTGAGGCAGCAAAAAAATAAAAGCTTAACCCTAAAAGAATTACACAGGTATGTTCTATTTATTGTGCATGCGTGCACCAAACTAAGTGGATACATACTGCAAAGATGGTTCTATGACAAAAGATAACTCAAAAGTTCTAGGCGAACCTGTAAAGGATCTTAAACTTAAGAAGGGAATGAAGGTGTCGGAGCTTTTGGATGAGATGAGTAAGATAGGCGGGTTCTCTGCACAGCACATGATCGAGGGCACTGGAATACTAAAGAGCATGCTTGCTGATAAGAACTCCTACAATTTCCTTTCTTTTCCTGCAGACATAATAGCGACAGGTATACGCGGTGCGATAGCAGGCGCAACAAAATATTTCAACGCTATAATAACCACAGGTGGAATGCTGGATCATGATATAGCGCGTGCATCTGGCGGTGTTTATAGCCTAGGCTCTTTTTATGCGGATGATGCACAGCTTCACAAGAGAGGAGTGTATAGACTTGGTAATGTATTCATAGAAAGAGACGAATACGGACTAAAACTTGAAAAGAGGTTCAACGCAATAATGGAAGACATATACACCAGCAAAGACTATAAAAAGGAATATAGCGCGAGCGAATTGATATACGAGTTTGGTAAAAGAATAGATGATAAGGGTTCAATAGTAAGGCAGGCGTACCTGCACAATGTCAAGATCTTCAACCCGGGCATACTCGACGGTGCATTTGGAACGCAGTTAACAATATTCTCGCAGGACCATGACTTCAAGCTTAACCTCATAAAGGACGAGATAGAGCTAAGCAACATAATATTCGATCATAAGGTAACTGGAGCACTTATGGTGGGAGGGGGCATAAGCAAGCACCATGTTATATGGTGGAACCAATTTAAAGGAGGACTAGATTATGCAGTTTACATAACAACGGCCACGCAGTTTGACGGAAGCCTGTCAGGTGCAAGGCTCACAGAGGCTGTTTCTTGGGGCAAAATAAAGGAGCAGGCAAAATATACAACTATAGATGGGGATGCAACTATTATACTGCCACTCATGTTTGCTGCATTGGACATAGTCTAATGCCGGTGCTGCTGTATGAGAGATGAAGCGCGGCGCTGCGATTAGGAACCGTGAAACATTACCATTGATAAATCAGTTTTATGCTATGCTTGCTAACACTTGAGCAAATAGCCCCGACCGGATTCGAACCGATGTAGCAGGCTCCAAAGGCCTGCGTCCTTGGCCGCTAGACGACGGGGCTGTCTGAATACTGTTTTTATACGCATAATGCGTTGTTCATATTTTATTTCTTTCGTAAAGCACAGCTGATAGATGTTTGCGGTATCGTCGTTTGTCTAATTAGACCTTGCTTACTTTAAAAGGTACGTATACAACTATAATAGATTTTATGGGAAAAGATATAGAGAAAGACTGCAAGAAAGAGAGAGAATTTGCAACAGAGATGTATTACCCATATTTGGGCCGTGAGGAACTTATTCAGTCTGTATTAGACTTCTCACGAAAAATGGGGTGTGAAGTGGACGAAAGGACTGTAGAGAAGGAGGTAGAGCTATACCTAGACAATCTGAGGGTAGATGATGAGGATAGCTGCATTTTGAGATGCGAGGAGAAAAGTAATGACAACGCATATTGGAAATGTGCCTCCTCATGCTACTCGAAAATAAGGATAGAATAGACGAGATTAGTAAGAGCGGGCAAAATTAGCGATGTGCTTAGCCTCATTGCCGCAATAGACGCAGGTTTTGCCCTTTTCTTTCCCTATAGCATCAAAAGGCAGGTTTGATATTTTTGCACCGGTCTCCTCCTTTATCTTCCTTTCGCAATCGTAATTGCCGCACCACGGAGCCTGTGCAATACCTCCTTCCTTCTTTATCACATTGATAAGTTGCTTATAGCTGTCTACTATGTGTATATGGCTTTCCAGTACTTTCTTCGCCCGCTCATACATATTGGCATGTATCACATCAATGAGCTTATGTAATTCATTGCCCAACGAGTGCACTGCGATCTCCTTTTTCTCTAAGGTGTCGCGCCTTACTATGACAGCTGTTTGGCTTTTCAGCTCCTTTTCCCCGACTTCAATCCGTATTGGCACGCCACGCAGCTCCCACTCGTTGAACTTCCAACCTGGAGAATATGCATCGTTGTCATCGACAAAAACCCGCAAATTCGAATCCAGAGACTCTTTTATTGACTTGGAGTATTTGAGCACTGCTTCCTTGTTTTCGTCATTATAGATAGGGATTATTACTACTTGCACACGCGCCAGCTTAGGTGGAAGCACAAGCCCTCTGTCATCACCATGCACGGCAACCATTACGCCGAGCTCTCTTGTAGATATGGCGAATGTGTTTTGATAGGCGTATTCCTTTTTGCCGGATTTGCCTAGAAATGAGATATTGAAGGCTTTGGCAAATCTTTGCCCGTCGTTGTGAAAATCAGGGCCCTGTATAACCCAGCCGTCAGGCATGAGGTGCTCGATGCTGTAGCTCGCCTCTGCCCCAGCAAATTTTTCATTATCGGTCTTCTTGCCCTTTATGCCCGGAAGAGCAAGATAGTCTTTTAGCACAGTTTCGTATATTCCAAGGATTTCGTCCCTCTCAAGATCGGCTTCCTCTTTTGTAGCAAAAATAGTATGGCCTTCATTCCACAAAAATTCCCTGCTCCTAAGGAAGGGGGTGGGGTGCCTGAACTCCCAGCGCACCACATTGTTCCACTGGTTCATCCTCAAAGGTAGATCGCGCCATGATTTTATCCATCCTGCCGCGACATCGTACATGATGGTTTCTGAAGTAGGCCGTACTGCAAGCCTTTCATCTAATTTCGAGCTGCCCGCATGGGTGACCCATGCCACTTCTGGAGAAAACCCTTCAACATGCTCCTTTTCCTTTTCAAGAAGATGCTCTGGTATAAACAGCGGAAAGTACACGTTTTGTATACCGGATTTCTTGAATAGCGCATCAGTAACATCACGAATCTTCTCCCATGCGAAATAGCTGTCTGGCCTAAACACTATAATGCCGGACACAGGGGAATAGTCGACAAAACCGGAATCTATGAGCACGCTGGTGTACCACTCTGAGAAGTTCTCGCTTTTTTTAGGCCTCTTTTGACTTGGCATTTATACACCCTGGTCTTCGAACAAAGATTTTATTATAATTGATAAATGTCCTGCTTCTTTAAGTCTTCTGTACGAATAGCTTATCCATTCTTCTCCGAACGGTATGTATACAGAGGTGCTCTCTCCTTGCAGTGCAAGTTGCTTTATCACTTTGTTCCTTACACCGTTAAGCATCGCATAGGTTACCCTCCTCTTATATGCTCCGTTAAGATTTAATGCTTTTTCTATTATAGCGAGATCGTGTGTTGCTATAGTAAACTCTTTCGAGTGCTTGAACAGATAGAGCATTAATCTTATATAATTCTTGTTTATCTCTTCTTTCGTTGAAAAAGTATATTTTGAAAGGGGATATGCACCTTTGACAAGTCGCACGATTCCGTTTGCAATTACTATCTGCTTGAGATAATCGCTGCTGCTTTTCAAGTAAGACTGCACGCATATGCCAATGTCGTGCTTTGAGCGAATGTGCTCATTCAGGTATGCGCGCATGGTGCTTTCCACAGTATCCGGAGCCTCCGCGTCTATCCATACAAAGACGCCTTTGGAGTATGCCTTTCTGACTATCCTGTGCAGAGAGCGTGCAAAAAGATCCTTGCTTATGAGCAGGCCTAGCTGAGTGGGTTTTACTGATATATCTGCTTTCAACCTATTTGCTTTTATCGAGTCTATCAGCGCAAGATACACCGCAACAGCATTCTCAACATCATTCTGCGTTCTGAACTCCTCTCCCAGATAGTTTATTATCGCAGCTGTGCCAAATCTGTTGAAACGCTTCGCGTCGTTTATGGCGTCGATTATCCTTGCCCCGGCTATCCACCTTTTTGCAAAGACTCTTTCTAGAAAGCTATTGAACGACACAGTCTGCACCAAACTATCTTATTACAACACCAACTTTTCTAAGTTCTGAGAGTAATTTTTCCATGGTGGTGTATTGTATAGCCTTTATCCCTACCTTTTGCGCGCCAATCACATTCTCTTTTAAATTGTCTATAAAGACTACCTCGCTAGGCTTTACACCCAAACGTTTAAGCACATAAAGGTATATCCCCTTGTCGGGCTTTCGTACGTGTAGATAGGCAGACGCGAAAAGCTTCTCGTAAAGACTGGGGTCTATTAGACCGCGCATAGTAAAGAAACGGCTGAAGGTTATGTTGCTTAGCAATGCTATGCGGTAATGCTTTTTAAGAGACCGCATAAGCGAAAGCACCTGCTTGTTGGCATGGGCATATTTTTTGACCGTTTCGTTCCACTGCAAAGATCCAATGCTTACACCGAGGCGTTTTGATAAGATCCTTAGCATGTCTTTGGACTTCAGGCTGCCGCGTTCCCCTTTCCTCAGCAACGGCAACAGAGCTTTCCTTATCCTTTCCTTGCTTATATGCAGCTTCCTGCTTAATAGACTTATATAGATTGAGTCGTCAAAATCTATTACAACGCCTCCGACATCAAATAATATGACTTTTATTTCGTCCGACATAAAAATACACATGATAAAGGCAATAGACTGTTGGAATTCTTATTAATTTATAATAGTACAATACTAAACAATTCCGTAATAAATATGTTTGCAGGAGGATAAGAATGGAGAGGGTTGTAATCGCTTTGGGCGGCAATGCTATACTTAAACCTACAGAGAAAGGGTCATTTTCTAAACAGGAAAGAGATATAGCAGATTCTGCAAAAGAGATAGCACAATTTCTCAAGAGTTCAAATGCTAAGGTGCTTATAACGCATGGTAACGGACCGCAGGTAGGATATGAGTTGTTAAAGAATGAAACCGAAGAGGGCAAGAAGCTTATGCGGTTACCACTATTTGCTGTTACGGCAGAAACACAGGCAACAATAGGTGCATTGCTCGAGCAGGCGCTCCATACAGAACTTACAAAGCGTGGGATAAAAAGAGAGATAGCAGTTGTAGTAACAAATACTGTTGTAGATCCTAGAAGCCCTTCATTCAAGAATCCTACAAAACCTATAGGGGGCTTTTTTACCGCTAAAGAACTCAAGGATGAGCTGAAAATAGAGAAATTTAATTTTGTGAAGGAGAAAGGCATGTATAGAAGAGTGGTTGCATCTCCCGAGCCGAAGGAGATAGTCGAAACTGGGACTATAAAGAGGCTGTTTGAAAATAACACAATTGTAATAGGTGTAGGCGGAGGAGGCATACCTGTAGTAAGAAGAGGCACCAAATTGACTGGGATCAACGCAGTTATAGACAAGGATCTTGCAAGTGCATTGATTGCAGACAGGATAGACGCGAATAGGCTAATCATACTTACAGACGTTGATTATGTCTATTCTGATTACAAGGATAAGAGCGGAGCAATAAAGGAGGCTTCTGCAAAGGAGATGAAAAATAGGATTAGCGAGTTTGAGGAGGGGACCATGAAGCCGAAGGTTGAGGCTTGTGTGAGGTTTGTAGAAACTGGTAAAGGCAGAGAGGCTTTTATAGGCAATCTGACAAAGCTAAAGCGTATAATCAATGGTACATCTGGAACAAGGATTTTCGGTTGGCTAGAATAATAATTTTAGGGCGTTGCTCCGCAAAATCAGCTAGGGCAAGAATTTCGTGCAGGGTATGCTTTCTCCAACAAGTACCTTATAAAGGTTGCCGGGCTTGTTTCCGTTGAAGATGAAACCTTCTCCGGAAGTGCTTCTGACTATCTCACTTAACAGCATCACTTTTGTACCCATGCCTCCAGTAACATCCACTTTATGTGCGTCTCCTGCAAGTCCCATCACCTCATTTATATTTTCGCTTGTTACAATGGGCAATAGTTTTGCATCGTTGTACTTGAATGGATCCTTGTCGAATACACCATCTACATCAGAAGCGAGAAAAACTTTTTTTATTGGCAAGTACTTTGAAACTGATCGGAAGACCTCCTCCGTTGACAATATAGATACGCCTTTCTCCTTATCTACGACAACATCTCCGTATACTATGGGCACAAACAAGTGTTCTAATGCCTCTTTTATGCTTTCGGTATAAACGTCCTCGCCGCGGCTTGATCTTGCTGCAATAAAACTTGATGGATCAAAGGGGAAAACGTCCATACCAAGCTCTAGTGCTACGCTTACTACTATTGAATTCAATTCTCGAGCAGACAATTTTACGAGTGCTGCGCCCTTGCGGCTTTCGGAATTTATAAGCCCTTCATTTACACGATATAGTTTTGCAGGAACATGAGGGAATGATCCGCCCCCGTGACCTATTATGATTCGGAAGTGCTTTGCCTTCATAGCATCATTAATCTCGCTGAGCAGCCTTTTTATCTCCTCGATTTTTGCGACGCCAGGCTTCGAGGTATCAGTTATTGCAGCTCCTCCGAGTTTTACAAGGTATACATCATCCATACAACCACATATCCTGCTTGTTGCATTGCTTTATATATTACTAATATTTTGTTATTTTATTATGTTGAGCTTTTCATCTATCAATGCCATGTTGTCAGGCAAAAGTCTTGGCGAACCGCCTGCGCGAGAAATTATAAACTTTATATCACCAACTGCATTACCTACCTCATTTAACACCTTTTTGCTATAACGCTTTTCGGTTATTATGTGAACATTAGGCCCAGCATCTAAGGTGTAAGCTGCGATGTTTTTGCCCTCTGCATCGTTTATTTCATGTATCGTATCGATTATCCTCCAAGAGCTGTCAGTAATATAATGTATGGGGGGCCAGCTATCTAACATAGTTGCATGCATATTGTTGCTGTCGCGCATTATCAATTCTGAAAGGTTGTGGAGGTCCTTATTATGGATAAGCTCTACAGCCCTGCTGGCGTTTTCTTCTGCAAAAGGTATTCTGTGTTTATACAGCTTGCTTGTTTTGATTGTTTGGATATGGCCTTCACTTGAAGAAACCTTCTTCTTCGCTTCTGTGACTATTGCGATTGCATCTATCAGCTGTGGCCAATGATTTTCATTCTTTATCTGCTCGGCGTAAGATTCCTCGCTTCTATTCCCCGCATGCCATAAGACAAACCCGCCGAACACACTTCTGCATCCGCTTCCGCTTATCTTCCTAGCTATTATTGAAAGCGATCTGCTGGACAATCCAAGTCCGAGTGCACTATTTACCGCATATGCAAATGCAGCCGCACCTGAAGCACTTGAGGCAAGACCGGTAGAGGCAGGGAAGCTATTCTTTGAGACTATCAAGGCGTGTTCCTTAACGCCTGCGAGTTTGCGCATTTGGGAGAGCACATCGAAGAGCAGTCCAGCCTTCTCTCCACCTTTTGAAGCATCAACAGGTACGCCGTTTATAAACAACTGGTCATGCTGCAACTTGTCAGAAAATACTACACTTGTAATTGTGCTGACGTTGTTGCCAAGAGTCATGCTAACAGATGAATTGAAAGGTATATTATCCGATTTTTTACCCCAGTATTTTACGAATGCTATATTCGCGTTGGCAGATGCAGTATATACTTCGTTTTTCATTTTCCCACCTTGCATTTTAGCTTTAAGATTTTTTGAGTTGATTCGCCGGTTCTTTTCTATTATGCAAGTATGATCCGGCTCCATAGAAGGTTATGTTTACTTCATTAGTTTGCATGCCCATCGACTGAAACTTTTCTGCAATGCGTGATGCGGAATCGGCAGGAACTAAGGCAATAAGTATTCCGCCGCCACCGCCACCGCTTAATTTTGCACCGTATGCGCCTAACTCAGCAGCAATTTTTACAGAATAGTCAAGCAGTTCTGTAGACACGCCAAGCTCTCTAAGAAGATTATGGTCTGCAACCATCTGCCTGCCGGCCTCTATGAAGTCTCCTTTGAGGAATGCGGACATGCCCTTTTCCGAGCATTTACCTATGCTTTTTATGCGCTGCTCTGCGTAGCTCCTATCCTTCGAGTAGAGTTCTGATACAGCACGGACTGTTTCTGCTGTGCTTTTCTTGGGTCCGGTATCTATTATAAGCAGTTTAGGTGCAAAAGGAACAGATTCCACTGTTGCACCGTTATGATTACTGTAGTTAACATACCCGCCATGGTAGGATGTGCTTACATCTATCGCACCCGCATTAGGATTGGCGTGGGCTACCCTTTCGCCATCCCTTGCTATGTCGATTATTTCATTGTCTGAAATATTTAGCTTACAATAGTTTATAAGAGAAACTGTAAACGAAAGAGAACATGCGGCGCTGCTGGCAAGGCCTTTGCCTATAGGTATTTCGGAGCTGATGAAGACCTCTGCGCCATCAAGGTTTGCACCATACTCTGCTATAAGCCTCGAAGCTATAGTAACATACGGAAGCGATTTAGCAATGTCGTTATGCTTTTCTATATAATCGTTTATTTCCATGCTTTTGTACTCGTTGTAGAAAGATAAAAGCGCTTCATAGGGCAAAACCTGCCTTACGCCATAATCTTTAAGGAGCAGACTGAAACGGCTTGCAGGGCCGTTTTCCACATGTGAGCTGGCGTACATGCTTACAGCTGCACCTACAGCCCGCTCTCCAAAAACAACAGCATGCTCACCAAACAGCTTAATTACTGCTGGGGCTCTGCCTTCCGCCTTATTGTTTGACATATAACGCCTCTGTTTACTGGTTTGCTGACGATGCTACGCGTAATGGCGGCACCTTCTTTAATAAGTAGAGGCGGGAGTATAAATAGCTTTGAAGTGACTACGATTCTTGACGAATGCCTTTTTGACAGATTTAGCTGAACTGAAGGATATTCTTCACGTAAGCCTGATCGCATACGCTTGCGGGAGTATAATTGTCTATGCGGCATATCTGTGCAGTAAATACATCTGCATTACCTATTATTGCCTGCGAGACCTGCGAGTTAGGGTTGCTGAGATTTTGAATTATTTGGTCCCAGCTCATCTTTTCTATAAGGAGTGGGTCGACTTCCGAACCATCCTGCACACTTTTGTTGCCGAAATCCACGAATGGTATGCCGCCGCGCTCGTCTGGTGGCAACTGGGCGTTGTTCAAATCATACTTGTCAAACGTAGAGTTTTCCAAAGCGTTTGGGGCCTGCAGGAAGGTCTCATTCCTGGTAAGCGTTTCAACACCCATAAAGTATATCAGATTGCTTGAATAGGATGAATTGTAGAATGAGAAGGTCGGTGTACTCGGGGAATAATCTGTTGGACTTGACTGCATGTAGTGCAAGACAGTAAAATTGCCGAATCGCATGAGTGCAAGGATCAACCCCCATCTTGTTGCAGCGCAGAACGGGCAGTAATCAGCCCCGAAATAGAGTACTGTGGGCTTGCCGTTAGTATACATTTGGGTGCCGTTTTCTATAAGCGGAAAGTTTGCGGCAGAGCCTGAGCCTATTATGCTTGCAAGCGTGCTGTTCATTGCTATGTCTTTCATAAGCGAAAGTGTAGAAGCAGGGACCCGCATTCCGACAAGATGCGACTGGCTTGGGCCAGAACTTGTATTGAGATACGCAACAAGCACAGCTGCCACTATTATTACCAAAACTATTATGTAAAAGATTTTGTTTCTTGCTTTTGGATCCATTTAGACACTTATTTCAGTTCCTGCAAATACTTATTGCTCTTACCAAGCCTGCGGCTTATCGCAAGAGGAGGCAGGATTTTAAGCACTATGTAATCAAGAACCCTGTTGATTTTGCCTCTATACGCAAACAGTATATAAGACACGACAAGGCTTAAAATAACTCCGGCTACAACATCGGTAAAATAGTGCAAGCCCAGATATATACGCCCGAAAAGCACCAGAAGGAGCCATACTATGTAAAGCGCCTGTAGTATCCTGTATTTGCCAAGAAACATCGGCAAGCCGGTCAGCACGCTGGCGTGATTGCTTGGAAAGGAGAATGTGTTTTCGCACGGGACCTTATTTATCCATGAGAGCGCTGAAACATTGCATGGCCTTGGTTCTGCCACGAACATTTTTATTGTATCGGATATCAGGTAAAGCAGCACTCCTGCAAGCAGGAAGGAGTAGGTGTTTGGAGACTTCCTAAGGTATAAATACAAGACCACGAGAGGCAGTACTACAAGAAAGCTCTTGCTGAGCACCACCATTATGCTTGTCAGCAATGGCGAGGCTATGACCTTCATTAACTCGAAAGCTTGGATATTCACTCCCAGATTATATGCTGCAACAAGCATCGATTCCGAAAAAATATACACCAACACACCTACTTCCTTTTTATGAACCTCAAATAATATAATATACAGGCTATGGTTTTTGCATCCCTGATTGTATTGTTCTTTATAAGTTGCAACGCTTTGTCCAGACGTATTTTTTTAACATCTATGATCTCGTCTTCGTCCGGATTGCGGCTGGATTTTATCAGGTTATGCGCAGAATAAGCATATAGTATTTCAGTAGAGAGGCCTGGCGAGGAGTACATCCAAAACAGGAATTTAAGCGAGTTTGCAGTATAGCCTGTCTCCTCTTCAAGTTCTCTCGCCGCTGCTTTGACGGGCTTTTCGCCTCTCTCGATCGCGCCTGCAGGTATTTCATATATATAACGGTTGATTGCTGCCCTGTACTGGTGCTCTAAAAGCAGGGTGTTATTATTAAGAAATGGAAGCACCACCACCTTTGCCGGTTCTGAAATACGAAATACCTTAATTTTTTTGTTGTGCTTTTTTATGGTGTAGGCGCTGACTTTAAACAGTTTATTTCTTACCAAAACTTTCTCCATACATTTACCTTGAAAACTGCATAAAAAAATGTAATACCTAAACGGATTATTATTTATTATTAAAACAACTAATAAATACCTTGATAGGTATAAAAGCAATGGTCAAAGGGGTTGTTGCGTAATCTGGCAGCGCGGCAGGCTCCAGATGTTTATCCATAGTGAGCGTCAAACGCGATGATTAGGATCTGGAAATACGATACATGAGTTACCTGCAAATCTGGGTTCAAATCCCAGCAACCCCAACCACAAAAAGGCAAGCCGATGCATAAATCGGAAAGGATTGAAGATATTTTGAAGTATATCCTTGGGTATTTATTAGCCAAAATAGAGATGATAGAAACAAGTGCCATACAGAATTACAGTATCAGATTGCTGCTGACTTGTGCCTGACTGCCCTTCGTGCGAGTTCCAGGGCTTCAGTCCTGTAGGTGCTTGAATTGATAAGGTTCTCCTCTTCGTTCTTATCGTCAATTCGGTACAACTCATCTTTCCTACTTCCAAAGAAGTGCACGAGCTTGAGCCCTTCTGCTGCGCCGTATACTGAGATTGCAGGTATATTGCACTTTTTCTTAGCCTCGAAGATCCTCCTTGCGCTTTCGCTCCTTCCTTTCAGCATTGACAAAAGCGTGTAGTCCCATCCTTCGCTTATTCCGGAATGCTCGCTTACTACATATCTGTCTCGCCGCAGGTTGCCGTTGAGATAATCCTCCCTGCCTGAGGCAAGATTGAGTATTGCTTCATGCAATGAAAGAAGACTCACGGGTTTTTCAACAAGGTCATGAGAGCGTACAAGCCTGCCATTTTCAAAGTTCGCTCCCACGAGTGGTACTTCAACTTCTTCTTTGTAAGGGAATAGGGAGTGGTAAAGCATGCCGTGCTCTCCGAAAAACTGGCCGTGGTCCGAAGTTATTACAACTGTTGCATTCTCAAGCATGCCGGTTCGCCTGAGCATGCTTAATGTCTCGCCCACCTTCCTGTCAAGATAGCGCAGCCTTTTCACGTAAGCTTTGTGGAGCCTGCCTGCTGCATACTCGTCAAGCTCCTCTATGCCACTCATGTACAGCCACTTGTCCTGTATAAATCCATCTTTGCTGACAGGATAGTTCTCGTGAGCCTCTATGTAGTTTATGAACATGAAATGCGGCATGTAGTTGTAGCTATTTTGCATATAAGCCTTGAGCTGCGCTATGGTGTCGTTTGCACCCCTGTCAAGCTTGTATGTGCCGTCAGCTTTTGCAACGCTCTCGTCAAGCTTGAGCCTCAATTTGCGGTATAGCCTGTCGAAAAGGGGCGCAGGTATCGCCCTGCCTACTGCATTGCTCAGAGCAAAAAGGCGCTCCCTTGCGTTCACCCCGCCTTTAAGCACGAATGAGACTTTATCGGCAAGCCCTTTGTTATACTTAACGTTGGAATGCAGCCATATGTCATATACACTGTCGAAGCCCAACGCAAGGTTGGTAAAGCTGGTAAGGAAGGGGTTGTTTGACATAAGCACGGAATAATAGCCTAATTTGTGAAGCTTCCTCGCAAGGGTGCTTTCAGTACCTGAGAGGAATTTTGTCTTGACGAACCATGGCTCTATCCTGGTGCCTTTCTTGAAGAAGTTTGATGAGACCCCGCTTAGCGCAGTAACTTTCTTATTGGCAAACAGAGCAGCATGGCTAGGTGCGGTCCATGTGCCTGGGGATACCGCTATGCTGTACTTTGTCGCACGCCCCGCAATGCTTTTAAGCAATGGCATCGAAGAGCTGTTGTATGCGTCGGAGGCGCGGACGGTGTCCAGCAGTAATACAATTATATTTTTGCTTGCAGAAATTTTTTCGTGCATTCTGGTCGCTTTTCAATGGTGCTGAAACCCTTTATATATATTTTCATGAAACTGTTTCACACATGAATGAAACGGAATGAAACGGTGCCAGGCACAGCTGAAATATAATTTATGCGATTGTAATAAATGTTTGATAATACTGCATAAAAATGAGCGCGGGCGTAACCTATGAAGATATGCGTGCTAAACCCTTTTTTCTACCCTTATCTCGGCGGCACAGAAAAGGTGCTGCTTGAGCTGTACAAAAGACTTGCGAAAAGGCATGAGGTCTGCGTTCTGTCTGCTGCACTCCAAAGTGGCAACAGCCAGGAGGGCGAGGAGGAGATAGAAGGTATAAGGGTAATTCGGCTTAGGTCAAGCTACATCAACACACCGATATTTCCAATACCAATGCCCATCATGCACGGTATTGAAGATGCGATCCGCAAGGAGGACGCGGATATCTATCACATAAATAACAGGTATCTCTACTACCCAAAAACGTTGAATGCGATAGGAAGCACTGGCGGTAAGCTGGTAATTACACTACATAACGCGCTGCCGCGTGGGATAAACCCGTTTATAGACATTGGAGGGCTTGCATACGATGTAGTGTGGGGGAGGAGGATCATGGAAAGAGCCGATGCGATAGTAGGCATAACGAAAAACGTAGTGGATACCACAGTGCCGCCGCCGCTTATGAACAAGACCTCGGTGATATTCAACGGTATAGATTACAAAAGGTTCAGGCCGAGGGACAAAGGCGAGGGCGAAATAAGAAAGATAGAAGAAGAGATAGGCGAAGGGGAGATAGTACTTAATGTAGCCAGGCTCACATGGCAGAAGGGACAGGCTTACCTTCTGCGAGCGTTCTCGGAAGCTTTAAAGGAAAGAAGGGATTTGAAGCTACTTATCATAGGGAAGGGCCACCTGCACAGTTTCCTGCATGATGAGGCAGAAAGGCTTGGAATCACAAATAAGTTAAAAATGCTGAGCGATGTAAGGGAAGAAATGCTCCCTTACTACTACAATGCAGCCAAAGTGTTTGTGCTGCCATCGCTTTATGAGCCGGCGTCGATTGCACTTCTTGAGGCGCTTGCAAGCGAAACGCCTGTCGTCGCGTCGAAGGTAGGGGGCATACCTGAAATGATGAAGAGCACAGGAAGGTATGTAGCACCGAGGGACAGCACAGGCATTGCGGAAAGCATTATCGATGCTTTAGAGGATAGAAAACGCTCCGAAAGGCTTGCTAAGGAAGGTAGGAGGCTTATGGAGAAGGAGCATGATTGGGATAAAATTGCAAATAAATATGAAACTTTGTTCAGAAAGATAGCATAATCACTGTGCGACCGAAGAAGAGTAAGAAAAATAGAATGAGAGCATGGCAAACTCGTTTTGGAACGACCTGAAAGGCAGGAAAAAGGTAAACAGGAAGGAGTACCTCAAGATCGTCAGAAGGGTCAAGTACCTCATAATACTCGGGCTCGGTATGAGCCTCGCAGTGTTTATAGGCATAGCGGTGTTTGGAGGTATATATAGAGTAAGCGATGTAATCATCACGGCGAAGCTCTACATTTACGCGATAGCGCTTGTGCTTGTGTTCTGCGGATACTTGGTGAGGTTTCTGAAATGGAATTATTACCTTAAGAAGCTTGGCATCAAGATAGGTATTAAGGAAAACCTCATAATATATCTTTCGCTCTACTCTATGAATATAACACCGGGAAAGGTTGGCAGGGTAGTGTCGGCATACACACTCAGTAAAGTGACAGGAGAGAAAGTCTCAAAGATAGTGCCTGCAGTGACCATGGATATATTTACCGACTTCATAGGCTTCGCAGTTTTTGCGCTTCTTTTCAGCGTATATGCACATAGGTTTGTCATATACATACTAGCTGCGGATGTAGTGCTTTTGATACCGTTCTTTTTCGTTACTCATGACTGGCTGTACCAAAGGCTTAAAAATTTCCTAAAACGCTTCAAGAAAAAGGGGTATTTCGGGCTGTTCAGCGTTTACGGAGATGAGTATTTCTCATCGCAGAGCAGCCTGAATGATGCAAGGACATACGTATATTCGTTGCTTGTGACCCTTCCCGCAGACTTCCTTTCAGGACTTGCACTTTTCATAACTTTGTATGCATTTGGGATAACCGCGCCTGTTGGTGGGACTATATTTGTCTACTCATCTGCACAGCTTTTTGGGATGGTCTCCGGATTACCGGGCAGTATAGGTGTAAGTGATGGAACGCTTGTGGCGCTGATAGGAGGAGTGTTCAGTCTTAACGCCATAATAAGCTCTGCAGCGACTATAATGACAAGGATTGCAACACTGTGGCTTGGAGTAATAATAGGAACCGCGTTCCTGTTCTACAGCCTTAGGTACTGGGATTTGCCTGACAGGAAAAAAAGAGGCTGAAGCAAGAAAAGAGTGCGATAGCACAGAGGAAGCGGGTATTATACTTCTTCGGCTGCGTCATCGGGATTGTCCTGGCTCTCCGTATCAAAAAGTTCTTCATCTGCGCCTCCCTTTTCCTTTACCGAGATCTTTCCGAACTTGCCCGTAGAAAGCTGCGGGGTGCCGCGGAACTCGTTGACATAGCCATTTGACACCTCGATTGTGTCACCGACATTTACTGCGTTTATGTCATTACCCCACAGTGACATCTTTATTGTGCCGGTAGAGTCTTCCAGCACTATATCTGCGACGCTAAGCCTCTTCCCATACTTTGTGACGACTTCCCTTGGGTCACTCTTTTCTTTTACTTTAGCAACAATCGTGACGTTGCTAGCACCTGCTTTCAGTTCGTTGATGTTCATTCAAACACGCCTTGATAAGTTTACTCCTATTATATGTTCGAAAAGTTATTTAAATGTGCTGAATAGGAGCGCCC